>Ga0315289_10008854_pt1 | contig 14526 bp, 9 predicted proteins | sample YL17G11_40_MG_FD_203452 | JGI IMG/M metagenome (GOLD analysis project Ga0315289, IMG submission 203452) | Sediment microbial communities from Yellowstone Lake, YNP, Wyoming, USA - YL17G11_40 | ecosystem: Environmental > Aquatic > Freshwater > Lake > Sediment | place: USA: Wyoming | collected...
GGATCTTGCCGCGAGAGAATGGAAAGAACCAGGCGTTCAAGGCGGTCCAACTGCGTGGAGTCGTCTGCGGCGGGTGGCTGTATCACGATGTCCTCGCATTTTCCGGCCTACGCCGGCTCGGCAGGGCCTAAAGCTCGCGGCGTGCTCGCCACTGAAGGAACCTGGTGGTGACCTGAACGCCGATGCGCAGCAGTGGATTAGGCGGCACCCACGCCGGCGCCGGCAACTGCTGGATGTCGCAGAGCAGTTCCGAAGGGCAGCCGACCGCAAGGTCTGCCATCAAGGCGCCGGCCGCGGTGCCCAGGGCGATGCCGTGACCGTTGTCGCCCGTGACGGCCAGGACGCCCGATCGCACGCGGCCGAAGAACGGCGCGCCGTTGGCCGACATGCCCATCACGCCGCCCCAGGTGTACTCGAGTTCGACATCGCGCAAGGCGGGAAACCGTGCGCCGAGCGATGCCCGGTGGATCTCGCCAATCCTGCGGAGCTGACGATCGGCGTGTCTCAGCCGGTGGCCGTAGCAGGCCGTGTTGCGGATGAGCAGTCGGCCGTTGGGCAGGCGCCGCACAGAACTGCCGACGCGCTCGGCGGAAACGAGCCCCCACTCCGTGTGGGGCCCCAACGCCGCCTGCTCCTCGCCTCGCAGCGGCCGCGTGAGGCTCGCGAACGTCAGCATGGGGAAGACCCGGCACTTCCCAAAGCCCAACAGCGGCGTGTAGGCATTCGTGGCCAGGAGCACTTCATCCGCGATGACCGAACCGTCGGCGCAGTCGAGCTGGATCCTCGGCCCCAGTCGGATGCCGTGAACCGGCGACTGCTCAAACAGTTCGACGTTGCCGGGCAGGGCGGCGGCCAGGCCGCGCACCAACGCGGCGGGCTGAACCAGCGCAGTACCTTGCCGGCGCGCGCCCGCCCGATAGTACGTCGTGCCCGTCAGCGCGGCAACCGCGTCGGCCTCCAGCACCTCGCAGGGCTCACCCAGCCCCTCCATACTGCGGCAGAAGGCCTCCAGCGAGCGCATGGCTCGATCGCTGGCGGCGACGTGCAGGCGTCCCCACTCGTTCCATCCGCAGTCGATCTTGTGCTGCTGGACAAGTTGGCGAAGCCGCAAGAGTCCCGCTTGCCCGAGGCGCAGCAGGCGTTGGTTGTCCTCGCGCCCGAAATGTTCCTCGTAGCAACCGAGATCCACCACAAAACCGGAGTTGCGTCCCGAGGCGCCGTTGCCCACGCGCTGGGCCTCGATGAGGACGATGCGTGCGCCCGCGTCATGCTCGGCGAGCCTCCGTGCCGCGGCCAGGCCCGTGAAGCCCGCGCCCACCACGGCCCAGGTTGCCTCCTGGCGACCCTGCAGGCGGTGTGCGGAAGGCGGCGGCGGCAGTAGTTGATACCAGCCGCAACGTGAATCGTCGCTGGGAAGGGCGCGTACTCGCATAGTTCGCTCTGCCTCACTGCTTCATGCCCCGGCCGACAGGAACCCCGAAACGCTGGATAAAGAATCATCCGCACAGTGGTGGTCGAGCACTGCCAGCAGATCGGCCAGCGTCTTGGAATCGACGACCGCGATGGTCTCTTCTGCCGGGGCCTTCATGCCGGGGAGTCGCTTGGTCCTGCCCGAGAACAGGATTCTCGGTTTGGTCAGTAGGTAAGCGGCGGGCATCTCCCCTTTGCCGTGCGCATAGGTAAAGAGGAACTGTTGCCGACCCGTCGCCAGGATACTCTTCAACAGCAATCGCCAGAAGCAGTAGGAAAGGTAGGTTGTTCGGGTCTGCTGCGAGAGCCAGACGCCGTTGATTTCCGCGAGCGAGGTGAAGTCGAGCGCCTCATCCGTTTGCCCAGCGGCTTCCGCGGGAATGGACTCCAGGGACCGGAACGGCGGTTTGAGAACAATCATCGCCCCGCCGCAGGTTACCCCGCCAGGATCGAGGAACATCAAGACAGTTCCTCGGGAGGCGTACTCCAAAGGGTAGCCGATTCCGAGGGCCTTGGATGTCAGCTCAATGCAGGTGGGGAGCTGCTCCTCGGAGGCAGCAACCAGCCGATAACAGGAACGCGGCGATGTAAGCGGCGCATCTTTCGGTGGTGCATCGACCATGCATGGATCTCCCCTTTTGCGTCAATCAGTGCCTTGGGCCGGCGTTGATGGTTTTCTCAGAGCACCCGCGCACACCGAAAGACGTCCTTACAGGATCTCCCACAGAACGTTTATAACACATAACCTTGCGGCGTCATACGCTATTTTTCTCCCATGGCAAATAGCGCAGGGCGCGAGGTTACATGCCTACGCATATCGGCTTCGGGTGTGGCGGCGGGGCGTAGAGTGCGCCGTAAGCCACTCAATGCAAACAGGTTCGGTCGTTTTCGGTAGCGCCGTTTTGTGCCGTAACTTGGTTGCGCACCTTTTCGATCCGTTCGAAAGCGACCCAATCAACGGAAATCATGTCGTGGATTGGCGTTACGTTCATCGAGCGCCCGCTTGGATTCAGCATCTTTGTCGGTGCTGGCAAGTCCGGGAACTTGGTGCCCAAAGTCCAGGTAGGCCGCAAGGCAATCACCAACATCCGACATCGCTTGGGCGAGATCCTTCGCTACTACCCCGAGCAGGAAAGCATCTCGGTCCGCCTTGAACGCGCTTCGGCGGTCATCTGGGGGGCGGCTTTCTCGTATTCACGTAGAGCGGCTGGCGACGACATTTTTCCGCCGATTGCCCCAGAAACGCAAAAAGCCTCGTGACTCCGGGGCTTTTTCAGGTGGGCGATACCCGACTCGAACGGGTCACATCCACGTTGTAAGCGTGGCGCTCTAACCAACTGAGCTAATCGCCCGGTGGAAAACATCGTAGCGGGAAATCGGGGCCCATGTCAATGCAGTCGGTAAACAGCCTTGCTGAAGCTCAGCACAACCGTACCTTGCCGGTGACGAAAGGTCCGGTGGCATCGCGCTTGCGCCCGCGAGTTTGCACTTTCTTCAGGACGCAACTCTTTCCGGGTTTTCGAGTGACCGGGGTGCAGCAGATGGGGCGCCTTCGAGGGTAGTTGTATCGATGGTGCTCGGTGCCTGCGGCTGGACGGCACGCAGTGTTGCCGCCAACACGTAAACGAATTGTGCCAGCAGCACGCCGGCCACGTACATCTGCCCGCCGCTGCCGAACCCATAGCTGTGCAGCCCCGTGCCCAGCACAAAATTGACGCCATACCACGCCATGAGCACCGACGAGAAACCGATCACCGACCAGGCGGCCAAACCCAGATCACCCACCCAGCCGACGTGCCGGGCGTGCAGGAAGGCCAAATAAACCAGCAGCGTGACCAGCGCCCAAACTTCTTTCGAATCCCAACCCCAGAACCGTCCCCAGGCATAATCGGCCCAAACGGCGCCCAGGATCGTGCCGATGACCAACAGCAAGATGCCCGCCTGCAGGCACTTGTAGGTGAATTTGCTCAGGACCGCGATCATGGCCCGATCCGCGGAGCGCAGCAGATAATATGCCAGCGTGATATCGCCGATCGCCAGCGCTAGGGCAAAAGCGGCATAGCTGAGCACAATGGTCATCACATGGATGATCAGCCAGAAATTGCTCCGCAGCACCGGTGCTAAAGGGCGAATACTGGGATCGAGGACGCTGGGGCAGTTGTCGGCCAGGATCAGTGCCAAGGTGGCGATGACCGCGGCGGCCGTCAATGCGTAGTGCTTGCGATACACCAACTCGAGAATCAGCCCCAGCACGGCTGTCCCTAACGCAAGGTAGACCACCGATTCGTACATGTTAGTGACCGACGCGCGCCCGGAGATTCCCGCCCGCATGCCAAAGCCGACGAGCATCGCCACCGCCGCCCCGCCGAAAACGGCCAGGCTCGCGGCATACAGCGGTTTGCGGCGCAACGCGATGCTCCCCATCACCCCCAGTAGCGCGAGCAAAGTCAATACCCAGGCCAAGCGGAACGGTGCCCAGCGATTGTAGGCGACTTCCAGATTGATCGTCCTCAGGTTGGGATAAGCGCCGAGTTGCGGGCCGAACTGCTCCAGCGTGGCGATCAGCGCGGCCGAGGCCTGGTTGAACGCGTCGGCCGAGCCGGCCCGATACGCGGCCCGCGCCTGCTGAAACTGCTGCTGGGCCTTCCGCAGGGCGCCGGTGGGGTCGGTGGCGTCGTCGAAGGTGGGCCGCAGCAGCCCGGCCAGCGATAGCCACTGCTCGTGCTCCTCACCCTTCAGCGGCAGCAGCAACAGCCTCCTGCCCGTGCGATGCTCCCGGTAGGCCCAGAAGTTGCCGGCCAGTTCCAGGGCTTCGCGGTCGAAAGGCGATAGGCCGCCTTCCTCGTCGTGGGCGAGGCTTCTGGCCCAAACCAGGAAGGGCGTTTCTCGGCCGGTGTGCGCATCGCGGAGCTTCGTCGTGGCCAAGTCCAGCGGCGAGATGTTCTTCTGGTTTTGCGGCAAGCCCAGCGCGCTGCGAAGCGCGACGTGATCGATGCGCAGCAGCGGTGCGCGGTCCCACTTGTCCGCCTTGTGGCCGAGAAGGTGTTCGGTCAGCGTTGACGACTGCGGGTCCAATGCCTGTCCATCGTCCTGCCAGTCGAAGAGCAGGGCCAGATAAAGCGCCCCGCCGTCGAGCCTCGCGTGAGTTGCCGGATCGACGAAACTGGCCTGGTTCGCGATGGTCCGCAAGGTTTCCTGGGCGAGGGTATCCAACGGCTTGTACCGGCCGCCGTCCTGGACCGGTACGTAGAGCCATGGCTCCCAATCGAAGGTGCCGTTCGCTGACGGCCCAGCTAATGCCGGCGCCGCGAATATCAGCCACGCAACGAAAATGGCCGCCGCATATCGCATCAAAGACTCCTGGTTGTTGTCAATATGTAAAGCCGCGACCAGTGGTCGCGGTCTTGGTTTTCACTTGTTCCCAAGCTCCCGCTTGGGAACATCAAGGCTCAGAAGCTGCGCTTCTTGTATTGTGGCACCCCGGCGAAGCGGAGCTTCGCGGAGATGCGTTCCCAAGCGGAGCTTGGCAGCGAGGTCGAGCTTTCAGGTAATACGTCGTGAAGATTCCCAAGCAAAGGATCACGCTGCCCAAGTACTTCCAAAACCTGCCGGGATCGTACGAAACACTCAACATCGACGTCTTGCTTTCGCCGGGGCGTTCCTCATAACTCGACTGGTAGAAGGTATATTTGTCGTGGACCAGCGGGCGGTTCATGGAGATTTCACGGACTTCCTCGGTTCCGCGAGCCTTGTCGATGAGCTTGACGGAACTGGCGAACGAGGCGTCGCCCATCCGGCCCGGGTTCACACCGCGCTTGAACTGGAGCAGTTGCAGCGAGAATTGCAGGCGCAGACTCTCGTAGCCGAACGTGACATCCAGCGGGCCTTGGGGCGTGGCGAGCCTTTGCCTGCCGTATTCCGCGTCGTTGCGCCCGAGCCAGACCTGTTGCGCGGTTCCATAGGCGGTCACTTCGACCAAGGCCGCGGCTTCTTCACGTGCCACCCGACCGCCGCCAAATTCACCGCAGTAGACAGGACGGAAACTTACCTCCCGCCGTGCGCTGGGCAAATAGTCGAGCACCGCGATCTTGATCTGTTGCGGGATCTCAAGCTGAGCGCCCTTGCCGACGCTGCCGCGCGGTTCGTACCTGCCCTCGCTGACCAATCGGCAGTAGAGCTCGCCGTCGGGCGTTTGCAGGAATTCCACTCCAACTGCCGCAGGGGCGGCAGGATGATGGTACCAGAACTTCACCGGGCAGTCCCATCCGTGGATGCCGTCGAGGCTCAGCCAGGGAAGCTTGGCGAAGGCAAGCTGCCGCAGCGGCTGGTCCTTGCCGGGCAGATGGACACGCAACTCGAGCGCCGGATTCTTGGGCTGATCTCCCTCCGAAGTGAGTTGGCCGGCAGGGCCGACCTTGGCGGCCGGAAGATATTCGGCGATCTCGACGGCCGCGCCGCTTTCGCCCAGCGGGACTTTTTTGCCCAGGTTCTCACCGACGGGAATGCAATACCTTTGGCCCTCGAAGTGTGCGGAGAGCACGCCGCGGGGGTCCATGTCGTCTTTGGCGGGCGGTTGCAGAAAATCCTCCCGCATCAAGTCGGCCGACGCCCGATGCAGCGCGATCTGCGCCGCGCTGAACTGGTCGCCCACCAGCCACTGCTCCGCGACAGCCTGGCCCTCGGGGCCCAGCAGCGAAATCTTGAGCGCTGGCCCGCCGCGCCCGGATTCGTCTGCAACCCAATGCTCCTCGGCGCGTGCGTGGCGGTAGAACTTCAGCACCTTCAGGCCGATGCTGTTACGCTCGCCCAGATCCAACGTCTTGCCGGCAGGCCAATCGACCGGGCCGGGCTGGAACGTGAACGTATCGGGCGACTGGCCGCCGTCTGCGTGGCGCTGCTGGTGCAAGACCGAGAACTGGCTGCGGTCGGTCATCACCAGCGTGTCCGAGGTTTCTCCCTCGCGGAAGGAAAGCTGGCCTTCGATGCCGGCAAGAAAGGTTGCCGCTGCTCCGGCCAGCAGCACCAACACGCCGGCATGCGTCAACAGAAACCCGGTTTGCCTTCGCTTCCAGCGAAAGCGAATCAGGGCCGACGCCAGCAGATTCGCCGCTAGCACAGCCAAGAGCGCGATGAACCACGCGCTGTGGTAAACATACCACAGCGTGCATTCTCTGCCCGCGGCACGTTCCAGCACGGTCGCGCAGGCCAGCACGACCGCCAATGTGGCCATCAGCACCACGGCCAATTTCAGGGAGCCAAACAGCCGCAAAAGGAGGCCCGCCGCCGCTCGCATGGTTCAGAATTACCTCTGCTACGCTGCGCGAAGATTTGTCGGTGCCGTAGATCGGCCGTGGAATGCTTTCTCCATTCTACTGTAGCCGCCACGGGCGACACCCCTTCTATAGCCGGGGTCCTACATCGGTCAATGGATAGGGCAACGCCAGCCGACACTGGTTGATCAGGGGACTGTCCCCCTGACGATGCGGAAGGGGACAGGTCCATTTTTCGGCCCGGACTTTTCTCGTGAAAAGTGCCGTACGACCGAAAAATGGACCAGTCCCCGATCCCGGCGTGAACGGTACTTACTGCCCGCGCTGACTCGCCTTACGGAGCTTCGGCTGCGGGCGCCGCGACCATTTCTCGACCTCGGCCTGGAGGACTTCGATGGCCTTGTCGAGTTGCTCATCTTTGCCGATGCACAGATCGCCGGGCTTGGGCCAGACGACATAGTCGGGCACGGCGGCGTGAAGTTCCATATCTTCGCCGTCGTCCAGCAAAAACCAGCCTCGGTGCGGCACGCGCAGTCGCCCTACGTCCATGATCTCGACGTTTCGCGTGCTGATCACTCCTCCCGCCGTAGGCACGCCGACCACCAGCCCTCGTCGGAGGGTCTGGATGGCGTGCGTGAAGATTTCGGCATTGCTGAAGCTGTTTTGATTGCAGAGCACGACGATCGGCTTGTTCCACGTGGCATAGACCTTGCGATCTTGCGGATAGCCGGGCTGGCCGCCGCGCGGCACGGTGATGGCGTGGACCGGCTGCGTCAAGGCCGTCAGCAGGTGATCGGTCGTGGAGCCGCCGCGATTCTCCCGCACGTCGATGATCAAACCCTCCTTGCCCACGCCCTCGGCGTACAAATCGCGCTCGAATTGGTAAAAGCTGGGCATGTTCATGGAGCGGATGTGCAGGTAGCCCAACTTGCCGTCGGAGCGGTCGGTCACCTTCTCTTGTGTCTCGTGAATCCACGCCTCGTAGAGCAGCGACCGGGCCTTTTCGTAACCGATCGGCCGCAGGCTGACCTGGCGGTCGGTCCCCTGCGCATTGCGGACCCGCAACTCGATTTCCCGCTGCGGCGGACCGTTGAGAACCAGCGTAAGGTCCAGGGCGGGGTCGATGGCACGGCCGTCGATGCTCAGCACGATTTCGCCGGCAAGAATCTTCGTTTTCACCTTGTCGGCCGGGCTGCCGGGGATGACATCTTTCACCTTGCAGCCGGGGCCCTGGTAAGCGGCGTCGAAACGTACCCCCAGATGGGCCGTGGTCTCTTTCCAGGAATGGTCGCCCGACGACGCCCGAGAGGAAACCTGCTCGGAGTCGGCGGCCGGGGGCTCCTCCGAACCGGGATAGAAGTTCAGGTGCGATCCGTTCAGTTCGCCCAGCATCAGGCAGACGACTTCGCCCAGTTGCTGGGTATCGGTGGCCAGCCGCGCCATGGGGGCATATTTGCGGCGGATTTCGTCCCAGTTGCGATTGCCCAGGGCCTCGTCGTAATAGTAATCGCGGATGATCTGCCACCAATACTTCTCGGCCTCGGCTCGGGTGGCACGCCAGATGTCGCTGCGTCCCTGCTCGTCGCGGACGAACAGGAGCGACTTGCCGTCGGGCGCGAAGGCGGGGCAGCGCTCTTCCTCGGGCGTGTCGGTGACCTGGCGGGGCTCGCGCAGTTCGGTGTCCATCACCCACAGATCGCCGCCGCCGATCATCGCCACCTCCAGGCCGTCGGCCGCAAAGCTCACCTCGCTGGCCGTTTGCAGGATGCGATGCACCAGCGGTTCCGGGGCAACGTCGCTGTCGCACAACAGTTGCACCTTCTCCGGCGCTTTGCCGTCCGTTGGCCGGTAGCGATAGAAGTCGAACAAATGGCGGAAGACAATCGTGGAGCCGTCGCGGGAGATGCAAGGCATCAACACCGAATCGTCGCGGAACTCGGTCAGTTGCCGCTCCTGGCCGGTGGCCAGATCTCGCTGCCACAAATTGTAGCTGCCGCTTTGACCGCCCACGTAATAGAATCCCTTGCCGTCGGGCTGCCAGAGCGGAGTGCGGCAGCCGCGGTCGTGGTCGACCAGCTTGGTGAATTCGCCCGCCGAAAGATCGTACAGCCAGATCTGGCTTGCCTGGCTGCCGCGGTATCCCTTGCGCCACCAGGGTTCGCCCTCCCGGGCGAAGAGGATCTTGGTGCCGTCGGGCGAGATGGCCGGGTCGTGTCCCTCGGCGTTGAACAGCAACTCTTCGGCCGCACGCTTCGTCACATTGACCCGCAGCAGCCGTTCCGCGTGGTGCCAGAAGTGGTCGCGTGGCCCGCTGACGATCAGCGACTGGCCGTCGGGAAGCCACTGCTCGATCAAGCTGCCTTCGCTGTGGAAAGTCACTTGCCGCGGAACCCCGCCCGACACGTTGGCCACATACACCTGCCGGGTCCCGCTGCGGTCGCTGCTAAAGGCGATTTGCCGGCCATCGGGGGAGAAGACCGGGTGGGCATCGTTGCGGGCGTGGGCGGTCCACTGCCGGGTGACGCCGCCGCCGGAGGGCACGAGCCAAAGATCGCCACGCCAGGCAAAGGCCAACGTGGCCCCGTCGGGCGAAAGAGCGGGCGAGGAAGGCAGCCGCATCGCCTCTGCCGCATGAACCTGCGAGCAAATCAAGACCAGCGAAAACGCAAGCGCTGCGGCGGCAACGACGAATCTCATGGCGCACCTCGATTGGGCGGGTTTGGAGACGACGTTCTCCGAATATTGACTATAATCAGCCGAAACTGCAAAGTCCAATTGACTCCTGCAACGCTCGACAATTATGATGTTCCCAAGCGGGAGCTTGGGAAAAAGTTGAAAAAGTGCCGCCGTTTGCTACCGCCCAGAGGAGTCGATTGGTGTTGAGCGCCCTCGAAATGCGCGAGGCCCGGCAGAGGATCGAGTCGGCCTACGATGACCAGTTATTGCGCACTGCGGGCCAACGGTTGATCGGCTTGCTGGCCGATCACTTCCACAAGACCAAGGCATCGCAGGGAAAGGTGCTGCCGTGGCGTGATCCGGCCGAGACGGTCCGCCTGGCCGCCGCGGCCCTGCGGTCGCCCCTGGGATCGGCGGCGGGCCGCGATGCGCTGGCCGACCGCTTCGCCGCACTGGTCGAGACGATGCTCAGCGAGGGGCTGAATCTCAACGATCCCCGGTACATCGGGCACCAGGTGGCTGCTTCGATGCCGCTGGCCGGCCTGTTCGACGCGGTCGGCGCGGTCACGAATCAGGTGATGGCCGTCTACGAAATGGGGCCTTGGGCCACGGCTGCGGAATGGGCCATGGTGGAAGAGTTGGGCCGGCAGATCGGCTGGCGCCCCGGCGAGTTTTCCGGCCTGGTGACCCACGGCGGGTCGCTGGCGAACCTGACGGGGCTGCTCACCGCCCGCAACGTGGCGCTCGGCGATTGCTGGCAGCACGGCACCGCCCGTCCCGGCCCGGCGCCGGTCGTGGTGGTTCACGCCGACGCCCACTACAGCGTGGCGCGGGCGGTGGGCATCCTCGGCCTGGGCACCAACCAGGTGATCCGCGTGGGGCTCGACCCGCTTCGCCGCATGGATCTGAATCAACTGGAAGAGACCCTGCGTGAACTGCGTGCGCGAAACCAGCCGATCGTGGCCGTGGTCGCCTGCGCATGTTCCACGCCGGTCGGGGCCTTTGATCCGCTCAACGACGTATCGGACCTTTGTCAGCGCTACGGCGTGTGGTTGCACGTCGACGCGGCCCACGGCGGTGCGGCCTGCCTCAGCCCGCGATACCGGCACCTGGTAGCCGGCCTGGACCGTGCGGACAGCGTGGTCTGGGACGCCCACAAAATGCTCTTCATGCCGGCGCTGTGTGCCTTCGTGTTCTACCGCACAGCGGCCCACCGGTTCGAGGCGTTCCGCCAGGATGCACCCTACTTGTTCGATCCGTCGGCCCCGGGCCTGGCCGAGTACGACAGCGCACTGAAGACCGTCGAGTGCACCAAGCGGGCGGCCGCGTTCGGTTTGTGGGGCGCGTGGTCGCTGCTGGGTCCGCAGCTTTTCGCCGATCTGGTGGAGATCACCTTTTCCATGGGCCGCGTGTTTTATGAGAAGCTTTCGTCGGCCCCCGATTTCTTCCCCTTGTACGAACCTCAGTGCAATATCGTGGTGTTTCGCCATGTCCCCGAGGCGCTGCGCAACGTCTCGCAGGATCTTATTGGGCAGTACCAGCTCGAGTTGCGGCGGAGGCTGATCGAATCGGGCCAATTCTATATCGTCTCCACGAAGATCGACGGCATGGGAGCGCTGCGCGTGACGATTATCAATCCGTTGACGACGCCTGAACATCTCGACCAGCTTTTGCACGCCATTGGCGAGATAGGCAGGCAGCTCGCTCAGGAGATGACTTAACCAAAGGGATTAGGGATTGGGGATTAGGCCGAAAAAAGGGGTCAGAACTATTTTCCCCCTTCCCTTGTGCGGCCGACAACCGTGACGGAGAATAGTTCTGACCCCTTTTTTCGCGCGGCAGACAGGAGTAGGAGATGGCCACGATGAATCGGTTCTCAGTTTTTTTCGTTCTGGGTGTTGCAGCTTGTTTTTACGTTCGCCCTGCTTTGGCCGCGGTCGTGATCGATGCCGAGAAGGCAGCCGTGCGGACCGAAGGCGGCCCCTTGCCCGGCGGCGGTTGGAATCTCTGGAGCAACGGCCGCGTAGGACAGCCGCTGCGAATCATCTCGCCGGGCACGTATCAGGTTTCGGTTCGGGCGTGGGGCAGTCCTGCGGCCAGCGTCTGGCCGAAAATGGCCTTGATGGTCGACAGCCGCACGGTAAAAACCGTCACGGTGGACAAGGCGGATCGCGCGGACTACGAGTTCCTGGTGGAGCTGACCGCCGGGCTCCATGAAATCGCCGCGGCCTTCCTCAACGATGCCGTGGTGGGGAAGGAAGATCGGAATTTGTACCTCGAGCGCATCACGGTCAGCCCGCCGGCAGGCGCGGTGGAACCAGCACTGGCCGACGCGCAAGAACTGGCCGAGGCGGCCGAAAGGCGCGAACAGGAGGTTGTCGCCGGCACGCAGGCGGCCATCGAAAAGCATCGCCAGGCCGATGCCAAGGTCCGCATTCTTGATTCGGCTGGCCGCCCGGTACCGGGCGTCAAGGTTGCCCTCCAGCACACCGGTCACGAGTTCCTCTTCGGCTGCAACATCTACGGCTTCGATCACTTCCCCGGCGAAGCCCAGAACGCCGCGTACAAGCAGCGGTTCGAGGAGTTGTTCAACTACGCCACCGTGGGGTTTTACTGGCGATCGTACGAACCGCAGCGAGGCAAGCCGAACTACGAGTACACCGACAAGGTCGTCGAGTGGTGCGGCCAGCACGGTATCCGCATGAAGGGGCATCCGCTGCTGTGGGGCAACAAAGCGGGAATCCCGACCTGGTCTGACGGCCAGCCTGCGGCAGAGATCCAACGGCAACGCGTCCAAGATATCATCAGCCGCTATCAGGGCCGCATTGAGTTCTGGGAAGTGGTCAACGAGCCGTCGCACCTGGCCGAGCCGAAGATCGACGAGCCTTACCGTTGGGCCCGGCAGATCGATCCGCGGGCTTACCTGATTGTCAACGACTATTACGTGCTGGCCGACGGCTGTCCGCGTTTCTTCCAGTTGCTCACTGCGGCCCAGCAGCAAGGCGTGCCGTTCGATGGCATCGGCATCCAGGCCCATGAGCCCCGCACCATGCGGTTCCCGCTCGCTCGGGTGCGAGAAATCCTCGATCAATATGCCTCGCTCGGCAAGGAGCTGCACATCACGGAATTCACGCCTACCTCCGGCGGGCAGAGGATCGCCGGCTGGCACCGTGAAGGCACTTGGGACGAAGCGGCTCAGGTCGACTATGCCCTGAAGTTCTACCGCCTGTGCTTTGCCCATCCGGCGGTGCGGGCCATTACCTGGTGGGACTTGTGCGACTACCGCTCCTGGCTGCCCGGTGGCGGAATGCTGCGGGCCGACATGTCGCCCAAGCCGGTCTACGAGCAACTCCAACGGCTGATCCACCAGGAATGGCAGACCCAACTCGCTGCGACGACCGATGCCGACGGCCGCATTGCCTTCCGCGGTTTTCGCGGGACGTACCGGCTGGTGATCGACTTGCCGGAAGGCAAAGTGCAGCGTCAATTTCGACTCGAAAGGGACAGCTCGCAGGAAATCAGCATCAGCCTCCCCACAGCCGACAATCGCTGAGGACACACTTTGCGGCGACATTGCCGAGCGGGTGCGGGCCTGCTGTGGCTTGGGTGGCACCTTTTTTGGAGACGATAGCAAGATTACCGGGAAACGATCCTCACGCAAAGGCGCCAAGACGCCAAGAGAAGAAGGAGTTGAACCAGGCGGGATTAAGGTTCTCCAAGTCGCCATCTTCAGTAAAACAATGTCCTGTTTCTCCATTGATTTTCTTTGCGCCTTGGCGCCTTTGCGTGCGACATCAAAGCGTTCTACCCGATAACATTGCCTTTTCTATGCAGAATTCGCGTAGCGGGCGGCGGCTGGGCCTGGTAAACTGGGTGATTCGCCTTCTACCGCCGCGATCACACAGTCCCCTGCACGAGTTATGTTCCGCTTTGCCACCGCGTGGCCCGAGCCGCCGCTGCCGCTTTTGATCACGGGGGTCGCCGGTGTGCCCGGCTACAACGCGCTCAGCTACTTTCGGGCGAAATATCCCGGCCAGGTGGTCGGCATTCGGCAGGAAGACAACTGGCGTTTAACCGGCCCGGGCGTGGTCGCCTGCAACGCCGAAGATCGCCGGCGACTCGGGCGGCTCTTCGATGAGCACCAATTTGCCGCCGTGCTCGATTGTGCCGGCAACTGCGCGCTGAAGCCCTGCGAATTGGATCCCGCATTGGCCTGGAGGATCAACGTCGAAGGCGTCGAGAACCTGCTCAGCCAGACCGTGCCGCGGGGCGTGCGGCTGGTGCACTTGTCGGTCGATCTGGTGTTCTCGGGCAGCGACGGTCGCGGCGGTTACGTGGAGGAAGACCCTACTGACCCGGTCACGGTTTACGGCAAAACGATGGTGGCCGGCGAGCAAGCGATCCTCGCCCAGGACCCGGCCGCGTGCATCCTGCGGATTTCGCTGCCGATGGGTGTCAGTTTCAACGGGCATGCGGGGGCGATCGACTGGATTACCTCACGTTTCAAGAAATCGCGGCGGGCGACCCTGTACTTCGACGAAGTCCGCACGCCCACCTACACCGACTGTCTCAACCGGCTCTACGAGCGGGTGCTGGCTAGTGATCTGGGCGGAGTGTTCCATGCCGGAGGGCTGCGGCGGTTGAGCCTGTACCAGATTGCGCAGATCATTAATCGCGCCGGCGGCTACGACCCCGATTGCCTGCGGGGCATCCCGCGCCGCCAGGCCGGCCCCATCCCACCCCGGGCCGGCAACGTTGCGATGGACAGCAGCAAGTTGATCCGCGCGCTGGATTACAACCCGTTCGACCCGTGGCCCGTCGACGACTCGCTCATCCCCGCCGACCCGGGCTGGCACCGTCGCCGCCGCCCCGGCGAACCCGGCTCGCCCGAGTACCTGCATCGCGTGCTGGCCTGCAATCCTGCCCGGCGGCAATAACATGGCAACATAGTGTGTCCTTCCGGCAAGCGTGTATGAATCGTTTTGAGGCGTGTGGCCCCGTTTATCGAGTTGGCTCCTCCCGCGTCCGCTGGTCCTTGCCAGTGCACTCTGGAGTTGGAGGATGCCGGCGGGGCGAAGATGCGGGTCCACCTGAAGAGTATCGAGGCGCC
>Ga0315289_10008855_pt1 | contig 14524 bp, 17 predicted proteins | sample YL17G11_40_MG_FD_203452 | JGI IMG/M metagenome (GOLD analysis project Ga0315289, IMG submission 203452) | Sediment microbial communities from Yellowstone Lake, YNP, Wyoming, USA - YL17G11_40 | ecosystem: Environmental > Aquatic > Freshwater > Lake > Sediment | place: USA: Wyoming | collected...
ATTTTGCAGCCTAGCCGTATTGTTTGGACCCCAAATCAACGGAGCATCGGCCATTGCTATGCAGGCTTGCAGGAATGTGAATAGCGCGAGTGCTAAGTAACGAAAAGTGGGTTTCATGCTAATTAAGCCCCGTAATGATGAGGTTGCCCGAGGTGGAGTTGGTGGTCAGGGCCTTATACGATATCCGCGAGCCCGCCGGGATATACAGACTGTAGCCGCCGACACTACCGCCTGGAGGGACATAGATCTGATCGACCTCGGACCCCGGAGCGCCCACGGCCAGAATCATCGGATTGCCTGAGCTATCGAAGATCGATAGGTAGTTGATCGCCGTTGCCGTCGATGCGTTGAGCTGAACGTAGGCGCCAGTCGTTACGTTGGTTACAGCGTAATCAAGCGACTCAACCCATGCTGCTACGGCCTGATGCGAGCTTGCCGACGTGGGGATTGCTCCCGTGGCCGGATCGATCTCGACCATGTAGATCTCGTTGTCGGTCGTGCCCTTAGCCGTCAGGGCAACGGCTTGCCCGCGTCGGTAGACATAGGGGAAGTTGGTCGAAAACGTGGAGCTTGGCGTCAGGGGAGCGCTTTTAGCAGGCATTGCAAAAAACATGCCAAGTATTAGCGGAAACAGCGTGTTGCAGGTCTTCATTAGCTGTGGACCTCCTGAATCATAAAGCCGCCTTGCACGAACGGAGCAACCGACACAACGCCCGCGCTTGAGATAAACCGCACCGCAAGGCCGTTGTTAAACGGCACGTCGGCCCAGGAGTCCACAAGCGCTGCTCCCGCCCCGGTCGCAAGAACGTTGATCTTGCCGATAAGCTTGCCGTTGGCCGTGGCGTACGCAGCGCTCAATAGGTCGCCGTTGTTGATGTTGCTGCCGCCGCCCGACTGAATCGCGCCTCTATCGGTGCCGCCAACGTCCCACAGTTCGAGGATGCCCGAATTCGTGCCGTCGCCCGTGATCTGCATCCGGTCGATGCGGCCGTGAATCGCCCGACGCACCGAGCCCGACGTTGCTGGAGGGTACGCCGCAACAGTCGAAGTCATCCGGGCCTTGTCGGCTCCCGTCGGAAACAGCTGGGTTAAAACGCCGGTCGTGTCAGCAACGGCCGCAATGTCACGCGAGTACCAAGGACTGCCCATAACAAAATCTCCCTATTTTAGTAGTCTGAAAACGCACGCGACAGGGTAGGCTCGCGGAAACGACGAGCGATAATATCGTTAGCCATCATCTTCCACTCAATCTCGGTTTCGCGCCAGGGCGGTGGTGTCTGAACGTTATTGTTACCATAACCGAACAGGATCGATGCCGACCGCCATTTGATGTAGGTAATGAACGCCGAGTTGTCCATGTCGCCGGCAATAGCGCTACCGTCGGACCACAGTTTCTCGGGGTAGAAAATGCCGTCAAAACGTATGGCATTCGTGAGGCCAGACGTAGGCGCAGGCGACAGGTAGAGCTTGCCCGACGAAAAGCTATAGTCCGGGATGTAGCCCTCGCCCTGCGCGTCGTAAACGGGAGTGGAGTTGATCGAGCCGTCGTTAAACTTGATCGGCTCGTAGTAGGTACCGTTGCCGACCTTGCGCTTGACGGAGTTGATGATCGCAAGCCCAGGAGGCAGGTCGACGTAGGGCGAGCCCGATACCGTCGTGCCGTAGGCGACCTGATTCAGCCAGCCCCCACCGATCTTCATCATCGACGCAGCGACATAGTCTAGACTGTCCTGAATCACCGCATTGACCTTGTTCGGCGACAAAAGGCCATACGCGGTTGGCGTCTTCCCGAGGATCTCGTAGATCTGTGCTTGAAGCTCCGCCCGCGTTATGGCCACGTTTCTGTCCCCTTACAGCAGCGCGTTTACATCCGCGTTGATTTCGTCATGAGCAGCTTCCCACGCCTCGGTCAGTTTAGCACGACGAGCCTTAGCTTTCTTGACCTCATCTTTCAGCAGGTAGGCAATGAGCAGCTCCATGTCGTTTGGCTCCGGCGGCTCCTTGCCGGCCTCCTTGAGCTGATGCCGGCCGGCAACCATCGAGTTATACAAGTCCTTTGCGGCCTTGAGACAGCGCTGGTGGCTCAACTGGCGGAAACCGTCAAGCGATCCCTCTAGCTCGCGCTTAAGCTCGGCAGGCAAGGCGTAGCCGGTCTTCTTGTTGTAGTCCAGCGCCGCTGCAATCTTGTCGTTGACCTCGAAGAACACAAACCCCGTGCCGTTGTACTCTTTGTTTAGCCGGGTGTTGTCGATCCCGGCATAGATCATCGTCAGGCTTTCGTCCACTAGGTGGATCTCGCCAGGGGCATACATCCGGGTTTGATGAGCGCCCTGAATGTAGATGCTGAACGGGTTGGCCTCGTTGTAGGCATCGTCGTAGATCAGGGCAGGGTTTTCGAGAAAGGGCTCGATGTTCACATACGGCTGGAATATCCGGGCGAGCGGCGACAGCGATATGATGCGCTTCATGACCGTTGGCCGGTTAAACTGCGAAGCTAAAACGAAGTTGTTTGAATTTGCCATAATCAGGGTGTCTCTCAAAAAAGGGTGTTATTTGTAACTGCGAACCGCTCGCCAAAAGTCCTTGCTCCGCAACTCTCCTGGCCTCTCAAGATAGGCGTTCTTGCACATTTCCTCTAGGCTGAACTCCTTTGCCGCACCCGACATGTCGCCCGACTCCATGCGCTTGAATACCCGGTTCATGAGCTTCTCGTTCTTCTTGCACGCCTCCCACTGCGCTAACCCGCTCGCAGCCGTTGCGGCCTTGCGCTTTTTGTGGTTGTCCTCAGCGATCTTCGACAGTAAATAGCCGTCGTGATAAAAGTTACCCGGATTCTGCCAGAGCCTCGGGTCGCGTTTTTGGATCTCGTCCTTGATCCACCCACCGAGCAGCCGGTTACGAATATCAAAAACAATACTGCGACCAATTTCAACCACGCCAAACTCAAAACCGTTCCACTCATAACTATGAACCCGCCTATCCTCCTGCCAAATCCCGAACCCGCCCTGAGGCATTCGCCTTAGCTGCAACGTCGGGTAATACTCCGATAGCCACCGATTGATCTCTTTATCGTCCGTCATCGTAGGGGTGTCTCGCGCTAAAAAAGTAGGGTGATAAGCCAATGCGCCGAGACAAGTTTACCTCATCCCGGCGCACCGGCAACACCACTAAACTGTCCGACCTCAACCGGGAACCTCTAGGCTTTTAGCCTCGCTCGTTTTTTCGGACTCGTCAATCAAGCTTTGCAACCCGCTCAAGGCCACACCAGCCGACGGATGCACGATCACCGAGACAAGGGCGGATAGTCGTTTGAACGCGTCCGGCAAGTCGCCGTTGGCAACGTCTTGGGCTATAGCTATGAGGTCGTCTTGCTTGCTTAGCGCCTCCTTGACCACATCAAGGATGCTGTCGGCAAGGCTTTCAAACGCAGGCTCAAGCCATTTCGGGAGAAGGTCGTCGATACGGGCGTGGGTGTCCGCCTTCAACTTGTCCCAATCAAGACTCTCGCCGTATTTGCCGATCTGACGAATGAGGAAGGAAATGACCGCTGCAATGACCCAGCCTTGCATCTTTGACCCCTGAAAAATAGAGGGCGGGAGAAACAGGCCCCCTCAACCAAGAGGCTTACGTCTGCGGCGGCCCCACCCCTGAAAACCGCCGAAGAACCTGTATCACACATCCTCTTAGATCACGCCTGCGGGGACCGCGAGGTTTTTGATCTTGCCGATGGCGTTGCGTTGGAACACGCAGTAGTTAGCCCAGTAGCGAAGGAAGGCAGACAAGGCGTCAGAGCCTTGCTTGAACCGGAAGGTTCGGCCGTCTTCTTCCGCTAGCTGAGGTCCACCTTGCGTGTAGTCCTCGCCGCGCTTTAAGGCTTCGTTGTTGTAGAAGTACATGACGTCCAGCGGGCAAGCAGCATCCTCAAGGATCTTCTGCGCCGCAGCGTCATAGCCCGAGTCGCCGTCCATGTCTGTGCCCATACGCACAGGCGAGTACCCGATCTTGCTCGCTCCGCCCATGAGGTCGCCGGGGGCGAACTTGTTCATGGCGACGAGCAAGTGGAAATACTGACGCTTCTGCGAAGGGTTCAGAATCCACCGATTGATGTTCTTCCCGCTGATCGTCTTCATGTTGTCAAACAAACGTTGCAACACGTCGATGTTGATCACCGTTCCGGCCATGTCCTCGATGTAGGACTGCCAGCTACGCCAGCTGGAAGGGGCAACGCCGCCGATCGACAACGTGTTGTCGGTGATGCGGTCGAGGCCTCCCATGAAACGTCCGTCGGCCGGCTCGCCTGCGTCGAGAGCGCCTGCGATCACGAGGCGGTCGCCTGCGGTAGCGCCGCTGGGGACTGCGCCTGTGCCGAAAGACACGTCGATGTAGACGGTGCGAGCTTGACGGTCGATGCCGGCGTCGTCGATGCGGATCGAGCCCCGGAAGGTCGTCAAGGTCGCGTCCCACCAGTCAAGCTTTTGACCAGGGAGCAGCTGTGTCGAAGACACAACGGTGAAGTTGGTCTGCGTCGCGGTCGCCGTGGAGATAAAGGCGCGTTGGCCCCTACCGTTCTGGTAGGTGTCGTTGCTGATCTCGTGCTCGCAGTTAACGAGCGTGTCACGCAGCAATTTGTCCAACCACTCGCCGTCGGGACGGCCGCCACGGTAGCCCCTGGTAGCAGCCTTGAACGTGGACTCGATGGTCGAGTACATCATTTTCGAGCTGTACTGGGCATAGATGCCTTTGCTTTTTTCGGCGACAGGCAAGGGCTCGTCGTCGTTACGAGCGCCGTAGCTCGTGTTGATCACCATCGATAGCGGCACGAAGAATGCCTCGCCGTCGTAGTTGATCGAGCTGTCAGTCTCGACAAAAGCAAACGCTGCGTTAGCGTAGTGCTCTTGATAAATCACGTCGTTGGAATACTGACGCTGCAAAAGACCGAAGTTTTGCACGTCCTGTAAATTTGTACCCGACACAGCGGCTACCTCCCAGGCGTTGGTTTAAGTTTTAGGACACAGGTTTTTTCGCCCTTTTACGCAGCGATCTCGGGCAGAGATTTTCGCCGGGAGTGCTTGGCTGACACGGCAAGCGCGGTGGTGTAGGAGGAAGGGGTTCCGCGAACGTAGCCCCTTGCCCCCCACTCTTTAACATTAGCCCTTGAACTGACCGAAATCAAGACCCAACATCTCAGGCAGAAGCTTTTGCCTTGACTTCTTCAGCAGCGCAGCGCGCCGAGGGTCGTTAGGCTTCATGCTGAACGCCAAGGAGTTGTCGGCCTTCGCCTGCTCAAGGGTGTACTCGTCGCCGGCCATTCCGACCGATCCGCGCTTGCCGTAGGCGCGAGGGATCTGGCTCTCAACGACGTCTTTCATAAACTTCGCCTGCAGGGCCGGCGAGCGGACGAAGTTACGCCACTGGAGCGGATCTTTACGCAGGTCGGCAATCTTCTTGATCGCTACTTGCTCGAACGTTGTGTAGTTGTCCTCGGAGCCGTAAAGCTCGGCAACCTGCTCACGAAGCCCACCCTCAAGATTCACAAACAGCATTTGCTCCGCTGTGTGCATCGGGTTCTCGTAGCGCTCTAGCTTCTTTTGCGTCTCTTCTAGCTGTTTTTTGAGCTGGCTCGCCAGCTTGTAGCCGTCGGTCGCCTCCTTCGCCGTCTTGAGCGTAAGGGGCATTCCGCCAGACTCCGGGTTCTGCTCCAGATAACGGTTGTGCTGGGCAAGGGTCAACTCGTAGGCTGACGGCTCGTCCTCGCCATCGTTGGCTTGTGGGATCGGTGCGCCGAATAACTCACGCATCTGTTGCATTTGCTTCGTGAGAGGGTCAAGTGTAGCAAAGCGCGCATTGAGCGCCTCCATCTCCTTGTCCTTCTTCGCCAGCAGGCGCTTTGTCATGCGCAGCTCGTTAAACAGCCGCTTGGGGTCGATGTCGCCCGGTGTCAGGTCGTCGCCTTCGCCGCCGCCGCCTTCGTGTGATGGGTTGCCCCCGCCAGTCACCGGAGCAACTCCACCTGCCATCTCGCGTAATCCTGCCATACCCGTCTCCTGCTAAAGGGGTGTTAATACACGGTTATTCCTGCGAACTACCGCGACGTGAGATAAACTTCATAAGAGCCTTGAGCACCGCCTCGGGGTTCGTCTCCAAGATGCTCTCGATAAACATCGTCTCGGCAGCGTCTTCCTCGGCCTCGTGCTCCGGCGAGCCTTCCTGGGCCTCGGCCGCCTCCTTGCCCTCGGTCATCTGATCGCGGATCATCTGCATCAGCGTTTCGATGTCCATCGGCGGTGGCTGCGACGTTGGGTCAAAGTCGCCGGCCTGACGCTGCAACGGCTCCGACAGACGGCGCATCGTCGTCGTGCCCTCGGCCACGGCCCCAAGGCCCGACAACATGCCCGGAGCGGCCTCGGCAAAGCCGCCCGGCCTCTCGCGTGAAAAGTCATCCTGTTTAAGCTTGCTCATGCCGGTAAACGTCAGACGTGCAGGGTTAAACATTATTGGGCCTCTCCTTGCGGTTGCTGCGGTTGTGGTGCCGGTGCTGCGCTCGTAGGCGCAGGGTTAGCTGCGGCCTGTTGGGCGGCGATCTGTTGTTGGAGCAGCTGTTGCTGACGCCACTTAGACAGCTCGCTCATGAAGTCCTTAGGCGCTGCGGCAGCCTGCTCGGCATTCTGCTCCATCAGCTGAGACTGCGACGCAAGGTAAGGCGACTGCTGATCTTGCTTGGCCTTATAATTCTGCTCGTGCCAAGTCATGTGAACGGAGTGGGCACGCAGCAAGGCCGGGTTCTTCTTGTACTTGTCGAAGTTCTTCACGATGTCGCGCGTGTGCTCAAGCAGATGCACCAAGTCGTCGTCCTGCCAGATGACCATCGGCATGTCGTCGCCGAAAGCCTGGATCAGTTGCTGAGGGTCAACAAAACTGATCATATCGGAGAACACCGCGTTTTCGCGGTTCGCCCGGTCACGGTGCGAGCTTGACACACCGCGTAGAACGTCGATCCCGAGAAAGTCCAGGTACGAGTCAACAACGCTTGAATCCTGCATCATGCGCTGAGCAACGGCAGGGTTCTGCATCGCCTCGACCATGTTTGCAATCTTAGTCGCCTTGGACTTCGTTTGCATAGAGTCTGGCGTGAGCTTGATATCGACGCCGAAGTCAATCGGGCCGTTTAGGAAACTGATGATATCAGACTGCGTGATATCGCCGTCCATGCTGCGCATCATCCGGGCAATGACCTGCTCGTCGAGCTTTGCAACGTTCTGCTGCAAGCACGCCACCATCTTCTGGTAGATCTGACGGATGAAGCTTTCCCAATTGTTGCTGGCCTTAGATGTCCGCTTTTTCTCGCGCTCCTCGTAAATCTGCGCTTGATAGCCGCTGTTTGCACCAATCGAGCGCTCGCCCCGGATGGAGTCTTGAGCGGCGGACACCTCGTAAACGTCCTCCTTTTGAAGGGCGCGGTACTGTTGGACGAGGGCAGGGAGTGGGCTCTTGTCGGCGATGTAGGTCGCTGCGGCCTGAGGATCGCCCGAGGTATAGAACGTTTGGCCGGGCTCGCCTGACCACTTCGTTTTGTCGATGCCGCTGTTTTCGTTGATAACGAGCGTGGAGCCCGCCTGACGCTGAATCGCAAGCGTCATCATCGTGTCGGTGAGGTTAAGCTCGCGGTTCTTTTGAACAGTGTCGCTCATCGGGCCGGTAGCGTGCTGGCTCGGCGGCATCGGCAGCCATTTAGCCTCTAGCACAGGGTGCCACCCGGTGTCGTTGTTCATCAAATACTGAGGCGTCGAAACAAGGCACAACCGGCCGTTGCCCAGAATGCAGCGCCGCCCCTCGGCCAGATACGGCGTGGGGTTGTACTTGTGTCCCTCGGTCGGGCGGTCGTAGTACTCGACAGCTAGGACCTTATTTTTCAGGTTAAACAGGTTCGACAGGTTAAGCTGTCCGTTGAAGTCCAGCACCGGAGGCAGCGCAAACACCGAGCGAAGAAAGTGACGGAAAGCCATAGTCTTGATCGGTCCCGACAAGTTTCCGGCTGTGACGCGGCTCATGTTCTCTTCGATCACGCCTTCCTGCGAGGAAAACTCGATCATAAAGTCGTCGTAGTCCATCACCCGTATACGGCTCACCCATTTGGCCTTAGAGAAGGTTTTGGCCAGAGGATCGTATTGGACCTCGAACGGGGTGAGCATCTCGACGCGCACGTCACCGTTACGCACGGTTTCGAGCACAGGGCGGCCGGTGTTAGGGTCGATGATGGCTTGTTGTGCTTGTATCATCACAGGTTGGCCGTCAGGGCCTAGCAGCGGCGTCGGCACGATGATGTCTTCGCCCGTGAGCGGGTCGCGTTGCTTGATCGTCGTCATCTGGGGGACGTTGACGGTCTGTTGACGCTGACGCTTGAACGTCGCGCCCCGGTTCATGTCATAGGTGACAGCGGCGAACACCTTGTTGTACATGACGTACATGACGGAGCCAGCATCGAATTCTTCGTGCAGGTTCAGCCGCTCGTTGTACGTCTCGACTAATGACTCGATAGTTTTTGCAAGTCGAGTACCACGAGAAGACCCGTCGTACAGGCTATCAGCATAGATATCAGGCAAATTGCTGTAGATAAGCGCCGCCGTGGATTCGACAACAGTGCGGCTGATGTTTGTCTGAGAGCGTTTGCGAGTATCGTTATCACCACGGAGGAAATCAGTATCAATAGCAAAATCATACTGCCGGCTCCACTTCAGATAGTGATTCCCGAGCACAAACTGAAAGCTTTCAAACCACTTCTGCGCCCAACGCCTGTTCTGTAGATCCGCCTGCGACACTAGGCCGTTTACGGCCATTTCAAGCCGCCTCGGGTCGTTCGTCGTCCACGGCATAACATACGTTGCACTAGCGCCGGGAGACTGGTTAAACATCAGGCGTCCTCGTCGGAGGTTAAGGCGTCAAGGTCGGCCGGGTCGATGGGCTCTAGGGTGTCGTCGTAGGTCTGCGCTTGAGGCTGCGGCTTAATGGCGAAGTTTAGCGCCCTAGTAAGCAGATCCTCGGCTGCATCGTCCATGTAGTGCTCGTCGTCCTGCGAAGGCTTTGCCCGAACAGCGGCGGGTCCTTCCGTAACAGGTTCCACGACGGCCTGACGCATGAGCGCTATCCTCTCGACCATTTCAAGAGCCCTGAGGGCCAGTTTAAATCGCAAATCGTCGTTCATCTCGGGGTGTCCTAAAGGGTAGGGGTGTGCCCGGCATTTCACCGGGCGGACGCTTTATTGCAGCGCCTTACACTCGCAGGTCTTACTGGTTCGGGCTATGAACCGGCGCGTAGTCCTTTTTGATCTTGATCTTGAGGACCAAGGTCAGGACCGTCGGGGTTGAAGCCGTGCCGGTGAAGGTGAACACAGGCGCAGCGGCGGTGCCGCTGAACACGTGGCCTGCACCGGAGGCCGAAACAAGGCGGGGCGACTCAAGGAAGAAATAGTCGATCAGCAGATCGGCGCGTTCTAGCAAGGTTTTCAGGTAGGGACCGTTGGTCGTGTCGGCAGCCGCCACAGTCGCAAGGTTCAACGCCGTGTCGGAGGCAAGCGCGGTGAGCTTGACTTCGGCGATGTGTGGGAAGTTTGAACGGAACGACTGCTCGACTTCGAGCGGGTAGACTTTGGCAAGAGCCGATAGAGCGAAGGCCATGGTTGTATCTCCTAAAAGTTAGTTTTTTATAGACCTTGAACTAGAACATAAGCCTCGTAAACAGCGGCCGAGCTTGCAGCGGTCAGCGTCACAGACGACTGGTCACTGGCATAGGCCGACACATAAACAAAGTCGTTGCTGTTTGGGACAATCGACAGCACATGCAAAATGCGCTGCGCCCCCAGCGTACTCGCCAGCAGCGTATAAGCTGCAGCCGAAGCGTTGAGGTCAATCTTGACTCTGCGCAAAAACGCAAAGCCCAGCCCCGTCGCGCGGCCTAAACCGTCCTGCGAGGGGTCGAGAACTTCCGTGACTAAAGCGGCCATACTTGTCTCCCCTGAAGGTTAAGGCGGTTTACTTAGTAGGGCCGCCGGTATCTACAACGTTGGATAGGCTAGCCTCGTGGGACGCTTTCTGCTGTTCTTGCCATTCCTTGCTAAGAACATACACGATTTTAGACAGGTCGGGAAATACGACGACACCGTCATCCAAGGTTTCAATCTCAAGCCTTAGCGGGCCGGCCGACCGATAGGTCATCTGCGGCTTGCCGTCTTTGCCGGGCCGTTGCTCAAAGACGAGGTCGGTCACGTTGTGGCCTACAGCGCAGAACTCCGTTTCGATCTCGCCTGTGCCAAAATCGTCAATATTCAATACTTTTATAACATAGGACATACAAATACCTTGCGATTTAGGGGTGTTAAACTCTAAGGGATCGGGTTAGAAACCTGACCATCATCATAGTCCACAACGTTTGCCACCGTCACCGTTAAAACCGCCGCCGCCGCGCTGTTGTTCGTGATCGTCAAGGCCGACAGGCTTTCAAGGGTCGCCTCATAGATGCCCGGCATGTAGACGGACCCCACAACGGCAAGTGCCTGAGCCGATCCTCCGTTAGGGGTCGCCGTCACCGTGAAGCTCGCTTTGCCGGTCACGCGTACCAAGGTTCGAGCCGTCGCCGTCAGGCCGACAAGACTCACCGTCGCCGTCGCGGTTGGCTGAACCGTCATGGCCATTGTCGTGTCGGCCACCGAGTCGATCCGCTGCAAACCCGCGCCTTTGTTATAGCTGATGTTCGGCGTGAGCATCCCCACCGAGTCGCCGACGTAGCCGGCTGACAGGTTTGGGGTAACTGCGTCGTCCGACACCGGGATCACGTCACACATGCGGAAAATTGCGCGAACAGCCATGTTACACCACCGGAAAGTTAGCTGCGTTTGTCACGTCGATGTACTCTGCAATGCACCAGACAGCCTGCGACGTTGCCGTTGCCTCGCGGCTGACAAGCGACAGGGCCGACACCGTGGGGCCAAGACTCATTGTCACCCTGGCCGGGAGCTTGGTCGTACCTTTGACGGGTATTTGCTTGGCAACACCGCCCTGGGTGATGTTGAGGTAGAAGTTGCCGTTGACAGACAAGTCGAGTAGGTGGGCCTTTGTTTGGTTCTGACCGACAACGCCGAGGGTGAGCGTTGCCGAGGCGAGGACGCTGGCCGAGCCGTTTTCAGACCATTGGATCGTCTGCTTGACAATCGGCAGCGAATCGCGTTGACGCCAAGTGCCGACCTGCGAAAGCGCTTGCTCATTTGAGTTTGAAAACAGCCAACTCCACCCAGCAAACAGTCTCATCGGCCGACCCCTATATCAAAAGATATCATGTTATCAAGAGCCTTTAATTCTGTTGCTCTCCGCTTTGCTAAAATCACAGATAGCTCTGCCCTAAGACAATCCCGTAACGATCTTCCTTCCCACTCTCGTTCTACCGCCTGCCGTTGCTCTGACATCTCAGCTAAAGCGCATTGCCAATCTTTTTCTGTACTCATTTACGCCATTCTCGCAATTTTTTTTCTTCAAACTGTTCCGTCCCATACATCCGTGCAGCAGCGGCCTTGGTCGAATTGCCGCCGGCCAACACCTCGCTGGCAGCCTTGCCAGTCTTCTCAGCCAACGCCTTAGCGCCACTGACCACCGGACCCAACAACGATCTGATCCCCCCACTGCCCTTCATGAGCACGGCCGGATTGTCATATGCCGCCTTGCCCATCATCAGCGTACTGATTCCCGGCGAACCCGTCACTGTGTCGGTTAGGTGCCCCAGCACCATTCCGGCCGCCCCTGCCGCCAACTTCTGGCCCTTGGTGTAGTTTGTTGACAACACCTCTTTTTGAGGCGCAGCGTAGCTGGAAACAAACTCCAAGGCTTTCATGTTCACTCTAGAGTCCGGAGACAACATGTCGGCGATCGTCTGTTTTGAGCCTGCCAGGATGTCCTGCATGTGGACCGCGTTGATGAGGTTCTGCGTCGATGCTCCCTCGTGGTCAAAGGTCGTGCGAGCAAGCTGGTCGAGCTGACGCGTGACCTTTTCAAACAGCTCAGGCGTCTGTGCCCCACGGTTCTTAGCGAGTATGCCCTTTGTCTCCATCAGCTTGTTGAGCCCTGCATAGTAGCCGTTTACAACGTCGGGATGATAGGTAGACCCAACCTCCAACACATGCAGCGACCCGTTGAAGGTGTCGAGCGCCTCGCGGCTTTTGCCCGGCATCGGCGCGTCGCCGACCTTGGCCGACAGGTTGTGGAATATCTCGACGGCATCCCTAAGCGGTGTCGTGTTGTGCTCGTTGTGTCCTTCGATCGCCTCAAGCACGCTCTTTGCAGCGCCCTTGAGTTCCCCATTCATGATGCTCGGATCAAAGTTGTTGATCACGGTACGCATTGCCGTAGACGTCTCTTGTTTGACGGCATCGGGCGCGGCCTTTTGCAGAAACATGTGGGCTTGGCGCGAGGCATTCAAAGAATCGGCTGCTCCGTCAAAGATCAGTCCGTACTGTTTTTGCACAAAGTTATCAAAGCTTTCCTGCTCAAAGCCTGTCGGAAGTCCTGTCACCGCCTCGGTATCCAGCTTCATGCCGTAGCTTTTAGCGGCCTTCTGCGCAGTAGCCGTGACGATCTTGCGCTGGGCTGCCGTTGCCGTGTCGAGGCTGGCCTCAGGATCAAACAAAACCTCTATGTCTTTTTTATGCTCGGCAAACACCACCTGGCTTGTCTGCTGATTCTTAGCGATCGACGCAGCGGCCGCGTCGGCTTCGGCCTTAGCGGCGGCTTGGGCCGACAGCTCGTTGATGGATCTTTCTTTGGCCTTTTGAATAGTTGCCGACTCGTACTGTGAGCGCATCGCTGCTTGCTCGGCTTGGCCAGCGGCGATCTTGGCTGGAGGTTTAGCGCGGCCAGGAGACAGCATCTCTAGGCTTTCGCGTGTGACCTGCTCGGCCTCGCCTGGCTTGAGCGTGCCCTTTGTCAGCATGTCGCGGCCCTCGGCCATTGCTGACGACGCAGCCATCGTCCCTTCCGACGCGAACTTCTGACCCCAACCTTGAGGCATCCTGAGCGCCATCGCGCCCGCCATCTCAAGCTTTGCCGCCGCCGTCTTGCCCCAATCGCCCATGTTTTTGACGATCGGCGCTACAATATTCTGCCCGAGCTTTGCCGTCGCGGCGTTCATAAACGGCTGGGCTACTCCGGCCACTCCTGCGACCAGCGCGTCCTGACCGCGACTCTGCAACTCCTCGACCACCCCCATGCGGGCGTTATACTTTGCTGCGTCGTTTCCGGCGATTCGGTCGGCTGCTCGCTGTGCCTCTTCGCCGAGAGATCCTGCAACCATTGCTGCTCCGCCTGAGAGCGCTGCGGCTGCGACGATAGAAGTGCCACCCGACGGCACCGCCGCAACCGCACCCCCGCCAATAGCAGCAACCGAGCCGATCGTTGCACCGATGTCCCTTCCGGCGTGAGCCGCCATCCGTGTGAGGTCCGACACGTCGAAGCCTGGCCGGTTGTTGATCGGCGACAGCTTGCCGTTTACAAACGAGTAGTAGTCGTCACCGTCTTGAAAGACCGTGCCCGGTTTGTGGCCCTTGTCGGCAAGGTACTGTTGCCGCTGCGTATTGCTCTTAATCCGCTCTAAGTTATAGGCGGTCGCCTGATCAATGTCCTTGTCCTCGTAGGCCCCAGCCTTCCTCGCCTGCTCTATGTCTAGGTGGAAGTCAACGGACTTTAACCCGCTGGCCTGTGACACCTCCTGTAGGTCAACCTCCCGCTGCTTCCCGGTAAACCTGTCCGAGTAGACAACATGCGTCGGAGACGACCCATACGTCATGTCCTCGCCCTTTTGCTTTAGCTTTTCGCCAAGCTCCTGGACCGAAGCTCTGACAACCTTTCCCTCGCTGTTTACACCGCTGATCTCCATCCGTGCGTCCCCTCTCTTACTTGAATGTCGCCAGCGTATCTTGTTGCCAGGTAGGATGTAGGTCGAACTTCTTTTGCACCCCAATCTGATATTTCTCGGCCGTCTTGCCAACGGGTGTAGCGCCGGCTGCGGCCTTGCCCGAGTGTTGAGGGACGACGTAGAAGCCTGGGCTCTCGCCCAGCATAGCCTGAGAGAAGGTCAAAGGCGCGTTGGGGTTTCCGTTGACAGGATCGACCTGCTCACCCCCACGCGTTGTCGGGATCGGCCCCTTCGTCTTGTCGACCCCGGCTAGGGCGGCAGGAGACGAGATTAGAGCCCCAGCCCCCCTACGGTACTTGTTCACGTTGTCGGCTATGGCCTGATTGCTCGGATCGTTGAAGGTGAACGGCGCAACCTGCGTTGCCTTTGCCTGCGCGATCAGCTTGGCCGACTCCACGGGATCTCTCAGCGTCAGGTCTAGCTGTTGTTGTTCTTGCCAGTGTATCGGCGCGACGAGGTTAGGCTCGTTCTTCTCGCGGTTGATGCCAAAGGTCGAGTTGTATAGCTCTTGCGCCGACTTTTTAGAGAATTCATCGGGTGGGATGTAGTCGGAGGACTTCGGGTCACGCATCGA
>Ga0315289_10008856_pt1 | contig 14523 bp, 7 predicted proteins | sample YL17G11_40_MG_FD_203452 | JGI IMG/M metagenome (GOLD analysis project Ga0315289, IMG submission 203452) | Sediment microbial communities from Yellowstone Lake, YNP, Wyoming, USA - YL17G11_40 | ecosystem: Environmental > Aquatic > Freshwater > Lake > Sediment | place: USA: Wyoming | collected...
GCGACGCGCTCTTGAGCTCGAGGTGCCGGTCCCAGGAAGCCATCCGGGTTTTGGCGTCCGTGGCCTGGGCACGGGCAACAACGGGAACCAGCAGCGCCGCGAGGGCCGCGAGGAGGAGGGATCTTCGCGTCATGGTCATGGGCGCCCTCCCCTACTTCAGCCTGAGGGCGACCGTGACCTCCCGGCCGGCGGGGAGCGACAGGGTGCAGCTTTTCGCATCACCCGCGGTCCGGATCCCGGCGGATCCCTTCGAGACCGCCGCCGTGGAGATATCCGCGGGCGCGAACACCCGGACGTCCTGGGCCTTCGCCGAAAGGAACGTCGCCTCGATCGCCTTACCGTCCCACGCCAAGCGCTTGATCTCGACCTGGCCGCGGCACAGCACGCCCTCGATCGTCCCTTTGGGCCAGGCGGCCGGCCGGGCCGGGAACAGCCGGATCACGCCGGGATCGGACGCAGCCAGCATCTTGATGAGCACCGCGGGCATGCCGCCGCTGATGTCCGTGTTGAAGAGCTTCTTGGCGTTGTGCATGGAGGCGAAATTGTGCAGCCAGTAGCGGTTGACGAGGGGCACGAAGCTCCGGTAGGCCAGGTCCGCATCGCCCAGGCTGGCGGACGCCTGCCCGAGCTGCACCAACCCGAACGACATGAATCCGCCCTGTTTCTCCCAGTTGGTCCAATGGCGCTCGAGCTTGAGCTCGATCAGCTTCTTGAATGCGGCCTGGAGCTTGGGATCCCGAGCGATTTCCTCCGGCATCCCGTCGAACAGAGCGTAAAGCTGCGAGGAGTGGCGGTGGTTGTAGTTGTCGGTCAGCTTGGGGGTCAGCCATTCCTTGACGGCCCCGTCCTCGTTGATGAGGTAGGGCGGCATCTTGGCCAGCATCTTCTCCCAGACCGGGATCTTGGCCGCGTTGACCTTGAGCTCGCGCGAGGCCGCGATCGTGTTCGTCAGGAGCTCCTTGGCCGCGGCGACGTCCATGGTCGCGTTGAACGTCATCTGGTTCTTGGTGTTGGAGGGCGCGTTCTCCGGGGACTGGGTCGGGCTGAAGACATATTTGCCGTCCGGGCCCTCATAGAGGTAGTCCTCGAAGAACAAGGCCGCCTTCTCCATGAAGGGCAGGGCATGCCCGGACAGGAAGGCGCGGTCGCCGGTGTAGAGCCAGTAGTCGTAGAAGAAGTGGGCCGCCCAGGCCGCGCCCGCGACCCAGAACTGGCCCGGGAACGAGGCGGCGAAGGCGTTGTTGTAGCCGTTCGTCGTCGACCGCGAGGGCAGGACGATGCCCCGGGCGCCGAACGTCAGCTTCGCGTTGACCTCGAGGTAAGGGACCAGCGATTCCATGTACGAGGTATAGGCCAGCATGAGCTCGGGCGTGTTCCCCATCAGCAGGCTGGCGATCGACGAGGGCACGTTGCCGTTGTGGGTGAAGTCGCTCGACCAGGGCGGATCGTAGGTCCCCGCCCAGACGCCCTGGAGGGTCGGCGGCAGGTCGCTCGTGCTGGAGATGATGTTGTAGCGGCCGGCGTCGAACGCCTTTTCGATGAGCGCCCGCGAGGGCTCGGCGTCCGTGCTCTTGTCCAGGAGCTTCTCGGACGTGAGGGCGTGGTCCGCGCCGCCGCCCAGGTCGAGCCGCATGCGGCCGAAGAGCGCGCCGTGGATCTTCTCGTGCCGGGCCAGGAGGCCGGCGTAGTCGGGCGCGAGCTTGGCCAGGACGCCCTTGGTCGCCTCGATCCGAGTTTCCTTGGCCTCGTCGAGCATGGTGATGTCGAGCAGGACAAGCACCTCGTCCGCGTCCGTGATCGCAAGGGCCGAGCCCTGGGGGGTCGCGAAGCCGCTCTTGACGATCACCCGGGCGACGCCCTCCAGGCCCTGGATGCTGCCGGGATAGGCCTTGACGAACCCGTTGCGGTAGGTCAGCGTCGTCGCATCGGCCGAGGTCTCGACGGCGTTGACATCGGCCTTGAACCGCCGGTTGTCGGGCTCGCGGGGCATGAGCTCCAGCCGGCATTTCAGCTTGCCCGCGCCCGGCCCGGTGATGCGCATCACCGCGACCCCGTCGGCCCGGGACACGAACAGCCGGCGCTCGAAGGCGCCCCGGTTGTCGGCCCAATGGACGGTCGTCTCGCCCGTTTGGAAATTCGTCGAGCGCATGTAGTCCGCCACCGGGCCGTCGACGCTCATCTTGATCCGGAGGTCGAAGGCCGGCATGAGCGGGTCGGGATAGAGGAAGCCCTTCTGATCGACCATGTCCACGGACAGGCGGGCCGCCTGGGCATACAGGCCCTGGTCGATCAGGCGGCGGATCTCGAACAACCGCGTGGCCGTGGCCGGCGGAAGGAGCGGCGGGCGCTCGGGGGCGAACATGTGCTTGTGGCTGAAGATGACGATCTCCTCGAGGGGCTCGCCCAGGACGCTCGCCCCGATCGTCCCGTTCCCGCTCAGGAGGCCCTGCTCCCAGGTCTTCCCCGGCTCGGAGCTGATGAAGCCCCGCGCGGGAACGGGAAGGCCTGCGGCCGCGGGGGCGGCAGGCCGGGGGCCGGAGACGGCGGACGCGCCGAGCGCCAGGAGCAGGATCGCGGCCAGGGCCGCGCCGAGGTGCGTTTTCTCCACGGGATTCCTCCGTTCACTTCTTGATTTTGTCGATCGCGGCGATCATGGCTTTGGCGTTCGGGACCTCCGGGTTCTCCGGGTCCATGGCGATGAACGCCTGGAAGTTCTCCAGCGCCTTGGCGAAATCTCCCTTGTTCAGGTAGACCATGCCCAGCCGGTTGTAGGGCTTCGACCAGTCCTTCTTGATCTTGATCGCCATCTCGAAATAGACGATCGCCTCGTCGATCTTCTGGTTGGAGAAGAAGATCTCGCCGACGTTGTAGGCCGCAGTCTGGTCCAGGGGAGAGATCTCGAGGGCCTGCTTGAAGTGCTTCTGGGCGGTCTCGAAATCGTTCCGCTTGAGGGCGGTCTCACCCAGGCCCGAGAATCCCCGGAACGAGGCGCTCTTATCCTTCTTATAGGAGCCCTGGACCTGGAGCGTCTTGTCCAGGACGAGCTGGAATTCCGATTGGGCCTTGTCCAGGTCCCCCTTCTTCAGGTAGTTGGAGCCCAGGTTGAGATGGACCTGATAGATCTCCGGGTACTTCTTCAGGAATTCCTCGAAGATCGCGATCGCCTCGTCGTATCGTCCCTCGGCATAGAGCTGGTTGCCCTTGTCGAACATCTCGGAGGAGCCCTTGTCCGCCTTGAAGGCCTCCACGCCGGCGAGCTTCTTGAGGGTGATGGCCGCCGGGGCGTTCGGCTTGAGCTGGGAGATCGTGACTTCGAGCGATCCGGCGGCATAGCCGTCCCGCGTCACGGCGATGTTCCAATCTCCCGAGCCCATCCCCCCGACGGCGAAACGGCCCTTCGCGTCGCTCACGGCGTCGAACCGGGTCTTGGCCGTCAGGCTCTGGACCACGACCTTCGCCCCTTCGACCGGATTCCCCTTTTCGTCGACGACGCTGCCCGAGATCCGGCCCCGGCCGAGATTGTCCTGCGCCGCGGCGGCCGCGGCCAGGACGAGAGCCGCCGCGAGTCCGAGCCGCGCGGCCGTCCGGAGAAGCGTCGTGTATCGCTTGCGTAAGGTCATGAGTCTCTCCTGCATGATGATGGCGCTATCGAAAATCCTGCCGTCGCTTATTTGAAGTCCAGGGACTTCTTCAGGCTTTCCTTGCCGGTGGCGTTCGTCAACGTGAGGACGAGGACGGCGCCGGGGCCCAGGCGGCCGACGCGCTCCGCGCCCTCAACGACGATCGGGATGTCCAGGCGGTATTTCGTCCCCGTCAGGCCGCCGAGCTCGGTGTCCCGGACCCGGATCTCGTGGAGCGTCCGGGACTCCCAGACCTGCGCCCCCGCCGCGTCGCGGAGCTCGAGGGCGGCTTCGAGCGTCGTGACCATCGTCGTCCCGTCCGCCTTGAACCAGATGCGTTCGTAGGCCATCTCCACGCCGACGAGGGCCTCGATCCGGTCCGGAGCGCGGAGCCGGATCACGAGATCCGCGTCGAATACAAGCGCGTTCGGAGCGGCCTCCGGAGGCCGGGCCGCGGGCTTCGCAACTTCGTTCAGGGCGTAATTCAGATCGTGCATGTACATGAGGTTGATATCGCGGAGCGAGCTGAAATCCATGGTGGCGAGCCGGAACGTCCCGGCGCAGGACGCGTCGATGAAGATGACCGGGAAGTCCCCATAGTACCAGACCTCCTGGCAGCGGTTGGATGCGTCGGGGAACGACCGGATGTCCCGGTCCGTAGGCGGTCCGAAAAGGACCAGGATCCGGCCCCGGTCGGTGGTCCAGCCGGGCCGGCCCTCGCTCGGGAACAGCCGGTCCGCCTCCGCGATCCGCCGGAAATACTCGGTCTTGAAGACGTTCTCCTTGGAGGACGGATCGGGATTGCGGCGCGCCCAGAAGTCCTCGATGAATTTCAGCTTCTCCGCGTCCGGGCTGAGGAGGAAGGCGTGGCGCTCCGCACCGGTGATGATGTAGCGGACTTTGCTTATAAAATCGGCGTTGGCCGGATCGAGCTTGCGCTCCAAGTTGTACCAGCGGCAGGCCGCGCCGGCCAGGGCGCCGCAGGCGAGGACGAGCGCCGCGGCCGCCCGGAGGCGTGGCCTCATTTCTTCTCCCGGAGAGCGGCCGCCTTCTTCTGGATCTCGGGCTGCTTCGGGTTGAGCTGGAGGGATTTGTCCAGGGCAACCAGAGCCTCCCGGATCTGTCCGAGCCGGGCATGGTTCTCGCCGATCTCGTTGAGCAGGACGGCGTTGACCCCGAACCGGGTCACGGCCTGGTCCAGGACGGTGATCGCCTTGGCGTACTCGCCCAGCTTCCCGTACGTCTGGCCGGCGAGGACGAAGATCTCGTATTTCGGCGCCTTGGTCGCCGCCAGGAACGGCGCCAGCAGAGGGGGAACCCTGGACGCCTCGCCCAGAGAGAGATACGCCTGGGCCAGGGCCAGGGCCGCGTCCTCCGAATCCGGCTTCCGCTGGTAGGTCCGTTCCAAATAGGGCCGGGCCTCCGCCGTCCGGCCGGAATTCACGAGCTGCGTCCCGACGATCAAATCGGAGGTCGGATCCGCCGCGTCGGGGATGAGCCGGGAATAGAACCACGGCCGCGGGATGTCGGTCCGGTAGGAGACGTCGAACTCGTCGGAGGCCGAGATCAGATCCCGGCCGTCGACGGACACGGCCACCTTGAGGGCGTAGTGCGCGGGCGCGAAGTCGGCCAGGGGGAAGGACTCGAGGACACCGGCCGGGTCCGCGTATTCCCGCAGGGGACGCGTCGTCTCCACCGGCGACGGGGCGGGCTGACCCGCGGCCGCGGACCGGCTGATCGTGTAGCGGACGACCGCCGCGTCCTTCTGGGCGGGCGTCAGGCCGAAGAGCTGGAAGGCTGCGGTCAGCGTATCCGACCGGGCGAAGACCCGGCCCGGCTGGCAGTAGACCTGCGTCGCGCCGACCTGGAAGGGCTTAAGCCGCTTGCGGGCGGCGTCCGCCTTCGCGACCTTGTAGCCCAGGATCGGGGCCGTCATCTGGAGGCCCGGCGCCGCGGCCGGGATGACGACCCGCTCCTCGAGCGAGGTGAACTCCTTGGAGCTCTCGATCTTTATCAGGATCGAGATCTTGTAAGTCCCCGGGATGAGGGGGAACATATCGTGATAGTCGAACGCCGTTCGGTCAGCCTCGGCCTTCTGGGCTTCGGTCAGGGTGAAGGAGACCGCCCGGTCGAACTGGTAGATCATCTTGCCATCGAGAGTGGAAACCATGCCGTTGACCTTAAGGTTCACGGCGTAGCCTGAGTCCGATTCGGCGATGGAGAGGCGCTTGGGCTCAACGGCGAAGTGGACGAAATAGAGCCCTCCGGGATCGCGCAGGACATGGACCAATGAATTGCTGTCGAGGTAGTTGGCCGAGTATTCCACCTCCACCAAGTCCTTGAAATCGAGGAACTTCTGGGCATACCTCTCCTCGATCATCGTCCGGGGCAGGTTCTCCACCTTCTGGATGAGCATGTCCGAGATCAACGTCGGCCGCCCGTTCATCGGATTGCCCTCGCCCGGGATGAGCGACATCGACACCTCGGCCAGCGCCGGCACGATTTCGCGGAGCTGCTCGTAGGCGGCGACGTAGTCCGAAGGATTTCCGAGGTAGGCCGTCAGGAGCGCCTGGGGCCCGTTGGTCGCCGGGCTGTAGAGCTTGTAGTCCCCGATTCCGCGCTCCTGGTAGAAGAGGAGGTTGAATCCGGTCTCCAGGCCCAGGTTCTTCTTGTCTTGGTAGAACCAGACCTCGGCGGGATAGACGCCCTGCGAGCCGGTGAACCGCTGGATGTCGCCCGGCTCGCCGAGGATGATGTAGATCCGGCCGCGGTCCGTCCTCCAACCGGGGAGGGGCGCCGACCGTCCGTAGTATTTGTTGGCGTAGGCGATCCGCTTGTAGTGCTCCGTCTTGAACGCGTTTTCCTTCGATCCGGGGTTGGGATCGCGGTGCTTCCAGAACGCCTTGATGAACAGGTCGCGCTCGCGGTCCGATTGGAGCTTGAGGAAGACGTCCCGCTCGAGCGGGGTGATGAGGTAGACGACCTCCTCCTCGAGCCACTTCTTGTAGGTCGCGGGCAGCGCGACCTTCTGGGGCGCCGCCGCCTGCAGGGCGAGGATCAGGGCCAAGAGGGCGGCGACCGGGACGGCCGTTCTTTTCAGCACGCGTGTTCTCCGTTCGGAGGCGATATCGTCAATATATTAAGGTAAGCCACTCGTCCGCCAAAAGCAAGCCGCCTTCCCGGAGACGGACCCCGAGGATTCGAAATCCAGGGGGCTTAGAGCGCCTTGCCATCCCCCGGGGGGCGGCGCGGATCCCCCAGGTTGAAACTGGGGGAGAGGAGGGGCCGCTCCCCTCCTCTCCCCGAAGCCTTTTAGAAGCTGAAGCGAGCCGAGAGCCGGACGTTCCGGACTCCGCTGATCCCCGAAACCTTGAGCGAGGTCGGGGTGAACGTGCCGCCGACATTGGCGCCCACGTCCGTGGGGGCCCAGGTGCCGGCGGGATTCATGATCACGCTGGGATACTGAGCGCCGAACAGGTTGTAGATGTCCATGAAGATGCCGAGGCGCCCGATGCTCTTGATCGTGAATTCCTTCTCCAGACGGAAGTCCATGTTGTCCGACGCGACATTCCGCCGCAGATCCGGAGATTCGATCGTGGCGCTCACCGACCCGGAGGCCACGTTCTTGGCCGTGATCCAGGCTGACGGGGCCGAAACCGCGACGGTCCGGGCCCAATAGCCGCCCTCGGTGTGGATGTAGATGAAGGAGGCTATGAAGCCGTAGGGGATCTTGAACGTACCGTAAAGCTTGAGCCACCAGGGAACGCCGCCGCGGCCTTCCGCGTTGATCCGGCTGTTCGGGTTGCCGAAGCCGCCGTTGGCCCACTGGTAGCTGTAGCTGAAGCTGCCGCCGAGCGACCAGCCGGCATGCATCCGCTTTTCCCAGGTCAGCTCGAGGCCGGTGTAATGGAATTTCTGCTGGGGAACGTTCGTCTGCTTGGTAAAGGCCGCAGGCGAGTTGTTGCTGCGATAGTAGACCGTCACATCCCGGGCCGGGAAGGTGGTGCCGTAGGCCGGGACCGTGGTCGTGAAGGGCACCCACCATTCGGGGTGCTGTTCCAGCAGGTTCCAGTACGTGGCCGACGCTTCGTCATAGTTCAAGCTGCCCTGGAAGTTCCTCCGGGCGCGGTAGATGAAGTTGGCCCCGACCTTCAGGAAGGGGAACAGCTCGTGCTCGACCTGGGCGATGAACTCGTGCGTGTAGGGGAACTTGATGTTGGGATCGAGCTGCCGCTTGAACAACGTGCTTTGCATCAGGGCCGGGTTCTGGCCGGATTTCATCGCATAGGTGTCGGTACCGGGCATGTCGGGTAAGCCGTTGAGGTTGGTGTCCCACCACCAGAAGCTGAACGAGTAGGGGCCGCTCGGCTGGAGGCTGGAAACGGCAGACGTGTTCTGGGGATCGTAGTACGCGCCGTAGTGAAGCTTGAGGGCCGTCTTCCCATCGCCGAAGAGGTCGTAGCTTGCGCCGATCGTGGGCGCCAGGGCCTTGTAGGCATAGGGGTTGTCCCAGCCTTCGTACGTGAGCTGCTTGTATGGATTGAAGCCGTACGTGGGCACGATGTAGGCTTCGCCGATCGCCGCCGCCAGTTCGCCCGCCGCGGCGGTCTTGACCTGGACCGGGATCTCGGTGTGCATGTAGTCGTAGCGCAGGCCGACGGTGACGGTCAGCCGCCGGCCGAAGGTCATCGAATCCTGGATGAAGCCGCTGTAGCGGTTGCCGAAGCCGACTCGCTGGGCGCCTCCCCGCTTGGTGCCGAACGTATCGAACGTCAGGCTGCCGTCGCCGTAGAGGGGGTGGGGAGCGTTGGGCGTGTTGTAGTTCCCCCGGGACCAGTACGGGCTGAAGTTGTAGTACTGCCAGGTCATCGGGTTCTGCGACCAATAGCCCCATTGGCCGTCGATGTAGGCGTACTCGACGCCCGCCTGGAATTCATGATTGGCCCCCAGGACGTCGTCCAAGTAGCGGATCACGTTGGCCTTGAGATTGATGTTCTTTTTGTAGGTATAGGAATCCATGTTCCTCTTACCCCAATTATACCCGGTGTAGGTATCCGTATAGGTGGGTCCGGTGAGGATCGCTTCCTTCGTGCCGACGCCCGTCCAGTCCTGGATGTAGAATCCGCCGCGGATGTCGAGGACTGTGTCGGGATTGATGACCCATGTCAGGCCGTTGCTGTTCATCGTTTGGACGGGGTTGTTGTTGGCGCTGGCCGACGCGGTCATGTAGGGGCCGGTGTAGTAATGCGGGATCTTGTCGTTGACGTAGCTCAGGAACCCGAAGAACTTGAGGTTCTTGTTGATCTGGTAGGTCAGCTTCCCAAAATAGTACGGCCGCGTCTCGATCTGGTCGTAGGGGCCGTAATAGATATCCTGTTTCGTGTAGGGATCCTTGATCGTGACCGGGTTGTAGGCGATAAAGGCCTTGTTCGCGTAGTACTTGAAGCTCCCGAAGAACCAAAGCTTGTCGTTGAGGATCGGTCCGCCCAGCGTGGCCGATGTGTCGTAACTGTAATCGGCGAACGTCGGCTGAGAGATGCCGAGGGCGGCCAACTGCTCGGCCGCGGGAAGGACCTGCTGCAAACTCTTGCCCGTGTAATAGAACTGGACCATCCCGTTTAAGGCGTTGCCGCCCGACTTCGTGACGACGTTCATGAAGCCCGACCGGGCGCCGTAGGCCGAGGAGTCGACGCCGCCCGTCTGGAACTCGACTTCCTGGACGGTCTCCATGTCGACCGAGTTCTCGGAATAGTTCTGGTCCGAGGCCGTGGCCTGGATGCCGTCGATCGTGAAGGTGAAGGCCGCCGGGCCTTCGCCGTGGATCTCGGGCCGGTTGCCGCGCGCTCCCGCCGCGATCCGGCCGGCGAACGTCCACACGTCGCGGTTGGGGAACGGCAGCGTCTCGATGAGCTCGTTCGTCGCGTTCTGGGCGATGGCCGTCGAGACGACGTCCACGACGGGTGAAGCGGCTACGACCGACACTTCCTCGCTGATCGTCGTCTGGGTCATTTCGAAGTCGACGTCGACGCTCGAAGCGACGCGGACGACGATGTTCCCCCGCTTCATCGATTTGAACCCCTGGAGCTCGACTAAAGCGGTGTAGATTCCCGGGGGCAGGATCGGCGGGAACTTGTAGTTGCCGTCGACGCCGGCCACGACGCTCTGCTTGCCCATGAGCGCGGGGCTGGTGACGGTGATCGTCACGCCGGGCAGCGGTGCCTTCTGATTGTCAAGCACGTGCCCGCGGATCGATCCGGTCTGTCCGACCTGCGCGCTGAGCGAGGCGCTCACCGCCAGGACGAGGACGACTAAAAGCATTACTCTCAAGAATTTCATTTGGCCTCCTTGTCGAACCCCATGATTCGAATCACGAGTTCAGATTTGCGCCAGACAGGAAGATCGAAAAAGTACGAAGGGGGTACAACTGAACCGACCGACGGAGGTGAAACAGTTGGCTTCTCACTCTCACCTTTAATTATGACTTACTTAACACAAGAAAGTTATCAATTCAAAAGCTTATTGTCAAGCACTTTTTTTGATAATTACCTAATGGGGGTATGCACTTGACTCCCGTAGCCACCATATATTGTGCCTCATGCTTCCGGATGTCCGCCGACTATCGACTTGGCGGGCACGGGATCAATGGCCATCGCCTGTTGGACGAGGCGGAAGAATAGTTTGCCGCGTGATTTTGAGGTTCGCCGGTTGAAGCGAAGCGTGAACTCATCAAGGTAATAATCCAGATGCGAGGGCCTGACGGCGCCCTGATGAGTTCCCAACAGCCAGCGTTTCAAAAGGGATGTCACCCGATTGGCCAAGGGGAGAAGATTTTCACCAACGGAAGAATTCGTTCGAACAACCTTATGAAGTATCCTTGAGCCTTCAATCCGTTGTAGCCTCGCCACTCGTCCGTACGAATCAAACTTCCGGGAGCGACCATATCTTTAATCGCCGCTTCCAGATTTTCGGCCGAGGCGTCGTTGAGCCGAAGGGATTTGCGAGTATCTTGAAAAATCGTCCCTGCCGTGATCGAGGTCTCGAGATCGCATTCGGTACAACGAAACAGCCGACGTCCCATAACCAAGCTCGTTCATTTTTGCATCGAGGGCAACGAAATCCCTCGGGCAACCGGAACAGATAATCTCGGCAAGAGTCCTCCGTAGAAAACCAATCTTGGAACTGCTGGGTAGTTTCCGGATACTCACCCATGAGAGTAAAATACTATATGTAGGGGCTACGGGAGTCAAGTGCATACCCCCAATATATAAAAACGGGATGAATATAACGACTTCAAGGTAATCCGCAGAGTCAACCGGAACCGGACCCTTTTCCTCTCATCGGCCGGCTGAAGCCCTGGCGGCGGTATTTGTCCAACAAGGCCGAAAGCGCCGCCACGACCGGCGGATTATCGGCTGCGAGGTCTCGCGTCTCTCCCGGGAGCCCGCGCCATTTATCCTTGCTCATTTGGGTCGGCACCGCGACCGGCCGATCGTTCTCGATGAAGACGTACGGCGGATCGTTGCTGGGGCAGCCGGCGTTGCCGTAGAAATAATCGAACCCGAGACGGGAGGGCCCGCCCCCGATCGGCCGGCTGAAATCGACGCGCCATTGAAGCGTCTCGTCCGTTTGGCGAGACTGGTCCCGACTATAGAATTCTTCGGCCTTGCTTCCGTCTTTCGTCGTCCATTCGAGGCCGAGATGCCATTTACCGATGTAGGCCGTACCGTAGCCGCGGCTCCGGAGGAGCGAGGCGATAGTCATTCGCGAAGGTTCGATCAAGGGAAGCCAGTACGGCATCATGACGCCCTTTTTGAGGCGGGTTCTCCACGGATATCGCCCCGTGAGAAGGCTGTAGCGCGTCGGCGAGCACAGCGCCGCGGGGCTGTGCGCATCCGTGAACTTCGTGCCTTCGGCCGCGATCCTATCCATATGGGGCGTCGGGATCAGTGACCCGGGATTATAGCATCCGGGATCCCCGAGGCCCATGTCGTCGGCCATGATGATGACGATATTCGGCAGCTTCTCCGGCGGCCCGGGCTCTCCCCGGACGGCTTTGGCGAAAGGCAATGTCAGCGCGGGCGCGCCGAGGCCGAGAGATTTCAGAAAACGGCGTCGATCCATAAGTGTCTCCTCGCGAAGGCCGCTACTCAGAGCACGGGATTCATGTCCCAGGCCGGGCGGACCGCCAGCCGGCCGGCGAGTCGCGATCAATACGCCCGCCCTTGCGGGCATTTTCGCTTTGAACCGCGCCCTGGCCGGATCCGATGATGAAGTGAGAAAATCGTCTTGTGAACCGCGCATGGGGCTCAATGCTTGTCCCAATCGATCCCTTTTTCCAATTGATCAAATATCCATTTGTCCCACTTGACCTGATTCAACCGGCGCTCGGGCAGGGGCCAAAAGGCCGTGAATTCGGAATTCTCCCTGGCCCGCCGCATGATCTCGTCCATCCGGGCGACGATCTCGGGATGGCCGCCGGCCAGGTCGTTGTTCTCGCCGATGTCCCGTTCGAGGTCATACAGCTCGATGGGCTCTTTGGTCCCGCCGAAGCGGACGCCTTTCCAATTCCCCATCCGGACGGCCTGCTGCTTTCCCATGTGGTGTTCCCAGTAGAGGTAATCATGCCGCCTCTGCCGGTCCGGCTGGCCGAGCAGGGTGGGGGCAACCGAAATCCCATCCGTGTGGGCCGGCGGCTCGATCCCGCCCAGGTCGGCGAGAGTGGCGAGGATGTCCCAACCGGCGCAGGGGAGGCCGCTCGTCTGGCCCGGCCGGATCCGGCCGGGCCAGCGGGCGAGCATGGGAACGCGGATGCCTCCCTCGTACAGGAACCGCTTCTTCCCTCTCAATGGTCCCGTCGCCTCGAATCTCTTGGTGTAGCGATAATAGCTGTTCTCGTCGCCGTTATCGCTCGTCAATATGACGACCGTGTTTTCATCCAGCCTCGATTCCTTGAGCTGCCGGAGGATCCGTCCGACGTGGCCGTCAAAGCGCGTCATCATGGCCGCGTAGAGCTTCTCCAGGTGAGTCCAGTCGCGATCCGCATACGGACCGATATCGGGCAGCTGGATCTGGTCGCCGTCTTTGGGGGACCGGCCGTGCGGCACCTGGGTCGGGAAATAGACGAAGAAGGGGGAATCCCCGTTTTTGCGGATGAAGCGCAAGATCTCCTCGACGAACACGTCTTCGGAATAGACTCCCTTGTCGCCGACGATCCCCGGTCTCCGAACGTCCTCGGCCCGGTTCGCCTCGTAGACGATCTTGTTTTCGTTCCTCCACATTTCGAGGGGATAGTACTGAAAGGCGGCGCCGGTCGCGCGGAAGCCGAACCAGGTGTCCCAGCCGTGCTCGGCCATCTTTCCCGGTTCCATGGGGATCCCGGCCTCGAGCTTGCCGAATTGGGCGGTTTTGTAGCCCGCGTCCCGGAGAAGACGGCCCATGGTCTTAGCCCTGGGGGGCCAGAGCTCCTTCGGCCAGTCCGGCAGGTACCCCGAGTAGTCCGGAAGGTGGGGCGTGTTATTGTCGCGGATGGAGGCATGGCCCGGGTGTTGGCCGGTGAGGAGGCCGACGCGCGAGGGGACGCAAACGGTGTTGGCCGAATAAAAATCCGTGAAACGGAGGCCGTCGCTCGCCATCCGGTCGATGTGAGGCGTCAGGATGAGCTTCTGGCCGTAGCAGCCCAAACCGGCATAGCCGAGATCATCCGCCATGATGAGGATGATGTTGGGTTTGGAGGGCCGGTTGGCCTTTGCCGCCGTTGACTCCCCAACCTGGGAGCTTTGCGCCCGCGGCGCCAAAGTCGCGGACGCGGCCGCAACCGCACCTAAGAATTCTCTTCGGTTCATCTTGGTTCCCATTTCTTTTCCTCCTGGGCGGCCGCACCCTCACCGAAAGACGCGATAACGGGCGATCCCTCGCTCCGGGGTCCGAGCTTCAGGTCGGGCCCGGGCGCGAAGAGAAGGGAGGACCGAGAGCCTGTCGTCAGGCAATTTCGGACTCGCGGGCGGATGATTTCATCATCGGATCATCCAGTCCTTAGGCGCCTTAAATCCCTGGGGCTTCGGAGTGTACGCCGGCACGCCGTCGGGTTTCAGCCTGCGGAATTCTTTGAGGCTTTTCAGGAGTCGCGCGACGATTTCCGGGCGTTCCGCGGCGAGGTTCGTCGTTTCGCCGGGGTCATTTTCGAGGCAAAAAAGCTCGATGGAAAGATCGCCCGTTCGGCCTCTCGGCAGGGCGGTCCCATCAGGCTCGACATCGAGGACACTCCCTCCCCGGACGACCAGCTTCCATTCCCCATCGCATACGGCCGTCTGGTCCGGTGTTCCCTGGGCGATGTAGCTGAACCAATCCCGCTTTGGCGCCAAGACATTGCCGCGAATCACGTCGAGCATATCTTGTCCGTCGAGCGGATTGGGATCAGGACCGGTAACGCCGGCGATGCGCTTGATGGTCGGATAGATGTCGATGAAGCCCATCATGGCGTCGACAACACGCTCTCCCCGAATTCCGGCCGGCCAGCGCACGGCGGCCGGCACACGGACGCCTCCTTCGTAAACCGTTCCTTTGCTGCTGCGCCATGGTCCGTTGTCGCCGTATTGGATCGCCCCGTTATCGCTCAAGAAAAGGACGAACGTGTTGTCCGCAATGCCCTTGGCGTCAATCGCCTCGAGGATCTTTCCGATGGACTGGTCCATGGAATCCACCATGGCGGCGTAGGTTCTCTTCTTCTCGTCTTCAATATGCGCGTACTTGGCTTTGTCCTCTTCTTTAGCCTGCAGAGGCAGGTGCGGAGCGTTGAAAGGCACGTAGAGAAAGAAGGGCTTGCCGGCGGGGCTTTGCTCGATAAACCGGACCGCCTCTTGACCAATCAAATCCGTCGTATAGCCTTCGTCGCGACACGTTTCGA
>Ga0315289_10008857_pt1 | contig 14523 bp, 7 predicted proteins | sample YL17G11_40_MG_FD_203452 | JGI IMG/M metagenome (GOLD analysis project Ga0315289, IMG submission 203452) | Sediment microbial communities from Yellowstone Lake, YNP, Wyoming, USA - YL17G11_40 | ecosystem: Environmental > Aquatic > Freshwater > Lake > Sediment | place: USA: Wyoming | collected...
GAAGCCCCGGCAGCAGCTCCTCCATGTATGGAAGCTCCCGCGCGCCCAGGACGAGCCCCTCGAGGTCGCCCTGCGTCGGCTGGCCCTCGAATGCCGTGTCCGGGAATACCGCGGCCACTCCGATGACAGGCGGGACGAGCTCGTGCTCCTTGTATTTCCCCAGCAGGATCCTGACGAACCGGTGCGCCTGGTCGAAAGGCGGCATCTTCATCGGCCTTTCGTTCTGGAACCAGACACCGTCTTGCTTACGGACGATCCCGCCCTTAACCTCGAGAACGAGGATGCCGCGCGCCGGGTCGGCGATGACGAAGTCGGCTTCGGAGAACTCTGCGCCTTTTATACGGATCTTGAGCGAATGCCAGGCGGACCAGCCGGCGGGCAGGGCCGATCCGAGCACCTCATAAACCTTGCGCTCGGATGGTTGGACGTAAGGCGGTATGGCGGAGCGGGGGAAGATGCCGGCGGCAACAGGGCTATTCTCGTTCAAACCGGGGGGCCTCACGTAAATGCACTACCCGATCATCTCGGATCCGGACATACAACCTCTCCTTTCGTCACCTAGTTTACGAAAGCTTAGCCCAAGTGTAAACCGTCTCTAGTAATTTTAGAGCCCCAGCCATACCTCTATGCCGCGGATTCATGTTCGCGTGGCCTATTGACAGCGACTATAACATATGCTATATGTGAGTTATGATTCCACTAAAAAGGATTTAACCGCTTGGGAAAGCCCGGGTTTATGGAACCTTGCACAATCACCCAACGGCCAGGTGACGACTACTCGGACTGCATCAAGCGGCTTCGCGTCAAGCTTGGTCTTACGCAACAGGCATTAGCTGACCGTCTGGGCATTTCCTTTGCTACCGTGAATCGGTGGGAAAACGGCCAGACAAAACCTTCTCAACTCTCGTGGAGTCATCTTCGCCAATTCGAAATGCGTGTTGTGGAAGAGGATGACTCCTCCAGCATGGAGCCGAAGAATCTGGCTCCCGCAATTTTGGACTTCACGGCGTCACCGGAGATTGTGAAAGTCCTGGCTGAAGGCGAACTCCTTTCCTTCGGCCACCTCATGAATCCCACTTTTGCCACCGAAATCTCAAGCATTGACCCTTTACCCCACCAACGGATCGCCGTTTACGACCACATGCTCAGGCAATCCCGTCTGCGATTCCTCTTGGCGGACGATGCGGGCGCGGGCAAGACCATTATGGCCGGCCTCTACATCAGAGAGATGCTTTCTCGGCGATTGCTCCGCCGTATTCTCATCGTCACTCCGGCAGGGCTAGTTGGGAACTGGCGCAGAGAGCTGACGAAGCTGTTTAATTTGCCCTTCCGCATTATAAGCGGCACGGATGCTCGGACCGAAAACCCCTTCATCGGCGAGAACAGCAACTGGCTCATCGTCAGCGTAGACACTCTCGCCAGTCCCCGTATTTTTACACGCCTCCAAGCCACCGAAGTTATCCCGTATGATCTGGTCGTGTTCGACGAGGCCCACAAGCTCGCAGCGGATCGCGGCGCAGATCTTCGCGTCCGTAAGACTGACCGCTACTGCCTTGCCGAGGCGATTGCTGGAGTTCGGGGCCTCCATGAACGTTGGAGCTTGGGCTGGAGCGCGAATCATCTTCTGTTGCTCACCGCTACGCCGCATATGGGTAAGGACTACCCTTATTACGCTCTATGGCGACTTCTTAAACCTGAAGTGCTTTCCACTCGAGAGGCTTTCGCTGAATTCCCCCCGTATAAGCGTCTTGAACACTTCATCAGACGCACCAAAGAAGAGATGGTGCACCTTGACGGGCGCCCGCTTTACCCAAAGCGAATTTCCGATACGCTCGGCTACGATCTTAGCCAGGAGGATGTCGGCGAACAGACGCTCTACGACGAGACGACGGACTATCTCCGCTTTGTCTACAATAAGGCTAAGCTCCTAAACCGCGGGGCGGCGCGCCTGGCTATGAGCGTATTCCAACGCCGTCTGGCCAGCTCCACATACGCTCTTTTGCGATCCTTCGAGCGGAGGATCGAGAAACTGGACAATCTTATTCAAGATGTCCAAGACGGCAAGCTCTCCATCGAGCAGCTCTCATCTTTCCAGCAACGGATTCACGAGGAGGACGACGTTTTTGAGGCTAAAACGGCCGATGACGAATCCGAAGAGGAAGGCCGCGAAGAAAACGAACTGGCTGAGGATAAGCTCCTTCAAGGCGTGGTAGCCGCATCTTTAACCGACCTTCAGACCGAGAGAGAGCAGGTCAAACAACTCCTCGATCTGGCCAGAAGGGTCCACGAAGAAGGACATGAATCTAAATTCGAGAAACTCCGCGAAGTGTTGACCGACCCCAAGTTCGAGGACGAGAAATTCATCATTTTTACCGAACACCGCGACACAATGATTTTTCTCGCCAAGCGTCTGAGCGGGATGGGCTATACGGGTCAAGTCGCCCAGATTCATGGAGGTATGAGTTCCCAGCCGGATGTAGCCTCGGGCTTAAGCGATCGGGAAAGGCAAGTCGAGTTCTTTCGGAAACCGATTGCGGAAGGCGGGGCCCGCTTCCTTGTCTGCACAGATGCGGCGGGCGAAGGCATCAACCTGCAGTTCTGCTGGATCATGATCAACTACGACGTACCATGGAATCCGGCCCGCCTGGAACAGCGCATGGGCCGTATCCACCGTTACGGCCAGAAACACGACCCCGTCATCATCGTGAATCTCGTCGCGCCGAAAACCCGTGAGGGCAAGGTGCTCAAGGTTCTGCTCGACAAGCTGGAGAAAATCCGGAAGGAACTTCGATCAGACAAGGTCTTCGACTGCATCGGCCGCATCTTCCAGGACGTCTCCATCAAGCGGTATATGGAATTGGCCATTACCGAGGACCCGGACGACGTAGCGCGGGAGCTCGACGGCCGCCTGACGAAGGAGCAGGTCGAGGCGCTTTCGGCGCGTGAGAAGTCCCTTTACGGCTCCGGAGGCAGCGTGACGAATGCTCTGCCCCGCTTGCGGGCCGACATTGAGCAGGAGGTCTATTTCCGATTGCTTCCGGGATATGTCCGCCAGTATATCGAGAAGGCTGCGCCGCCGGCGGACATCACGCTCGAAGGCGACGCGGGCGGATTCTTTTCCTTCCGGCCTTCCCGCCTAGGGGCGATCGATCCGCTTCTCCCGGCGCTGGAACTCTACCCCGAAAAAGCCCGCGAGAGGCTGACAGTATCCCGGCCCGCAGACCGGGAGGACGCCATCTGGCTTCATCCGGGCGAGCCGGTCTTTGAACGGTTCCGGGCGCTCGTGTCCGAGCGATTGGGCGATGCCGGCAAGCGCGGCGCGGTCTTTGTGGACCCGGCCGCCGATCAGCCGTACTTCTTTCACATGGCGGTCCTATCCGTGGCACGGAAAGCCGACCCGGAAATGCTGGATCTGGCCAAAGAGGAAACGCTCGACTGCCGTCTTGTTGGCGTGAAGCAGAACGAGGGCGCGGAAGTGGCTTTGTGCCCCATCGAGCGCTTGCTGCTCTTAAAGGGCGGACACGGCTTGCCGCCCTCGGCCCAGCGCCTTGCAATCGCGGCGAGCAATATGAAGGAACGGGCTCTTGCCTTCCTCCTGGAACGCGTCGCGCGGGAAATGGCCCTCGAACGGAAGAAGACGCTCTTGGAGAGCCTGCCCGAGCGGGAGGGCTTCACCCAACGCGGATTCGACTTCCAGGAGGCGGAACTAGCCGCCGCCCGAGCGAAGCACGCCGAGAAGGCGCGGACCGGAAACCGGAAAGCCATCGAGGTATTGGAGGACGTCAAGCGCCTTCAAAGGCAGCTTGCGGGCCGTAGGGCGAATACGCTGGCGGTCATGAGACGAGAACCGGAACTTATCGAGCCCGGCCTTCTGACCTTCATAGCCCACGCGCTTGTCGTGCCGTCCTCCGACCCCAGGGATATCGAGGCACACGACGTCAACGTGGAAATGGCCGCGATGCAGATCGCGCGGGCGTTCGAGGAAGCAGTCGGTGCCAAAGTGATCGATGTCCATACGCCGGCATTCGCTCGCGCGGCGGGACTGCCCGACAATCCCGGCTTCGACCTGCTATCCGTCCGTCCGGGCAATGAGAAGCGCGCCATCGAGGTCAAAGGCCGCGTCGAGACGGGCGACATCGAGGTCTCGGCCAACGAATGGGCCAAGGCATGTAATATGCGTCAAGGTTACTGGCTTTACGCCGTTTATAATTGCGCCACGCCGACCCCTCGCCTTGTCCGTGTGCAGGACCCATTCGGGAACCTGCTGGCGAAGGCAAAAGGAAGTTTTTTAATTAGCCAGGTCCAGATTGTTGAAGCGGGGAAGGTGTGAAGACATGAGAATCGCCCGAATAAAAATCGAGAATTTTAGGAACTTCCACAACCTGGACATTGCGGTTGGAAGATCCGCCGTGATCCTTGGCGAGAACCAGATTGGGAAAACGAATCTCATCTGTGCCCTGAGGCTGGTTCTTGACCCATCTTTACCGGATAGTGCCCGTCAGCTCAGGGTGGAGGACTTCTGGGACGGCGTTGCGCGACCCCTGACAAATGGCGCCCGAATACGGATATCCATTGACATCACCGACTTCGAAGATGACGAGGGGCATCTCGCTGTACTTGCTGAACACCTAGTTCAACCTGAGCCAATCGTCGCTCGCCTCACCTACGAGTTCGGCCCCATTCCAGGTTTAGATCACGCCCCGACCAGAGACGATGACTTTGAGTTCCTGACATATGGTGGGGACCGCTCCGAAAACCGCATTGGCTACGATGTACGTAAACGGATACCGATGGAAGTCCTGCATGCGTTGCGCGATGCCGAAGGGGATCTGGCACGCTGGACGAAGTCGCCGCTCAAGCCGCTCATCGACAGGGCCAAGGCGCACATCGAAAGGTCTGAACTCGATGCCCTAGCCAAGGGTGTATCCAAAGAAACGGACAAGGTTGCCGAACTGGAGCCTATCAGCGGTCTTGCGGCGAGGATCAACAGCAAACTGAAAGGAATGGCTGGAACAAGCCAGGCAATCGAGACAGCTCTGGGCTTTTCACCCGCCGACCCCGACAAACTCCTGCGAGCGCTCCGACTCCTCTTCGACGGCAAGAAACGTGACATCTCAGAGGCGAGTCTCGGAACCGCGAATGTTTTATACCTGGCCCTGCGGTCACTTGACCTCGAGTCGATGGTTGATGAGGGAAACCGCGAGCACACATTTTTCGGCATTGAGGAACCGGAAGCGCACCTGCATCCCCACCTCCAGCGGCTCGTTTATAGAAGTTATCTGCGTCCGAAACAGCCGACCACGCCGGAAGGCGATACGAAAGCAAGTCGCGTTACGTACCTGCTGACGACCCATTCACCACATATTGCCAGCGTAACTCCGATTGAATCTCTGGTTCTCCTCCGCAAGGACACCCTCGAGAACGCCACGGTTGGCGTTTCGGGAGCCGCGATCAGCCTCACTGACGACGAACGCGATGATATCGAACGTTACCTCGACGTATCGAGAGCAGAAGGCCTCTTCGGACGGGAGATTCTGCTCGTGGAGGGAGACGCCGAGAAATTCCTTGTGCCATTGCTAGCGGCGAGAGCCGGTTTCGACCTTGATTCCTTGGGGATTACAGTCTGTTCGGTCTCCGGAACCAACTTCGTGCCATACGTTAAGTTTTTCGGTCCGCAAGGACTGAATATTCCCTTTGCGGTCTTAACGGACTTGGATCCATATTCCACGAAGGACGGGACGCTTAAGGATTATGGAAGAAATCGAGCCCATTCACTGTGCCCATTGATCAACCCCAAAGCAAAACTGCCCAAGGACATTCAGGAATCCACTTTCTACGAGAAATACGGCATTTTTCTCAACAACTCCACGCTGGAGATTGAACTCAACGAGTCAGGATGCATCCATCTGATGAACGCAGTAATGCAGGCATTGTGCGATATCGAAGCCGCAAAGGAACGTTTTCAGAAGATTGCAGACGATACAAAGAAGGCGGAAAAGGTCATCCAACTCGACGATCCGAAGTGTTTCATCAAAGACATCGAATATGTTGGAAAGGGCCGCTTCGCACAACGACTCTGTGCGGAGATGTGCGAGCATGATCCGAAGCACGAGGTCTGCCCACCTTACATTCTGAAGGCCATCAAGCATGTCGCCCGATAGACCAACAGCGAACTACTTATCGGCAGCGGAAGACCTGCGGCGTAATGATCGCCAGTGGGCCGCCTATGAGTCGCGTGGCCACTGTGTCGTGCTTGCCGGACCAGGAAGCGGCAAGACCAAAGTGCTGACCACGAAGATGGCGCGGATGCTTGCCGAGGATGTTCGCCCGCCTCGTAGGATCGCCTGCATTACGTTCAACAACCAGTGCGTCAAGGAACTCAAGAAGCGTCTGGGAAAACTCGGCATTGAAGAAGGTTCGCGGGCGTTTGTTGGAACGGTGCATTCGTTTTGCCTCCGCGAAGTCGTGATACCTTACGCCAAACTCGCGGGCATCAGTCTCCCCGATCCGCTCAAAGTGGCACCCCCAAGCGAACAGAAACGCCTCTTTGAAGATGCCGTCAACGCCGTTATTGGCAATGAGAATCCCCATTACGTTCAGACGCCCTTCGATGAGTTCAGGCGGACGGTGCTGGATAGAACCGCGGAAGAATGGACGGGGAATGATCGGTACGCCCCGCTGGTCATAAAATACGAACAGCTCCTGGCGGACGCCGGCAAGATCGATTTTGACGGCATGGCCCTCACTGGACTCGCGCTAATCAAGAACCACGCATGGGTCCGCAAAGCACTGAAGGCGAAGTACCCGATATTGGTCGTTGATGAGTACCAGGACCTAGGTATTCCCCTTCATCAGATCGTTTTCCATCTGTGCGTCGAAGGGGGCATGCGCCTGTTCGCTGTGGGCGATCCAGACCAATCTATTTATGGCTTCACTGGAGCGCGCCCCTCACTTATGAACGAGCTGGCGAAACAGGAAGATGTCGAGGACATACGGCTGCGTCTCAACTACAGATGCGGAAAGACGATCATCGTAGCTTCCACAACGGTATTGGCTGAGAGCCGCGACTTCGAGTCTGCGAAAGATCACAAAGGGGTAGTCCAGGATTACCAATGCGCCAAGGGGTTCGACGAGCAGGTATCGCTCGCCGTGGGGACAATCGTTCCCGAGGCGAGGGCACGCCGAAAGGGCAGAAAGCTCGGGGATATCGGCATTCTGTACCTGAACCAGTACGACGGCGAAACGATTTCCCAGGCGGTGGATACTGCGGGCATCGAGTATGTGAGATTCGATCAAGGCAACCCCTACCAGAGAACGCCAGTAATCTTCTGGCTCGAAGACTGCGCGAGCTGGTGTGCCGGAGGTTGGCGATTGGGTGAGCCAAGGCTCTCGACACTCCTGCAAAGCTGGATGCGCTTCATCCATTCTTTGTCAAAGGATTCGGAAATTACCAAGTGCCGTCGGGTTTTGGTGAAGTTTCTCTTTAGCTCACGATCCCCCGATATGCGCCTTCTCGAATGGTTGTATGCATTCACAAAGCAGGGCCTGTATGCGAACATCAAGAACGAGCCAACGATGGCCGACGAGGTGGAGGCGCTCAAGTCCCTGCATGAGGCATGCAAAGACGGTAAACCGCTTGCCCAATACACAGTGGCCAACTTCGGCGGACAGCGCGGTTCGCCTGACCGCCTGAACCTGACTACCATTCACAGCGCCAAAGGCCTTGAATACGACGTCGTTATTATGATGGGGATGGAGCAGGGTCTTATTCCGCGCTACAGTGCTACTAGTGAGGAACAGAAACGAGAAGAACGTCGTAAATTCTATGTTGCACTGACTCGTGCAAGACATGAAGTGCACATCATATATTCTGGGTGGTACACGAACCGGAATGGTTCTCGCTTTGACAACGGTCCTTCTGAATTTGTAAATGAAATTAAGAGAGCACTTATAGGATGACCGACAACCCCCGCCTCATCGAACACGCCTTTCCGCTGAATCAGGCTTCGCTGAATTCGGTTCATGAGAAGAATGTTCGGCATGGACATATCTCGACGCTCCACATCTGGCCCGTGCGGTGGAGGATTGCGGTTTGCCGGGCGGAGACGGGCGACTTTGAGGTCTCGGCGAACGAATGGGTCAAGGCCTGCAACATGCGGCAGGGCTACTGGCTTTACGCCATTTATGGCTGCGCCAAACCGAGCGCCCCTTATCTGCGTGCAGAACCCGTTCGGGAATCTACTTGCGAAGGCGAACGGGAGCGTTCTCGTGGGCTCGAAGCAGGTGATGGAGGCTTGCGCCGAGAACGCTAGCGGATCGGAAAGGTGACGAAAATGGCAATTCCCGAATCTCAACTTGAGACATGGTCACACACGGGATCGGTGATACAGTCCAGCGATACCTACCAAACTGTCCGGAAAGCTCTGCTTGCGTCGGATGCGAGCTATGCAGACAAGTCCTTCGAGGTTTTTCTTCAAGGGTCCTATGGCAATAACACAAACATTTACGCTGAATCAGATGTCGATGTAGTGATCCGGCTGGATTCGATTTGTCGTAGCAACATCGCTGATCTTTCGCTCGCGGAGCAACAAGCATATCATGGATTATTCCCATGCGCGACCTACCCATTCTCTGACTTTAAGGCCGGGGTATTCGCGGCCCTTGAGAACAGTTTCGGCAATACCGCAGTGAAGGCGGGGAACAAAGCCATCACAATCAAGGCAGAAGGATCGCGGAGAAGCGCCGACGTTGTTGTATGCTACCAGTACCGTTCCTATAAGAAGTTCGATCCTAATAGCCCAAATAACTGTACCTTCGGGATCATATTCCCAACCCCAATTGGCGAGGTAATCAACTACCCGAAGCAACATTCAGAGAACCTCACGTTGCAGCATCAGTCAACGGGTCAGATGCTCAAGCCAATGGTGAGGATCCTGAAGAACATGCGTAATTGGATGGCTGAGAATTCTATGCTGCAGGAAGGCGTTGCGCCTTCTTACCACCTCGAAGGACTTTTTTACAATGTTCCCCCTAACCAATACCCAACAAGGTCTTTCGGCGACGCATTCTGCAATGGGATCACTTGGATTTTACAGGCGGATCGCAAGAAGCTGGTATGTCCCAACTGGCAGTATTACCTCCTCGGCAAATCAAATGTGCAGTGGAATGATGCTAACTACGATGCATTTCTCGCTGCAGTCTGCAAGCTCTGGAAGGAATGGTGACATATGCACTCATACGCCAGTGACAGCATAGACCGCCGCATCGCTCCCTGGGTCATCGCCGTCTGCGCTGTCGGTGTCGCCTTCCTCTACGGGGTGCTTTCCCACGCGTTCCATTTCTCTCTTCCGTGGTGGTGCGAAACGCCGACCATCATTTTCGTTTACGGACTTTTCCATTGGGTTTATGCCTCGTGGCTCTGGAAACGGAAGGTCTTCGGTTTGGGACTTTCGCTAATACCCGACTGCAACGGGACATGGTATGGGGAACTGCATTCATCGCACGATAGCGGGACCAAGGTCGAGGGTATACTGTTCGTGCACCAGACCTGGAGTAAGATTGCTCTCGAGTTTCAAACCATTTCCTCAGTATCATACTCGCGCATGGTTTCATTGAACGTCACGCCGGGGGCCTCGGAGGGACTGATTTACGAATATACAAACGACCCGCGTGCGGACGCAAACGGAACGATGCACGCCCATCGGGGCTTTGCTTTCTTGAAACTCTCAACAGATGGGACTTGGCTAAATGGCGACTATTATTCAGGTCGTGACCGCGCCACCTTCGGCACAATATGTCTTCGGTTGGTCTCCCATAAGCGGCTTGATTTGAAGGAAGCCAAGAATCAGTACTCGCGCACTGCGAAGGGATTAACATGACTGACAAACCCCGCCTTATCGAGCACGCATTTCCGTTGAAGCAGGCTTCTCTGGATTCGGTCCATGAGAAAAATGTCCGTCATGGGCATATCTCGACGCTCCACATCTGGCCCGCGCGGCGGCCGTTGGCGGCTTGCCGGGCGGCGCTAATCGCCACGATGTTGCCGGACCCCAGCGCACAGCCAAAACCGGAAGGCATGTCCGACGACGCCTGGCATGAAGAGATCATCAGCCGCCGCAGGGAACTCTGCGAGAAGATCGGCGGCAAGTTGGTCAAGAAGATCGAACGTAAGAAGATGCCCAACGGCGAGACCGTCGAGCGCGAGAAAGAGCAGACCGAGGGCGGCATCCTGCACTGGGGTCTGGAGACAGAGAACAAGGAAACGCTGGAATGGTTCAAGGAAGAGATCAAGAAGGCCTACGGTGGACGCGCACCGAAGGTGCTCGACCCGTTCGCGGGCGGCGGGGCTATCCCTCTCGAGGCCATGCGCCTGGGATGCGAAGCGACCGCCGTGGACATCAACCCGGTCGCCTGGTTCATCCTGAAATGCACGCTTGAATACCCCCAGAAACTCGCTGGTAAAACTTGGCCATTGCCCGAATTCATCCTCGAGAACGAAGCATTCATGGAAGCTTTCTACAAGGCGAATCCACACTTGGCCGGCCGGACAAGGCAAACGAAAAAGCAGAAAAAGGAATTCGCCCAGGATCTCTTTATGAAGGATAAGAGAGATACCGGCCGCTCCCCGCAAGCCGACCTGGCTTGGCACGTCCGGGCCTGGGGGCAATGGGTCCTCGACCATGCCAGGCGGGATCTCGCCGCGTATTATCCCGTCTATGCCGACTTCGAGGCCTTGGACAAGCACAGCCCCAAGCTCTTCGAGAAGCGGCCCATGCGACTCGTGCCGCTCGAGGTAGACGGAATGCCGGATGTGAGCGTACTCAACGCCGAATTCAGCAAGGAATACATCTCCGACAAAAAGAGCCCGCGATGGGTGGCCAAACCCACCGTGGCTTTTCTCTGGGCGCGAACGGTAACATGCAAAAACTGCCGGGCCATGCTTCCGCTCCTTAAGACCAGATGGCTCTGCAAGAAGGACAAGAAGCGCGTCCTCCTCGCTATGGAACCAAACGCGCAGAAATCGGGCGTCGTTTTTGGCATCGAGACGAATGTGCCCGCCAAGGGCGGCAATGCGGCACAAAAGCGCGAACAGGACAGGCGCATCGGCGCGGGGACCATGTCGCGATCGGGGGCCAAGTGCCCCTGCTGCGGCGCGATTATGACGATGGAGGATATCCGGCTCGAAGGCCGGGCCGGAAGACTCGGCGCGACCATGACCACCGTAGTTGTTGACGGCCAGAAAGGCAAAGAATATCGGTTGCCGATGGAACACGAAGTATATATGGCCGTTGAAGCAGAGAAGTCGCTGGCCGATGTCTTCGCCCAGATCCCCTTTGGGTTGCCGGAGGAACCGACGCCCAAGGGCGGAAGCGGTGCGAGCCGGGCTTTCTCCGTCGATGGCTACGGCTTCGATCAATGGAAGAAGCTCTTCACGCCGCGTCAACTTCTGGCGCTTGGGACTTTCGTGAAGTGGACGAGGGAGGCCGGAAAGGAGCAGAATGGCTATTCCGCAGATTGGTGTGAGGCCCTTGGTGCATATTCAACATGCATCATCAGTCGCACGGCCGACTACATGACTCAACTGTGTGTGTGGGAAAATGGCGCGGAAGAAGTCAAACACCTGTTCATGCGATGGGCACTCCCCATCACTTGGGATTTTGCGGAAGCGAATCCATTTACACCCAGTGAACGATTCTTTGCAGGGGGGATAAAGTCTGCATGGCGTGTTCTTTCGAATTTGCGTGAGGGATCATGGTCTGGAACAGTCACACCCAAAGTGATCAACAGATCTGCTATCGTCGGGGGCGAGGACACGTATGACTTGGTCTTCACGGACCCTCCATACTACGATGCTATTCCTTACTCTGACTTAATGGACTTTTTTTATCTATGGATACGCCGAAGCATTGCGGATGCGGGTCCTGAATTTACTATCAACTTCAAGAATCCCTTGTCGCCCAAGTGGGATGATAAAGCGCGTGACGGGGAATTGATCGATGATAGTAGTCGGTATGCCGGTGACAATCAGGCATCTAAAAGCACCTATGAAGATGGGATGTTTCGAGCATTCAGCGCGGCTTATAACCGCACTTCTCCAAATGGACATTTGATTGTTGTTTTTGCCAACAAGAAACCCGATGCATGGGAAACTCTTGCGGCCGCAGTGATTCGCGCAGGTTTCTGCGTTAATGGATCTTGGCCAATCGCAACTGAAATGCCGGGTGGATTAAGGAATTTAGGCCGAGCATCTTTGTCCTCCTCCGTCTGGCTCGTCTGCAAGAAGCGCCCTGCCACAGCACGGCCCGGATGGGACAACCAGGTCCTGGAAGACATGCGCCGGAATATCCGCGAGAAGCTCCGCGAGTTCTGGGACGCGGGAATCCGCGGGCCGGACTTCGTCTGGGCTGCGACCGGCCCGGCGCTGGAAGCCTACAGCAAACATCCTGTGGTCAAGAAGGCGAATGATCCTGGCCAAGTGATGCCCGTCTCGGAGTTCCTCACCCACGTCCGCCGGATGGTCGTGGACTTTGTGGTCGGCCGCGTGCTCTCAGGCGACAAAGATGATGGCGCGGAACTTTCCGCCGCCGATCGTCTCGACGAGCCGACCGCATACTACCTCCTCCACCGCCACGACTTCGGCCTGGATGAAGCCCCGGCGGGAGCGTGCATACTTTACGCCATTTCGTGCGGCGTTTCGGACCGGGAATTGGCCGGCACCTGGGACCTCATCGGGTTCACCAAGGGCAAAGCGGAGGAAGACGAGGCCGAGGAGGCAAATGCCGACGCGGAAGCTGATACCGAGACCGAGGATGATTCCGGCAACAAAGTAAAGCTCAAAACCTGGGCGCAGCGCAAGAACAGGTCGCTCGGTTTCGAAGGCCCCGGCGGCAGGCCCGTTCCGCTCATTGACCGAATTCATTGCCTGATGCACCTTTGGAAGCTGGGCGACGTTCACAAGGTAGACGAGTACCTCGACGAGAACGGCCTGCGGCGGCAGGAACTCTTCAAGCGGCTCCTGCAGTCTCTCATCGAGCTCTCGCCGCACGGGAGCGAGGAGCGGTCGCTTCTCGAGTCCATCAGTAATCACATTAGCGCGCGGGGAGCGGTGAAGGACGAAAAGCAGATCTTGCTTTTCAAGAACGATGATAATGAGGAGTCAAATCATGGCTAAACTGCCCTGGAAACCTTGGCATGAAGTGGTGAAGCTTCGCGAAGACTTGCGTTCCGGCAATCTGCCTCTTCATATGTTCGCAGCGGACCTCTATGAGGTTATGATGCAGCGAGGCAAGAGGCCTATCTATGAAAAGCCGCAGGAGTTCTTCGCGCTCACCTTCCCGACCTATAATCTGCGTCAACTTGTACGAGACGTTGTACTGCGCTTGGCGGGGAAGAACGATAAGGCCGTTCGGCAACTCGAGCTAACCTACGGCGGTGGAAAGACCCATACGCTGATCACGCTTCGCCACCTCGTTCACGATCCAGACAAACTGCCGAACCTCCCCGCCGTAGACGAGTTCGAACAGGCTATCGGACAGAAGCCCCCCAGGTGCCGCGTGGTTGGGCTCTGCTTCGACAAATTGGATGTGGAGAAAGGTATGGAGATCTTGTCCCCTAGCGGCAAGGCCAGGACGCTCAAGCATCCCTGGAGCGTTCTGGCGTACCAAATCGCGGGGGACGACGGTCTCAAGCTCCTGCACGCAAGCGGCAAGGCGGAGGAGCGCGTTTCCGCTCCCGCAGAGAACCTGCTCACGGAGCTTCTGGGAATGCCGGGCAAAGACGGGTTTGGAACGCTGATACTGATTGATGAAGTTCTCATGTATGCGCGAGAGAAAGTAGCATTTGAGTCAGAATGGCGAGCGCACCTTGTAAACTTTTTTCAATATTTAACTCAGGCGGTAGTCAAGGTGGACCGGTGCTGCCTCGTCGCGTCGCTTCTGGCGACCGATCCGCGCAAAAGCGACAAACTCGGCCGCGAGATTCAGGCGGAGCTTTACGACATCTTCCAGCGCCAGCGCGAGGAGGCTGTTGAGCCGGTGGCCAAGGAAGATGTGGCTGAGGTTCTACGCCGCCGGTTCTTTGCGCCGGAATCGCTTAAAGACCGAGAGTCCTTCCGCCAGCACGTCGCGGCCGCCCTCAAGGGTATTCAAGCCGTTGATGAGCATACGGCTAAGTCGGGGGCGGAGGCTGAGGAACGCTTTCTGAAGAGCTTTCCGTTCCATCCCGACCTGACGGAGGTACTCTACTCGAAATGGACGCAGCTCGCTCAATTTCAGCGTACGCGCGGCGTTCTGCGAACGTTTGCCCTAGCGTTACGCGAGGCAGAGAAATGGGACGTGAATCCGCTTGTCGGTCCCTCCGTTTTCTTGGCTCCCCCCGATAGGGAAGGAATTTCGGAGGCCATGCGGGAGATGGTGACGGTTGCGGACACCGAGGAGTGGGAAGGCAAGAAGCAGGCGTGGACCGGTATTCTCGACAACGAATTCTCGCAGGCTAAACAAATCCAATCGGAGTCCGTCGGACTCA
>Ga0315289_10008858_pt1 | contig 14522 bp, 25 predicted proteins | sample YL17G11_40_MG_FD_203452 | JGI IMG/M metagenome (GOLD analysis project Ga0315289, IMG submission 203452) | Sediment microbial communities from Yellowstone Lake, YNP, Wyoming, USA - YL17G11_40 | ecosystem: Environmental > Aquatic > Freshwater > Lake > Sediment | place: USA: Wyoming | collected...
ATTTTGACAAATATTTTAGGATTGCCAAGGAGTTTACCAAAAAGTTTGTCCTTGGTGGTGGAGATGTAATTCTTCTGAAGGATCCAATTCCTTATATTGGTAGGAGATTTCGTGGTGCTAGATATGCTGATGAAGTACAGGAACTTCTTGAAATGTTAATGATTGAAAAGCTAGTAGAAGATAAGCAGGAGCTTTACAAATGAGTTACACTTATATCAAAGCAAGACGTGGGTCGAGGAAAATTCATGTTTTGATGCCTTATGTTTGGAATAAAATATCAATGTGTAGGGCTTGTGAAAATTTTGACAAAGTACTAAAACCAAAGAATGAAGATGACATGTGTCCTACTTGTAAAAAGTTAATAGATTTTAGGAAAAAAGTAAACCGATGTAAGTATAATCCATATGATGGAGAAAGGTTAAAATAAATGGAAAGACAATTAGCTTCAATTCAGAAGATAAAGTCTGTAGAATCTATAGAGGGTGCGGATAATATAGAGAAAGTATCTGTTCTAGGATGGCACTGTGTTGCAAAGAAGGGCGAATTTAAAGTAGGAGATCGATGTATATATTGCGAAATCGACTCAGTTCTTCCAGAAAAACCAGAATTTGAGTTTCTTCGGAAGAATAATTTTAGAATAAGAACTATTAAGCTACGTGGTCAGATAAGTCAAGGGATATGCTTTCCTTTAGACATTATTGTCTCTGACAAGAGACTATCTTATCTTGAAGGGGCTGATGTGACTGAGGAGCTTGGAGTAATTAAGTATGAACCTAAACTTCCAGGACATCTTGGAGGTATTGCAAAGGGATTTAGGCCCAGCTATATTCCTAAAACTGATGAAACAAGGATTCAAAGCTGTCCTGATGTTCTAATTCGTCATTTTGGTGATTCTTGTTATTATACAGAAAAAATGGATGGAACTTCAGTTTCTGTATGGAATAAGGATGGGTGCAAAGGAATATCTAGTAGGAAACTTGAACTTAAGGAAGACGATACAAGTGCTTACTGGATTGCAGTGAAGCGTTTGGAAATGTTGAAGAGACTTGATCAGATTAAATTCAATATATGTGTACAAGGAGAGTTAGTTGGGCCTGGAATTCAAGGAAATAAATATAGGCTCAAGGAGACTGACATATTTCTGTTCAATATATTCAATATTGATGAACAGAGATACTTGAATTTTGATGAAATGGTAGATGTAAGTATAGAAATGGGATTGAAGATGGTACCTATTTTGGGTAAAGTTGAGCTTAAATTTTCTAGTGTAGATGATATCGTGGAATTTGCAAAGGGTAAGTCTATGATTAATCCAGAGATAATGAGGGAGGGAATCGTAGTTAGGCCTTTACAAGAAAAGACTGACGAAGAATTAGGAAGGTTTAGTTTTAAGGTAGTTAATGCTGATTTTCTAATAAAGTTTGGGGAGTAGGCTGTGAATAACAGGAGATTCATTCATATTGATAGTATAATGATTGGGGATAATTTTGATAGAGATAGTGTAGTACGTTGGTATAATAAAAAATTAAACTCTGCTGATACTATGGGATTTTGTCTTGTAGATATAAAGCAAATGATTAAGAACAAATCTTGTTTTAGCTTAGATATTAAAGAACATTCTAATAAAAAGGGGCTTGTTTACAATAGGTCTTCCTTGGGAGATCATAATACATATTTTATTCCTTGGAAAATAGTTAACGAATCGTTTATTATGTTTAAATTATTATAAGGGAGAAAAATAAATGTTTTCTGTAATGTTTCACGCTGAGATACATAGGATGTCCGGAAATGGAGTTATTGAGAAATATATAGTGCATATGATTCCCGATACATTTCTTGATGAAATTACAATTAAAGGATTGAAAAGCGATAAAGTTCCAATAGATGTTGTTTTTGGCGATACATATTATAAGGATGTCGGGAAGGCATTGTCGAGTGAATTAACTCCAAAGAAGTTAAATAAGAAAGGAGCTTAAATGACACGTATAGAGGCATTAGAATTGCATCAACGTATCTGTGAAAAGAAGAATAAGAATAGTCTTGAAGAATGGGAGTCTGATGATATTGAGGCCATAATAAGTGAACATTTTCTAGATATCAGGACAGCTCCTTTTAATGAAGTTTGTGAAGTTCTTGACCTTCCATATAAAAATAGAATTCCTCTCCCAAATTTAGATAAAATAAGGTGGAATTAGTATTATGGATGATAGCATATTAGAAAAGAATAGGTCCGATTGGTCTTCTTTTGCTCAGGAAGACGCCTTTAACTCTGGTAACTATGTAGAAGGCCATATTTCTAGGCATTCTGGGGATGATTATGGGGCATTGTATATTCAAAAGGTTAATGGAATAAAATGTTCTCAGCTTATTTATTGTACTCCAAAAATCCAATATCCTTTTGATTCTACTGGACATTGGCATTGGCCAAAGGCAAAAATTATTGAAAGATATGAAAAGCTAGATGGCACTAATATTTTTGCTTATAAATATGTAGATTCTAAGGGAGGAGAATTTTTATCATATAAAACTAGGCTTCTTCCCTTTATTGGGAATTCAAGATTTGGTCCATTTCTGGATATGTGGAATGAAATTTTAAAAACAAATTCAAAGATAGTTAGATTATGCAAATATTCAAGAGAAAATTTTTCATTTGAATTATGGGGGGCTAGAAATCCTCACTTAGTTAAATATGAAGTTCCTTTAAAAGCATCTCTTCTTTTTGCTAGAAGTGGGCAAAAAATTATTCCGTGCAATCATATAGTACAAACTATAAATCCTGACCTATATGATTGTGCTTCTTTTAGAGGAAATGTTGATCGAGATTATATCTGGAATTATCAAGAATCTCAAAAAAATCTTGAAGCATCTCTCAAGGAAGTTGAAGATGGATATATGGGGCAGGAGGGAGAAGTTTGGTATCTTCAAGATGAATCTGGTCAATGGATAATGTTTAAGTGCAAACCCGAAACTATTGAACAAATTCATTGGAGTGCTGGAGGAATAGGAAAGAATATTATAAAAGCTACAATCGAAAATGCTTTTGAAAACTGGGATTGTCCTACGGTAGATCAAATTAAAGGTCTTCTTAAGGAAGAATTTTCTGAATCAGAAATTGAGAAGATTCATTATAGTATAATAAAACATCTTGATGAAGCAATAAAGAATCATGAGTTTGCTTTGAGTGTCTTACGCGAATATAGATCTTTGGGCTTGTCTATTTTAGAAAACAAATCTGGCGTTATGAGAGCTCTGTCAAGTAAATTTAACCGTGGAGAAATAACTAAAGTTTTTTCAGTAATATGGAATAGTGAGATAAAATAATGAAAGAACCGGTTAAAATTGAAAGAATAGAAGAAGATCATGGATGTTTTACTTTTTATAATAATAAAGGACTAGAGATATTTGTAATTGAGAATTTTAATCATTGGGTGGAAGATATATATAAATATTTCTCTGGAATGAATGTTAATATTGAGATTTCTCATAAGGCTTGGACAATGACTTATTTTGTCAAAAAGGAAAATCTTATTTATTCACGTCCAATGCGCGAAGGTCCTTTTGATAGTTATTTTGATTTGGAACTTCTTAAAGAAGCAGTAATATTGAGCAAACTAAGATGAGTATAGTTAGGATAGATAAAATAGATTCGGATAATACTTACTTTATATTTAGTAGTAAAGGCAAAATCATATTTACTTCAAATGTATCTTTTGTAAAAGATAGGCATGAACATTCTTATTTAGGGAAAATTGATAGAGGCCTTTTAGAAGAAACTCTGATCTTGGGGAAATTATTAAAATAAAATATTATAAACCTAAGATATTTATATAAGCGTGATATAATTAAATATTGGAATAAAGTAATCTTGAGGTGTAATATGGAGATAGAAAAGATTAAAGGGGAGCTATTTAAGTTTAAACCTAATTTATTTCAGAAAATTTGGTGGCCTATAGTTAGATTTTTCAAGAGAATTCATTATTTTCCAAGAAATATAAAGTTTTTCTTTCAAAGAGGAAGAAGAGGATATGCTGATTGTGATACTTGGTCTTTAGATAGTCATATTACTGATATAATGATACCAATGCTTACAAGGCTTCGTGATCATCATTGTGGGGTTCCTTGTTCTCGCGGTGAGTCATATGAAGTTGCGGAGAAGAAATGGATTGAAATATTAAATATTATTATTGCCGGATTTGAATCTTCTAAGAGAATAATTGAACTTGATTATCCAGATAATCTTACTGCAGCAGAATTGAATGTACTATATGAAGCTGATATGATTATTTTTAAGAAAGGAATGGAAGTGCTTACAGAGAATTTTTTTGGCCTTTGGGATTAATCATAACTAAGGATGAATAAATTATATGATGGTTCGCGTAGGCAAAGAAGCCAGGAAGGCTATGGATTCTGCCAAGAAGTCAGTTATTGAAGAAAGTAAACGAAAAAGAGTTAGGAAGAAAGAAAAGAGACCTCTTACCAAAGAAGAAGAATTATTAAGAAGAAAAGATTTTTGGGTTAAGGATGAATTTGGAGATCAGGGAGTAATTTGGTGCGACGGTTATGGCAATTATTATCTTCTAGAATTAAGACCTAAAAAGGGACTTAAAGAAGTAAAAGTAAATGTTTTAACTTCAGAGGAATTTGAAGAAAGAAATAGAAAATTATCTGAAAGGAAGACAAAGGATGTTAGAAGACTTAAACGAGAAAAAGATAAGTCTATCAAATCAAGTAGATCTAGAGCAAGAAGTTTGGTCAGAGGAAAATCTAAGGGCTTTGTTCGGCCTGGAAGAAAACTCGTTAAGAAATCTAGAAAACTCAAAAAAGTTTCCGTCCGTGAAGGTGGGAAGGGGAAAAAAAGTTTATCTAGCATCAAGCGTACTAAAGTGGTTAAAAGAAAACGAGATAGCGGGAAAAAACGAAAGAGAGCGTAGATAATATGAGAGGAGCAATAACTGTTATAGATTTAAGGGCATCAAATGATTTAATTAAAGATGGAGCGGTTATTAGTGTAGAAAAATGGAATGACAAAATATTTTTTTATCTTGCGACAGGTTATGCAGTAGAGATAGACGTAAGCCTACTTGTTGAGGAAGCAGTAATTGAAAAGCTTAAAAAGTGAATAAGAAAATAAGAATAGTAAGAAAATCTAAATTTTGTCTTGTATGCGGAATTCTTGCAAAAGAGCATCTAAGGTGTAAAGGATGTAAAATCTTCATAGGAGAAAAGCATATATCAAAGGAAGTTAATTCTGAAGGTTTTTGTAAGACTTGTGAAAGGAATAAGCACAGAAAATAAAGTTGATTTTGTTGGCTATGACGCGGGGTGGAGCAGTGGCAGCTCGTCGGGCCCATAATCCGAAGGTCGTTGGTTCGAATCCAACCCCCGCTACCAAACAATGCAAAAAGGCAGGATGATAATCAAATGTTTAAATTTGAGAAAATTAAAGCCTATATAAATAATCTTATGAAGTTAGAGGCTTCTGATCCAGATATACAGAAATTTTTGGAATTGCATAGTGAATTTGACCAATCTCTTCAAGTAATATATATTGGTCTCTATAGGGGTGCAATTGAAGAAAAGAATGTATTTACTCCAGGATATAGAAGTTGGCTTAATCATGTTTATGATAATTATATAAAGAATAAAGAAATAGTGAATTGGCTTTTTAAATATTCTGATTATGATTATAAAAGTATGAATTCTAGGGATAGAATTAAGCTTTCAAGTATACGCAATAGATTCCAAAGAAATGGATTATTTATAACTTTGAGGGACGCAGAAGTAGTAAAAAGAATTTATGAGGCTGCAGGAAAACCAAAAAAGAAATCTTCTAAGCTTAATAAAGATATAAAAGAAATAAAAATTCGGCTAGAAATACAGACAATTTCAATAGAAGATTATTTCGAAAAGAATAAACAATATAAAAAATATTTTCTTTTATTTTACAAAATGAGAAGGAACTTTTGGATTATTGCTTTTTCTAGATATATAAGAATTACAAACAAGAATCTTACTCCAAGGCAATTAGTTGTCCTTGATAGCTTCCTTTCAACTTTCAATGAAAAACAAAGGCATGATCTCGAGATTATATCTAAGCTAAGACTTAATAAGTCAGATAGATGGTTAGTAGGTAATATAAGATATTCTCTGGATTGTTTTCCTTTCTTGCATGAATATTATGAAAATAGACTTGACAAACTGAAATCAAGGTATCTTGCGCAATATCTTATGAAAGATTAGTATGAAAGTAGCTATTTATAATACTTTACAGGGTAGTACTATAGAAGTTGAATATGATGAAAATCAACCATGTAGGGAATGTGGGAAGCCTGTTACTGAAGCTTCTATGGGAGGTACTTCATTATGTCCTTGGTGTGATTGTGGGGCAGAAAGAAATGGTGTGGATTGTGTTCCAATAGAAGGTTCAGTTATAAAAATAAAAACAGAATTGATCCCGCTTATGAACCCTAAGTCTATATCATTTCCTAAATTGTGTCCATTATGTGATGATCCAATATATATTAAAATTTATTTAGATAGTAGAGTTAAGTTATTTTGTAAAAAATGTGGTCTTGAAAATATAATCCCTATGGAAAAGATGTGAAAAAGAAAGAAGGCGAAAAAAAGTTTACGAAGTGTCCACGATGTAAAAATGGTACTTTGCTTCCTGAATGGTGGATAAAAGAGCACGGGGCTATAATTGAAATTTTTTGTATAAATTGTGGTTATCGTGTTGAGGAATTTTTTGATGAGTCTACTATAAATGATGGTGGAGAAAAAATATAATGACTCCTGGAGAAATTGAAAGAAAAATATTATCTTCTATAAATTCGTTAGATAGATTGTCCCACTTGAAGTTATCTAATATCAATCAATTTTCATTTGTGGTTTATAGAGACATATATAACTTTATAGCTGATTATTATAAGAATTATTCTAGTTTTCCTGCAAAAGCTTTGTTAGAAGCTTCGTTTACTAATTTTATAAAAGATGATGAAGCTTCAGATTCTGAATTTGAATATCTTATATCGGAACTTAATAAAGTAGATGTTCAAAGGAAAGCAAATAAGATTTTGGAGAAGGGGATCACTCTATTACAGAATGATCCTATGGCTGCTGTAGATTATTTAGTTAATAAGTTAGCCTTGGTAAAAAAGCCTGTGAAGTATGCTTACAACTATACTGATAAGAATGCAATGAAGCGTCTTGAATTATATGAAGAAAAAATGCTGAAAAGGAAGTCTGGAATACAAATAGGAATAAAAACTGGGATTTCTTTCTTTGATGAAAAGTATATCGGGTGGAATCCTGGAAATTTAATAGGAATAGTAGCAAGGCTTGGAGTAGGAAAATCTTTTATGCTTTTATATCTCGCGTGTATTGCCTATGAAGACGGAAGGAAAGTTTTATTTATATCTCCAGAAATGACAATAGAAGAGGTAGAGGCAAGATGGGATGTTATTTTAGCATATCTTAGGGGATATAAATTCAGTAATGAAGCATTACTTTCTGGTGGAAAAGTAAATAAGTCTGAATATGCAGAATTTTTGGAGACTACAAAGGAAAGAAGTGATTGGGTAACTTATGATAGTTATGAAGGAAAGCAGTTTAGTGTATCAGTAATTAATTCTTTGATACAGGAACATCAACCAGACTTAGTAGCAATAGATGGTCTTCCTCTTCTTTCTGATGATTTAGGAGCCGGACAAAGTTGGGAGAATGTTAAAAATGTGTCATATGGGCTAAAATCTGTAGCTCAGCAAAATAAGGTAGTAGCTCTTGTAACAACACAAGCTACTAGGGAAGCTTCTAAAAGAAATGATTCCCAGCTTCCAGAACTTCATCAAGTTGCATATGGGGATGCTTTTGCTCAGGCTGCAAATATGATTTTAACAATAGGCGAAGATAAGAAAAATCCAAATATAAGATATATTAAAATACCGAAAAATAGAAATGGACGAATATATACCAAAAGAGCTAAGATTTCTTTTGATGTAGATATTGGGCGGATAGGAGAATCTCTTGGTATCATTGACGACTAGCATTACAAAGCGAAGGAGAAAATTATTAATGAAAATGATAGAAATAGAAACTACAGAAGTTGAGATAGTTGTAAGTATTGTTTGTGATGTTTGTAAAAGAGTTTATTTAAATAATACTGGTGCAGTAATATCTTTGTCTGGGCAATGGGGTTATTATTCAAATAAGGATGGGGAACTTTGGGAATGTGACATATGTTCAGACTGTGCTGATAAACTAAAGATATATATAGAGAGCTTGAGAGGAGAAATTAGAATAAAAGGGTACGGAGAGTTATATCGAGCATAAATTTTATTATTATAATATGATTTATATTTATAAAATAATGTATAATATATATGCTACTGGTGGCGAAAGAGAGCCGCATGTGGGGCAGACACACACAGAGAAGCATAACCGTGCTGCCAAGCCGAAAGGTTTGATACATCTCGTCTCGAGGAGAATGGCCCCGAGCCAGCAGCGAACTTGCCAGCCACAATATGGTGAGACGAGTGTTATTACATTCGGTGATGCCGATGGCTGGCAAGTGCCTGAGCCGAGGGAACTCTGGAAAAGAGTTGAAGTTGCAAGGCTGATTGTAACCAAGCAGCTTTGGGTGAGTCGCAAAGCGCCTCATGGTGGAGCGTCAATATGTAGGTTCAGGTAAGCTGGGTCCGCCGGTGGTAGTAAGAGGCTATACAGACGGCTGAAAAAACAAGAGTAAACCCAATTGGATTAGGATAGAATTCAGCTAGTCAACCCATAAAAGGAGAAGTTAGAGAATGTCATTGAGCATTATAAAGTTAGAGTGCAATGATTGCGGATATATCTGGGAGTTCTTTGGACAGGACATTGATGCAGCCTTTACTCACTGTCCAAATTGTGGGGGCCATACAAATGTATATTCGGTACTTACAATTAAAAAGATTTCGAGAAGGTAACTCAATAGCCAGCCACCCGAAAGGGTAAGTGGAAGTTAGACCTGCTGGTCACTGGCTGGCAAGGCTGGTAGGCTGGTGAGTAGTGAGGAGCGAAAGCCAGCCGACCCAGAATAGAAGGGAGATAGATGCCAAAAGTTCTAAATAAGCGAATTGACAAAATACCACATGAAGCAATCTATGTAGGTAGACCATCTAAATGGGGCAATCCTTTTATAATGCGAGTTTACACAGAAAGCCAATACCGAGAAGCAGTTAGTTATTTTCGTAGTTATGCAATAGAAAGATTGTTAACTGAACCTGATTGGTTAAAAGAATTGAGGGGAAGAGATTTAGTATGTTGGTGTACTCCGAAACCTTGTCATGCAGATGTTCTATTAGAATTGGCAAATAGATAAGGAAGTTATTTAGATGTATAAAATTTCAGAAAACGAAGAGTTTAAAATGCTATCTTCGAGTAGGTATAATTATGTATTTGATAAAGCAACTGGCTTCTTTTGTAGATGGGGAAAGGATAAGGCAGAAGACCCTGTTTGGTGTGAGTATGGACCTGAGATTTTAGATATCGAAGTAAGTACTGTTTGCTCTAGAGCATGTTCTTGGTGTTACAAATCAAATAATCATCAGGGTAAAAATATGTCTTTCGATATCTTCAAATCTATTTTAGACAAAATTCCCAATACTTTAACTCAAGTGGCTTTTGGTATTGGTAGCATTGATGCTAATAAAGATTTGTGGAAGATGATGAAATATTGTAGAGATAAAGGAGTTATTCCCAATATTACAATAAATGGTGATCGGATGACAAACAAGTATGCTAATAATATTCACAATCTTTGTGGAGCTGTAGCAGTTAGTCTATATGATAAAGATATTTGCTATCAGGCAGTAAAGGAACTGGGCATAAACATGGGAATGAAACAAACAAATATACATTATCTATTTGCAAAAGAGACATATAGAAAGGCGAAGGATATAATAAAGGATGCTAGCGAAGGAAAAATAGAAGGATTAAATGCAATTGTATTTCTTATTTTGAAACCCAAAGGAAAAAGAAATAATCTTTCATCGCCTACAAAAGAACAATTTAATGACCTTATACAATATGCCATAGATAAGAAAATAAATTTTGGTTTTGATAGTTGTTCAGCAAACAAGTTTATTGAGGCAGTGAAAGATTCTCCGGATTATAAGAGATATTTTGAGTGTGCTGAGCCTTGTGAATCTTCTATTTTTTCTTATTACATTAACGTTGATGGAGTTGGTTATCCTTGTAGCTTTTCTGAAGATGTTGTGAAAGGAGTTGATGTTCTTAATTGCAATGATTTTATTTCGGATGTTTGGGGTGCTATTAAGACAAAGAAATTTAGAGGCAATTTGTTAAATAATGGTCGAAATTGCCCAATATATAATATATAATGCCTTATTTTTACATCAATATAGTATAATATATCTATACAAAAGTGGAGTTTGAAAATGAGTGCTGGCAGTTACGCAGTTCTTGCGGTGATACTTCTTGAGATCGTGTTTATTCTAGGATATTTGTATTTCTACAGGAAGAAAGGAAGGCAGTAAAATATGAAATACTAAAATCTAGTGGAGAGAATGGTGGAGTTAAAAAATAGAAGAAGAAAGAGAGACGAAAGGTAAAGAACAATGTTGGATAATATCATAAAGAAAGTTTTGATCGGGACAATCATAGTAGTTTTGGTTTTTGCAGGAGCCCTTCTTGGACAAAGTTATGGCCCAAAGGGTGATGATGGACCCCAGGGTATTGTTGGAGTGATGGGCCCACAAGGTTTGCAGGGTATACAAGGAATTCAAGGTGATTTAGGTGACACCGGTGCAACCGGGCCTGTTGGCTCACAAGGGATTCAAGGAGTCTTTGGCGTACGAGGAATTCAGGGTGACGCTGGCGTAACTGGGCCTGCCGGTGCGCAAGGAATCCCTGGCGTACAAGGTATTCCCGGAGAGCCGGGTGCTGATGGGTTACAGGGTATACCCGGTATAGCTGGCCCTGCCGGGCCTCAAGGTATTGGTGCTGGCGGTAGTGGTTATGTGTATAACGTAAGCGTGCCCGGCCCTCAAGGTAATACTGGTGCGCCTGGTGAATCGGGAACTGTTGGTGATACTGGTGCTCAGGGTGAAACTGGAGCCACTGGTGATACTGGTGCACAAGGTACTCCCGGCGAACCGGGGCCACAAGGCGACCCAGGAACTCCCGGCGAACCCGGCCCTGTTGGAGACACCGGCCCTCAAGGTGAGCCTGGTGTAAGTAATATACAAAGCGGCACTGAAACATTCGTTGCTGACTTTCACCATCACTCCGAGGAGTTACACGCGGTTACGTTTGCTACTCCATACGACGTAGTGCCCCAGGTCGAATTAACGATTACCGGCCCTGATAGTAGCACCGCGTCTAAACTCAATGTCGTAGCAACCGACGTAACAACCACTGGCTTCACGATTCGCGTCCGTGACGTAGAGGAACTGTCCTCGACTGTCACCGTCACTGTTGACTGGGTTACAGTAACCCAGTAGGAGGAAAGGCAGATGATATGTCCTAAATGCCAAAGAGTTCATAGCGGAATTTGTGGTATTCCTGCGGGAGTAACCTTGGGTTTTGGCGCTAGGGTTGGAGGCACGAGTCAATCGGTAACGACTCCGAAGGTGTCTAAACCCAAGGGCAAGCCTGCTACACAGCCACTTGTACTAGAAGGGCTGTTGAAGCAGGCTCAGGACTGGAAACACCGACTCGACGAGGTACTGAAGGTGCTCCCATTGGACAGTCCTGAAATCACCCAACTACTTGACCGCGAAAGCAAACTAGACTCTGCGATCAAGCAGTTGTCTAATCAAATAGCTGGGTTGTACTTCCTCCCAGAGAAGGAACAATAGGAATACTAGTGCTTGCCACCCGAAAGGGCAACCTGTACCATGGATGAACGGCAAAACCCATGAATTATAGTTGGCTCGGGCAAGCGAAATTAATCCTGGACACATAATAAGCTGCCCTGTTGCTTCACTTATTATGTGTTCAGGTCTAAGATAAGCTAGATGGCGAAAGGAATCAACAATGAATGTATATTCGGTACTTACAATTGTGGGGTGTATCGTCATAGGCTTGGTGCTGGTGGCCTCAGTATGGGCCATAATCACTGAGTTCCAGGATAATGAAAAGTAGAGAGGAAAATTAATATGGCATATATATATTGGAAGTTAAAATTAGCTTAGATGGATCTAGTTACTGTGCTATGGTAGGAGAAGAGTTGCAATCTGGATTAGCAGGATTTGGTGATACACCATGTTATGCTCTCAAAGAACTTATAAATGAGATGGAGTATAATAGTTGGTCAATAAATGGAATGACTATTTATTAGATAACCATCTTAAGTCGATTATAATTAAGGTAGAATAAAATGAAGATAAGAAATGGATTTGTTAGTAATTCTAGCTCTTCAAGTTTTATTGTAGCTACAAATGGAAATACTAAAATTAAAATTAGTTATGAAGTAGATTTAGCCAAAATTGGCAAAGTATTATCTACTGAAAGAGAAGTAATAAAAGAATTCAAAGACTGGTGTTATGATAATGAAAGTGAAATTATGATTAAAGCATTAAAAGCTGTCAGAGAGGGAAAGAAAGTTATTATAGGTTCCTTTTCTAACGAAGGTTCTGATGTAGAGGGAGAAGTATTCCTTTGTGATCATGGTATTCCCAAGGATGTTGAAGGCATTGAAATAATTAAAAATGAGGCTGGATATTAAAAAATGAAAATACGTCATGGTTTTGTAAGTAATAGTAGCTCTAGTAGTTTTATAGTTCAATATAAAGATACTTTTTTGTCTCCAAATCATTGTCAAGAACTTACTAGAATTCAAATGAAAAAGCTTCAAAAATATGGCTTTTTTAAGATAGGACATAATAATTCGGGAAGGTTATTAGAAGATTTATTTTCTTTTATGTCAGACGAATCAATAAAAAAGCACAATAAACCTAGTGAAACAACTTGTCACTTTGGTTATATAATAGTGTGCAATCAGGATGAAGTTATAGAATTTCTTATTAAGCTAGGAGTTTCTTTTCATGGGTGTATTGAATATGGTACTTACCATGTTTTTTATGATAAAGATACCAGGGATTTAGTTACTCGGCATAATTTTGGGGCTGATTATGAGATGTATGAAAATTCTTTTTCTGATAAAGTTTGTAAGGTAAAAAAAGAAAAGAGATAAAATCAAGATTTTTTATCATATTGTGGTTCATATTTATAAAATAGTATACAATGAAGTGTATGGTAAAATATAGCTATTTATATGTTACTTAGCGTCGATCGGTCGCTCGGGTAGCATAGGGGCACTCTCCGAAGTGACCGTGGGAAATTAAAAGAAGGAGGTAAGGGAAGCAAAATTAGAAACTTACAAAGAATAGCACAGATACCCGGTAAGAAAAAGTGGTTTCAAAATAAAGTAGAAGGAGATTTAACAAGTGGTACATGCAATTAGCAAAGTGAAACAGTTGTGGATTCCCATCCTGTTAGTGGCAGCTCTGTTGACTGCTAGTGGTGTGGTATGGAGTCAGCAAGGTAATGGTGGGGGAGGTTCTACTGCGTATACTGACATAAACCCAGCTTATAATGACGTGTTACTTATCCCGCCTGAAGCAGGTGCTGGTAATGTTCTAATTACGCACATGATTGAGATGGATCCATCAACCTCAATGGTAGTTATGGGTCCTACAGGTGGCGAAGTAGCTACGGTGGTTCTTACCAGCTTAATTCCGGCGGATGGTAATGAGGCTTTAACTGGACCTAATTATGGTGATCTTACGGGAGTAGTGCAAATAACTGCCAAGGTCTATACACCTAGCTCCGCAGGCGCAGTTACTACCTGGCCTACTGCCCCGACAGATCTTCCAATTATTTTCTATTCGGACATTACCGTTCACCCAGAGAAAACCGTAACTTTCCAGGTTCCTATTGCGTCATATAATCCAGCAACTCCTCCAGGGACTTTAGTGATGTACAAGGCTGAGTTTGTTGTCAGTACTGGTCCCTAATCTGACATAGTGTTGTTGTAAAAGGGGCTTGTCCAACAAGAAAGAAGGGGGCTTTAAAACCCCCTAGCCCCTTAAGCAAGAACAAAGAAGCGAAGAAAAGAGGTGAATGATGAAAAAAGGGTTATTGATTCTCTTCTTAGTAGCAGTTTTGATTGTGTCTGGAGCCTTAGTTAGCAATCCAGTTCCATCGCAGGCTGCTGCTAAAGGGACCCTTTACAATGTAGAGATTCTGGATACGACAACTCCGTTTGATGTGAGCAAACCCACAGTGAACAACGAGAGCCCGTTTGTTTGTCGCCAGGTACTGCCAGGTAAGGGGTTAGATAAGATTTTGGATCCAATAATTATTCCTCAAGAGGGAATAACTTTCCAGATGTTAGTTGGGTCAAAGGCTTTAGTCGAAGTTATAAAAGTTGGAAAGATAAAAACAAAAGCCTCTTATTACCCAGTGACTATTCTCTACAAGACCTATAAGGATCCAGGCGGTCATTACGCCATAGCTTATGG
>Ga0315289_10008860_pt1 | contig 14521 bp, 12 predicted proteins | sample YL17G11_40_MG_FD_203452 | JGI IMG/M metagenome (GOLD analysis project Ga0315289, IMG submission 203452) | Sediment microbial communities from Yellowstone Lake, YNP, Wyoming, USA - YL17G11_40 | ecosystem: Environmental > Aquatic > Freshwater > Lake > Sediment | place: USA: Wyoming | collected...
ATTTGATAATTGCTTGTATCCCTGCTTTGAATGAGGAGAGAACGATTTCAAGTATCATTTTATTGGCAAGGAAATATGTGGACGAAGTACTTGTCTGCGATGATGGTTCTAGTGATAACACGTCAGAATTAGCTAAGGAAGCAGGAGCGATTGTATTCGAAAACTCTATGAACCTTGGAAAGGGCGCTTCTCTTAAGACTTTATTTAAAGCCGCTTTGGAGCGTGGCGCAGAAATAATAATTACATTAGATGCTGATGGTCAGCATAACCCTTGCCAAATTCCAGATTTATTTAAGCCAATTATTGATAAAAAAGCCGATATCGTTATTGGTTCACGATATCATAAAGACTCTGAAAATAAAGCACCATTGTACAGGAAATTTGGTGCAAGTATTTTAAACTACTTAACTAATGGTAAATCAAATATCAAAGATACTCAGAGTGGTTTTAGAGCATTTTCAAACAGATCCGTAAAAGAAATGATTAATGTTGAAGCAAAAGGATATGGTGTGGAATCGGAGCAAATAATAATAGCCTCTAAAAAAGAATTAAATATGATAGAGGTTCCAATAGATATAACTTATAAAGGTATTATTAATTCATCTAAAAAGAATCCATTAATTCATGGAATTGAAGTGATAGGAACAATAATTAGATGTTCATTAAATGAAAGATCCCTATTATTACTAGGATTACCTGGAGCCATTATAAATTTAACAGGTATACTAAGCGGAATATTACTATTAATAGAGTACAATAAATTTAAAGTCTTCAATATTCCCTATTTATTGATATGTATGATCAGTTTAATTTTTGGAACAATTTTATCAGTCGCTGCAGTTCTCCTTTATGCGATAAATAGATTTAATAAAAAACATAATCCTCACGAATTTAAAAAAAATAAGTAAATTGAAAATATGAAATTTTTATTAATAACCCATTATTGGAAAAATAGCCCTGGCGGGGGCGTCAGGGTACATTCCGAGAATTTAGTAAATGAACTAAAAAAATTAGGTGTATCTGTAGACGTTATTTTTGAAGAGGGATACGACCCGGAGCAAATCCAAATGCCTCAGAATAAATTGTTATTTTCCTTGTTTTCAATACTAAAAATAAAAAATATACCTGACATTATTTTTACGAGTGCAAATTGGCGTTGTCTATTGCGTGGGATTGTATTAAAAACTATTTTTAAAAGTAAATTATTTTGTATTTTTCATTCTACGCCTCAAAGTTATCCTAGATATTTCAATATTTTTTGGACATTATTAATAAATCAAAGCGATGAAATAATATTTGTTAGTAATAATATGAAAAACCGTTATCTTAATTTATATAACTTAAAAAAGGATAAAATTAATGTAATATATTCGGGAGTAGAAAAGAGAAATGTTTCGGAGATGGATATATATAAATTTAAATATAAATATAAAATAAAAGATGGTTCTAAAATATTATTAGCACAAGGATTAACAAGTGCATTACAAAAATCAAATGGTTTAAAATTATTAATAAATTCAATAAATAATTTAAAAAATGATTATCCAAATATTATATTAATATCCACAGGAAAGGGAAAATATAACGATAATATTAATGAATTCATTAATAAAGAAAATTTACAAGATAAAGTAATTTTAACTGGCCATATTGAGAATCCCTTTATACCATTACAATTATGTGATATATATACTCATATTGTCTTAGATGAAGGATTATCTCTCGCAATTTTAGAAGCTATGTCTTTAGGAAAACCGATAATCGCTACAAATGTAGGGGGAATTCCCGAAATTATTTATAACGGATATAATGGAATTTTAATTTCTCCAGATATAAAAGAAATTTCGGAAAAAATTTCCTTTTTAATTGAAAATGAATCAATTGCAAAAACTTTAGGAAAAAATGCCAAAATTTTCTCAAGCAAGTATACATGGAAAAAAACGGCAATGAAAATTATAAATTTATATTATTGACTAATAAAACAGAGATTAGTTCAGTTTTGGATGAACGTGACGAAGATTTAGCCGAGGAGCAGGAGGATTTGAGTCTCCAGTTGGAAAGATTCAGACCTCATCTGGGAAACCCGATCGAGGTGGTTGTTTCTAGGGTAAGCGAAAGCGAGGCCCTGAAGACAGAGGACGTTGCGCGTGCGGGGTCTACTCATTTCGTGCGCCTATAATAAAACCTATAACCAATTAGAAAGAATATGAGTTTTAAGAGAGAAAAAATGAAGATATGTGTTCTTGGTCTCGGAGTAATAGGATTACCTACAGCATTATTATTGGCAAAAAACGGATTTGAAGTGGTTGGAATTGATATTGATGATAGATTGGTTAATTTATTAAAAAACGGAAATATTCCTTTTCAAGAACCCGGTCTAAAAGAATTATTTAATGAAACAAAAGGAAATTTCAGAGTAGAAAATACAATTGAAAACTCTGATGTTTTTTTGATAGCTGTGCCTACACCTCTGATAAAAGATCTTAAAGTGACAGATCTTAATTTTGTTACCTCCGCATGTGAAATGGTTACAGCTAAATTAAAAAAAGGTAATCTCGTCATTTTGGAATCAACCGTACCGCCCACAACATGTGAGCGTTTAGTTATTCCCATTCTGGAGTCAAAAGGGGTAAAAAGAGATCAATTTTATTTTTATTATTGTCCAGAGAGAGCTATGCCGGGGAACACACTTAACGAAATGATAAATAACGATCGATCAATTGGAAGTTTGGATGATAAGTCTTTAGAAAAAATTAAAACGATATATTCTACATTTGTAAAAGGCAATATCTATTTTACAGATTTAATTACAGCTGAAATTGTCAAAATTGTTGAAAATACCTATAGAGATGTTAATATCGCCTTAGCAAACGAATTAGCAAAAATATGCGAAGATTATGATACTAATGTATGGGATGTAATTTATCTTGCTAATAAACATCCTCGAGTTAATATTTTAAATCCTGGACCAGGCGTTGGAGGACATTGTATACCCATAGTTCCTTGGTTTTTAACGGACTATTCTCTTCATGCAAGATTAATTACAACGGCCAGAGAAATAAATGATTTTATGCCAAATTATGTATTAGAATTATTAAATATGATGATGAAAGACAATAAAAATCTCACAGTTACCATTCTAGGTGTTAGTTACAAGAAAAATGTGGATGATGCCAGAGAAAGTCCAGCTTTAAAATTTATTCAGTTAGCAAGTAATTATGGTTATATAATAAAATGTCATGATCCTATCGTCACACATTTCCGGTATCCACTTCATTCTCTCGAAGAATCTCTAAAAAACAGCGATTGTATTGTACTATTTACTGATCATGATGTATTTAAAAAAATTGATCCTAGTACGTTAGTTCTCAAGAGCAAAAATATATTGGATACAAGAAATTGTATTAACCCTAGTGAATGGATAGAAGCTGGTTTTAATGTAAAGATATTAGGTAACAATAAGAAAAATATATAGTTGATAAAATTACTATGAAAAAAATCTGGTTTGACATCATAAACCCACCAAACGTTCATTTTTTTAATTCAATCAAAGATGAATTACCCTATGATAAAATTTTTACTGTTAGAAAAAAAGATGAAAATTATGGATTATGTGAATACTATGGAATAAATTGCGAGTATATCGGAAAAGAATATAAAAATAAAATTGCCAAAAATTTTAATATATTTATAAGATCTTTTAATTTATATACAAAAATAAATTTTGATTATGCTGTCGGTTTTGAGAACCCAATGAGTGTTTTAGTAGGAAAAATGAAAAGAAAAAAGGTAATATTAATTTGTGATAATGACTTAAAATTATATCAAAAAAATACTTTAGTTCAAGATATTGAAACAAAAATAAAATCTTTAACGGATTATTTCATTATTCCTAGATTCTGTTATGATATATTTATTAAAAAATATGATAGCAGAAAAATTCGTTTTTTCAATGGATTTAAAGAAGATATTTATATTGCTAATTATAAACCTGACCCCTTATTTTTGAATATAATACCATTCCAAGAATATATCATAATACGTCCAGAAGCTCTTTTTTCGTATTATATTAAAGATAAAGTTAGCATTGTAAAAGAATTAATTGAACTATTCCTAAAAGAAAATTATAATATTATATATTTACCACGAGATAATGTGGAATATAATTTTATAAATTCTGATAAACAGATCCATATTCCGGATAAGCCTCTAAATGGCCTAGATCTATGTTATTATTCTCAAGCTGTACTAACTGGATCAGGTACTATGTCGCGAGAAGCTGCAATCATGGGTAAACCAGCAATTTCTTTCTTTCCAAGTGATAACCTATTATCTGTAGATAGAGAATTAATTAGTGAAGGGAGGATACTTCATTCAAGAAAACCTATGGAAATACTTGATCATATAGTGAATAAAAAATTTAAATGTATTAAAAATGATTCTTCTCTTGTTAAAGCAGAATTTATTGATATTTTTAATTCTCTTTTAAAAGAGGAATAATTTGATTAAGGACAAGTTACATGAGTCAATTGATAAATTGAATTCTTATATTATAAGTAATAAATTTACAGGTTACGATCCTTATGACGCATTAAAATCAAAAAAACTAAAAAAAATACCTAATAAATATTTAAAACTATTTTGCACTCAATTTTTTGTATATTCCCCTGTTAATTTACGTCCTCTTTTTGAAATACCAATGAGTTTAAATCCTAAAGCTTTAGGCCTTTTAATGTCTGCATATTGTAATTTATATAAAAATAATTTTATAAAGAAGAACGAATTTGATATTATAACAACTTTTCTTAGTAAATCTTTAATTGAAAGGAGATCCCCTAAATATAAAGACTTTTGTTGGGGTTTTAATTTTCCTTGGCAAGATTTGACTAGATATACCTGTGAAAATGTGCCAACAATAGTAAATACATCGTTTATTGGAAATGGATTCTTAGATTTGTACGAAATTTCTAAAAACCCGAATTATTTAAATATAGCAAGAAGTAACTGCGAGTTCATATTATCAAATTTAAATAAAACTAAAAAAGGGAACATGGTTTGTTTTAGTTACACACCCTATGACCAATATATAGTTCAAAATGCTAACATGCTCGGCTCAGCTTTTTTAGCAAGAGTTTACTCTGTTACAAAAGATGAATTACTGTACGAGTATTCCGAAAGATCTATGAAATTTTCGATGTTTTATCAAAAAAAAGATGGCTCATGGAATTATAGCGAAAAATCTCCCCATGGCATTGAAAGTCATCAAATAGACTTCCATCAAGGGTTTATCATTGATTCTATTTGTAATTTTCTGCAATATATGAATCTAAATGATGAAAATTATATAGATGCATTAAAAAAAGCATTATTTTTTTACAGGAAAAACCAGTTTAATAACAATGGTTATTCTAAATGGCGTTACCCATATACTTTTCCGATTGATATTCATAATCAATCTCAAGGAATTATTACTTTTTATAGAACTTATAAGTTTTTGAAAAAACCCGATTTATTAAATTTTTCAAATAAAATTGCTAATTGGACTATAGACAATATGAGTGATCAATCTGGTTTTTTTTATTATCAAAAATGGCCTTTCTTTAAAAATCGAATCTCATATATGAGATGGTCTCAAGCCTGGATTTTTTTAGCGTTATCGACTTTACTATATGGATAATTTTATTAAACAATATAAAATTAATTTGAACAAAGTGAATTTATTATGAAAATACCTTATTCAATAGGATTCAAATATTATAAAAACAATTCAACCTTTACTCAAATAATTGATCTATTTACAAAACCAATTCCCCGTTCATTTATGTTAGGAAGTGGTTTTTCTGAAAAATTTAATCTTTTATTGAAATCTGAAAGATGGAAACAGAATGAATTCAATGAGTTTCAGTTAAAAAAGATGCGATCTTTGTTAAACCATGCTTATTATAATGTACCATATTATCATTCAATATTTAAAAATATTAATTTTCATCCTTTAGACTTTAACACGTTATCTGATTTGAAAAAATTACCATTATTGGATAGAGATAAAGTAAGATCAAATTTTAATAATATAATATCTATTGATAAGACAAAATATAAACCAGATTTAACTTTTACTGCAGGATCTACTGGTGCACCACTTGAATTTTATTTAGATCAGAATACGAGGGAGATCGCATATGCTGTCGAATGGAGGCAAATTTTTTGGGGTGGAGTTAATAATTTAAATGTAAAAGTAGCTGCATTTAGAGGAGATCTTGTATTTAATAATGATAAAAATACGATTTATAAAAATTTTAATTTGTATAAACAATTATCATTCAATTCATATAATATTAATAATAGCACAATAAAAAAAATTGTAGAAAAATTAAATCAATTTAAACCCATAGTAATTAAAGCTTATCCACACAGCATTTTTTTAGTATCAAAATTGATTGAAGAAAATGATTTAAAATTAACTTATTATCCAAAAGTCATTTTGACCAGTTCAGAACAGTTACTAAGTACTATGAGAGATAAAATAGAGGAAATATTCAATTCTAAAATATTAGATTTATATGGTCAATCTGAATATATAATTTCTTTTTCACAATGTGAAAAAGGATCTTATCATAATAATAGAGAAATGGGCATATTAGATTTTATAGAGGATGAATGGGGTTATGAAAGAATTGTTGGAACAAGTATATGGAATTATTCTTTTCCATTTATAAATTATTTAATAGGAGATATAATAGATTATAAAAATAATCTTACGTGCGATTGTGGACGCACTTTACCAGTAATTAATAATATAGAAGGAAGAATAAATGATGTATTAATTAGTACTAATGGAAGTACAATTGGAGGAGCTGCTTTTGATCGTTTTTGGAAATATAGAGTATCACATAATTTAAAAATTCAACCAAAATACATACATTTTATACAAAAATCTATAGATAGTATGATAATTGAAATTTTTATGGATAGTAAAATATTTACTAACCATGATCTAAAAATAATAAATGAAAATTTAAAAAGTTTATTAAATAATAATTTAAATATAGAATTTAAATATTTAGACTCATCGCCTAATATCAAAAAATGGAAAATAGTTGAATCTAGAGTGACCAATAATAAATAGGAAAGTTCTACTAGTCGGACCGTTTCCACCTCCTTATGGCGGAGTATCAATATTCATCCAAAATATTTTAAAATATGGAAATAAAAATAATAAATTAAAAATCAGTAATTTTTTTAGACCTATTAAGGGAGATAAAAATAATTTTTTTTCATTCACTATAAATGAGATCCGTTTAATTTTCTCATTTTTATGCATTAAAAATAAGCATTATGACATTATTCATATCCATACCGCATCATATTGGAGTTTTTATAAAAATCTGCCATATATATTTATTACTAAATATTTCATTAAATCAAAAATTATTTTACATGTTCACGGAGGTGGATTTGAAAATTTTTATTATAATTCGAACTCTATTATAAAATCATTAATCAGAAAAACAATCAATAACAGCAATTGTATTATATTGACCTCAAATTATTGGATCCCCTTTTTTAGAAAAATAACAAATAAGAAAAAATTGGTGGTCATCACTAATGGTTTTGATGAAAAACAATTCAAAATTATGGATCAACTAGAATGTAGGAAAAAATTACTACTACCAAATGATAAAAAAATATTTATTAATGTTGCAAACTTGATAGAAGAAAAAGGTCACGGCGACTTAATAGATGCTTTTAACAATATTACAAAATATAATAAAGAATTATTATGTATCATCATTGGTGAAGGGTTATTAAGGAATCAATTGGAAAAGAAAATAAATAATTATAATCTAAAAAACCAAATTCTATTAAAAGGGTCTATTGATCACACTCAAATACCGCTCTGGCTAAATGCAAGTGATATCTTTGTTTTACCTAGCATTATCGAAGGAAATCCCACTGTAATGTTTGAAGCCATGGGGTGCGGTAAGCCATTTGTGGGAAGTTCTGTCGGAGGTATTCCTGATATAATCACTTCTGGAGATTATGGCCTTTTAAGTATACCTGGAAACAGTTTAGATCTTGAAGAAAAAATGTTTTTAGCATTACAGAAAAATTGGGATATCCCAAAAATTTTAATCTATTCAAAAAAATTTTCATGGTCAAACATATTTAATAAATTAGAAAATCTATATTTGGAAACATGATAACTTTTAAATACTTAAATTTTTTGCCTGAACTATACTTAATTATTAGTTTGTCGTCTTAATCGAATACAGAGAGCATGTTGAAGCCCTATTTTTCTAAAAAAAATATTCTTGTAATAAATACAGCATCAATTATTCTTCTTTTACTATCAATTTTAAATATTAATTTACTCGATAGAGTTGGATTTGTAAATTCTATTTATGTTTCCACCCCAATTTATTTTTGGATATTGATTAGTATAAATTATCTGAATGGTTTATTATCGGTTTACTTTGGAGATAAAGATAAAATCAAGTCTTTAATAAATTTTGGTTTTATTATCTTACTCTTGACGAATATAATTTTATTAAATTTACATATATTTGAGAATTATACATTCTTATTTGCAACAGGAGGTGATTCTGCTACTTATCTTGGGGTTATTAAAGATATTATTTTAAATGGTTCTTTTAAAGATAATTTTTATCCATTTTTATTTTCTCTCATTGGCATATGGAGTACAATATCAAACTATAGTTATCTTTTTTTAGTTAAAATCATTCCTACATTGTTTTATATAATTTATTTTATTTTCATGTATTATTGGATTAAGAATATTAGCGAAAAATCTCGATTTATCATATACAGTATGCTATTGAGTCTACCTTTATATTTTGCATGGTTCTCAACATCGTTCTATCCTGAATTTTTAAGCATATTATTATTACCAATGATACAATATTTATTTATAAAAGAATTAAAAGATACAAAATTTAGTTACATTATTTTAATAATTTTTGTAATTATTCCCCTATTTCATCCGATAACAGCAATATTTTTCTTGATATATAGATTTATTTGGGTTACATATAACTACTATTTCCAAAAAATAAATAAGATAACGCTAATACGAATTATATATACAACAATATTCTTTTTCGTAGTATTTTCCCTTTGGAATATAAATCATCTAGCAATGATTAGAACTTTAGGCGAGTTGATTAATAATATTTTATTGGGATTCACAAAAACTACTTACAATTTATCACAATATTACGTTTCCTCTTTAGGTTTATTGGACTCTATAAAAATTATTTTAATAATGAATATTGACGAAATAATACTATATTTACTGTCATTAGTAGCTATAATATACTTGTTAAAAAGAAATAACCCCAAAAAATTATTATTACCAATTTTATGTTTAACAATAGGAACAGGCATTTATTTAGTATTATTTATAACAACCAGAATTCATAATGCATTTCGGTTAATTAATTTAGACTTTAACATACTATTTTGTATACCAATTATTTCTTTTTATTTAATTTCGAGACAAAAGGAAAAATATTTAAATAAAAAATACTTACTACTAATTTCATTTTTATTTTTAACAACTACTATTTCATTATATCAATCTCCCTTTACAATTTATCCAAATGATTATGCCACAAAAAGTGAATTACAAGGAATGAAATGGTTAATATTAAATAATTCTAATTTTATACCAACTACATCAATTGCGAGCCCAACGATTAGATACAGTCATTATTTATTTGGAGTAAATTCAAATATTTCATTAAGTTTATCCGGTAATTGGAAGCCGTCCCCAAATCATTTCAACATAACGAGATCAGACTTTAATACAAACGAAGTTATATTATTTGTTACAGAAAATGATTATGTTACCTATACAACTACATGGAGTTTTACTGGTAAATTTTTAAATAGTGATTTCATAAAAATGGAGAGCAATACAGATAAAATATTTGATAATAATGGATTAAAAGCAAACATTATTTTTATTAAATAAATCTTTTTTAAGGAACATTGAAATTAACCACAACACGATATTGTATTACAAATATAGTGAAATGTGACTCCAGAGTTTAGAAAATAAATAGATCATCGGTCCTCATTTTTGTTTAAGAGAGGACTAATGTAGAGCGCATGCTTGACTCCCTAGAAATAGACCACATCCAAAGAGATATTTAGTTACAATATCGCAGCTCCATACAGGGCAGATGTAATAACTTCTCTCTATGCTCAATACTGTGCGAGTGCTCAGATATAATTTTGATTCGTCTTATAAGCGCTGATCCCACGTGCGCGCGAGTAGAAGCAGTACTAATATATATGTCGGAAATATTTGGATTAGATATCAAATATTACAAAATAGTAATATTAGATTGTTTTATTTTTATCAATATACAAAAAATTCGATTTTAAAGTATAAGTATTTTGACATTGAACAAATAGAAAATAATTCGCGCGCGCGAAGAATTGATAATAATGAATCGATTAATCTAATAATAAATTAAGAGTTATACTAATGATTTAAGAATACCGGAGATTCTCACCTCAAGCCAATGATGACTGCATCCCGATGGCCCCGCACCAATTCGCGAAATCTCAAACAAATCATCAGTTTTGGAAACCCATGAATCCGCACTTGTAACAGATGATTTATAACCCAACTCTTTTAGAATTGAAATAACACATTTATTGTAATAACCGTTTGGATATGAAAAATGAACAATCTCTTTATGAAGTAACTCTTCTAGATATTTTTTTGATTCCTTAAGCTCATATCTGATATTTTCTTCGGTTTCTGAAGTCAAATTTGTATGAGAAACAGAATGAGAGCCAAAACTAATAAGTTTATTTTTATTTAACTCTATAATTTGTTCTTTGGATAAAACATTACCCTTTTTTGGAACATAATATAATTTTTTCCCAGTTTCATCTATAATTTTTCGTCTTTCTCCTGAAGTCAAAAAACCGAGAGATGTATTGATAGTTCCTCCCAAATTATTAATTTCTTTGACCTCATCCCACCAAAAAGGATTCATATTCATAGTATGCCCAGTTGTTATATAACTCATGATAGGAATTGATAATTCCTCACAAACAGGAAAAATTTCATTGTAAAAAGAACCCCGACCATCATCGAATGTAATGATAAATGTAGGATCACTCGGATAATTTTGCTTGCTAAATTGATAATAAAAATCGTCAAATGGAATAATAACATATTTTTTATCTAAATATTGTATATGATCCATGAATGATTTTTTAGTAGTCTGGTGATATGTTAAAACAATGAAATTAGTATTAAATACATCGGAACGTTTTTTAGAAAAAAAAAGATTATTTATTCGAAGTGTGGATAATAAAGAAAACCCGAATTCAATTAATCGGGCATCCATTAACACAACTTATAAAAGATAAATATATAAATCTTCGGATTTCATGAAAAGTAGTAATTTTATGCTTTGTGGACTAATTTATGGCTGTTCTTGATTATCCCCTGCTTATTATTTATTCTCTCCACTCTTCCTCAAATGTTGACCAGCATGTTGTATAGGGCGATCTTGGCCGTCGCGCGGCGCGCAGCGCGCGCAGGCGGATTCAATAATTATGAGTTTTTGGGCTAATGATACGCTTTTCAGCCAGCCACCACCCCCATCCCCAAGTACATCCAGCTCAAGACCCCCCCGAAAACCATAAACAGAGGACAACCCACACCTCACAGGGCATCCCAGAACCAATAGAAGCAGAGCATCCTCTAACCAACCCCTCCACCCCGACTCATCCCTTCACGCGAAGAAGGCCACAGATTGCCGGAGCTCCGGCCTCCCAATACCGTAGGCGGCGATGCAGACAGCGTAAGCCATCATCAGGACTAGGCCCACATGGATGCAGGCGTTCTCCAGTCCCTGCCAGGTGAGCCGCTGATAGGCCAGACGGCTCTTGGCCCGGCCGTTGAAGCTCTCAGCCGCCGCCCTGAGCCGCTTGTACAGCGTCCTCATCCACCCGGGGACCTCCACGTCGATCCTGTCCTTCACCGAGAGCATCTCAGGCGGGTTCCTTCTTCCCTTCAGCTTTCTCCAGGCGATGATGTGGCTTACCTTGAGGGACTCCAGGAGCGTGAATATGGCCTCGGACTCCAGCTGGCTGTCCCCGGCGAGGAGCTCCACCTCGATAGATTCACCGAGCACCCTGTCTAGGAGAGAGTCAACTAGCTGCTTCTCGTTCAGGTTCAGCGGGGCCTCCAGGTGGCCTAGGGGGAAGCCCTCTATGTCGATGAGGAAGAGGCTCAGGTAGCCGAGGCTGAAGCCCTTCTTGCCTCGTCCTACCCGGGCGTCGGGGTCGCCCAGGCCTCGGCCTGTGTCGTGGGGGTCCCGGCTGCTCCACGCGGGGAGGTCGGTGCCGTCGATGCAGGCGGCCTGGATGAGGCCGACGGCTGACATCGGCTGGGATCTGCGGAGCCGTAGGGCTTCTCTTCGGAGCCACGCCTCTATGGTGCGGAAGCCCTCGGGGCCTACTCGTTTCTTCATCTGGGTGAAGTGGGCCTCGCAGGGGGCTCTTCCGCCGTATCCGCAGGCCTGCCTGAGGTATGGTTCTCGTCTGAGGCGCTTCACCAGGTCTTTGATGTAGGGTATCTGCTCTAGCTGGCGGAGCATGAGGGCCCGTAGGTCCCAGACTGGGTTGTACTCTACTGGTCTCCCTGGGCCTTGTGTGTGGAGACCTGTCCAGAGGATGGGTTGGATAGGGGTTAAATCCAGGTTCTCGAATAGTAGTTTGGGAGAACCTGCCTCCTTCATCAACCTTCAAATTGATGTGAGGTAGCTATCCCAATAAGAATAACGAATTATTGAATTCGCCCGCGCGCACGATTTGAACATCTGAAGAGTTTCCCAAAAAAAGAGGGGATCTATTATTTCCGTAGGTTAGATCAGTATTTTCTGTTTTCGAGTGTCTTCATTCGCGCGCGCGACGGGCACGAGCGGCCACCTTGGATGCGTCGCCTAGGATCAGCTTGTGGCCTTTAGGGATATTCAGACTGGCGTCTATTATCTCGACGTTCTTCCCGACCAAGCCGTCGGTGATACGCTTGTCCCAGTCAATTTTTACACCTGGCATGATGATGCTGTTTTCTTACTCCGTGTTCACGATCTTTGTGTGGTTGCCGATACTTGTGTATGGCCCGTGAAGGTGTCGGGACCTATCTCGCGCGCGCGAACAGTATTAACTATAGTTCCAGAACGAAATAGAAGAATGGTAACTTTTATATCAGAAAGTTTATAGAATGCCCAATGAAATTGTTCCGGCCATCCAATTATTGCTTAATATCAAATAGGTTCAAGCAAATACGATATTGGAAAGGAATATCGCCAGATGATTGGGAAAAAATTGAGAGCAAAGAGCATGATGAGATATATGAAGATAGCTTTCCATTTGACTTTAAAAGTTATAAGATCGACCCCGGACATGTGATATGGTGGCAAGACTATTGCTATTTACAAGGAAGAAAGAAAGATAAGGGACATAGAACAAAACAAGTTTTTAAATTAATTGAACTAGATAAATTAAATAAGAAAAAAATCCTAGATATCGGATGCGGTAACGGACAATATTCAGTTTTTTTTGCTATTCTAGGTGCCGAAGTTTATGGTTGTGATATATCGCAAAAGGGGATCTTAACTGCAAAAAAAATTGCAGAAGCAAATAAAGTGCAAGATAGATGCAATTTTTCAGTACAGAATGCAGCATGCATGAATTATTCAGATAATTTTTTTGAAATCGTATTATTCCATGAAACGCTTCATCATGTAATTAAGTACCCCAATGTAAGAGAGGAAGTACTTAGAGTCACTAAGAATGGAGGGCGAGTCATCTGTGCAGAAGATTTGAGTGAAAATCCTCTAATTAGAATAGGTGCAAAAATTTTACAGCTTGGTAAAAAGGATAAGGGAGATGTCCCCCTCCGCATATCTGATTTGGAAGAATTCTCGAAAGGATTTTCATCTATGAAGATAGAATATATGTCCCTCCTATTCATGACAAAACGCCTATTGGAAGGATACATCAATGTGCCATTTGTAAGAAAATTACTCTTATTTGTTAAACAGTTTGACGATTTCTTATTAAAAAAAATACCATCTATGAGAAAATATTGTGGAGAATTTATTATGATATTGGTGAAATAATCGGCGCGCGCCAGCGTGTAACGTAAATATAGAGGATTCTGATTAACTTCGTTTTCTGTCAGGGGGTCCCCACGGCGACTGTTAGCCACCCGACAGGTCGCCCAGGCCTCGGCCTGTGTCGTGGGGGTCCCGGCTGCTCCAGGCGGGGAGGTCGGTGCCGTCGATGCAGGCTGCCTGGATGAGGCCGACGGCTGATAACGGCTGGGATCTGCGTAGCCGTAGGGCCTCTCGTCGGAGCCATGCTTCGATGATGCGGAAGCCTTCCGCCCCGATGCGTTTCTTCATCTGGCTGAAGTGGGCCTCGCATGGTGCCTTGTCACGGTAGCCGCAGACCTGTCTGAGGTATG
>Ga0315289_10008861_pt1 | contig 14520 bp, 10 predicted proteins | sample YL17G11_40_MG_FD_203452 | JGI IMG/M metagenome (GOLD analysis project Ga0315289, IMG submission 203452) | Sediment microbial communities from Yellowstone Lake, YNP, Wyoming, USA - YL17G11_40 | ecosystem: Environmental > Aquatic > Freshwater > Lake > Sediment | place: USA: Wyoming | collected...
TCTTGATTTCCACCTTGAAGTTAGCGCAAACATGACTGTGAAACATGCAGACGAGATCTCAAATGAGATTGAGAAGAAGCTGAAGGCAGCCAATCCAAACATATCAGAGGTCACTATTCATATGGAGTCTGCCTCTGATCTCATATCCAGAGAATTGCAGGGAGGCGGAACCGAAGTTAAATGGTACATCGAACATGCCACAAAACGCTTCCCCGAGATCAAGGCGGTTCATGGAATCAGGATTCGCAGAATTGGAGATAGATTTCACGTCGTGCTGCGATGCCGCTTTGACCCGAAGCTCAGCATGAAACGGGCACATGATATCTCTACGGACTTGGAGAACACGATCAAGGGCGCTTATCCAAGGATTGACAGAGTCGATATCCGCGAGGAACCTTCCTGAGGCGAGAATATGCCATTGGCAACTCGCGTCTTGGGAGACAACAGAATGCCTATATCGTAGTTGACTTGGGCGACTGCGAAAATCGAAACGGACGCGACGCTGTTGTCGAAACAGAAAGCGCAAGAGCTCCGCACGGACTACTGGTCCTTCCATCCGACCGACGCGTATGGTTCCCTTGGAACAAGCGAACACGGCTTGTCTGAGCAAGAGGCGCAGCAACGCCTCGAGAAATATGGGCATAATGAACTGCCTGAGAAAGGCGTCAGCTGGACGCAGGTTCTCCTAAGGCAATTCAAGAATCCAGTGTCTGGAATTCTATTCGCGTCCGCTATTGTGGCTGGCTTCTTCGGCCAACTCGTGCAATCAATAGTCATACTGGCAATGATCCTCCTCAGTGCCATCTTGGGCTTCTACAACGAGTACAATGCGGAGAAGACTGTTCGGGCCCTGCGACGGAGCGTATCAGTGAAGGCCGTCGTAACGAGAAACGGCAGACCTTCGGAAATCGATGCGAGCCTTGTCGTCCCAGGTGACGTGGTTTCAGTTTACGTTGGAGATGTCGCGTGTGCCGACATGAGAATAGTTCAATGCAAAGAACTGGAGGTTAACGAAGCAGCGCTCACGGGAGAGTCATTTCCGGTCGAGAAGACCTCTGACGGACTTGACATTCAGGGTCCGACGCCGCAGCAATTGACGAATTACTTGTTCATGGGCACTGTGGTTCAGCATGGAAGTGGTCGTGGCGTCGTGGTCTCGACAGGGAGACGCACGGAGTTCGGATCAATATCAACTAGCCTGGCCGAATCTCGCCCCGAGACTGAATTCCAAAGAGGGGTGAGAAAGTATGGAACCATGCTCATCTCACTCACCATGGCTCTGGTGATCGGAATATTCGTGCTGAACACTGTTGTTGGCCACCCGATCATAGATTCCCTCCTGTTCTCTCTCGCAGTCGCCGTCGGATTGGTTCCAGAATTGATGCCTGCCATCGTAACGATCAGCCTCTCCCAGGGCGCCCGAGCAATGGCGAAGAAGCACGTAGTCGTCAAACGTCTCGTCTCGATTGAAGACTTCGGCAACATGGATGCCCTCTGCACCGACAAGACGGGAACACTAACAAGCGGAAAGATCATTCTCCAAGATTATTGGTCGCTGGGCAAAGCAAGAGACGCTAGGATCCTGCATTATGCCCTCCTCTGTAACGGCGCAGTGACTGGAGAGAAGATCACGGGCAACCCGATGGATGTCGCGATATGGGAATACGCAATTGCGAAAGGAATCGAAGGAGAGACCAAGTCCTACACATCGGTGGATGAGATCCCCTTTGACTATCAGCGACGAATGATGTCCACAGTGGTTGCAAAAGATGGCAAGCTGACCCTGATCAACAAAGGAGCCCCAGAATCAGTCCTTTCAAGATGCAAATATGCTGAGACCGATGGAAAGAGGGGCCCCATAGACTCGGTTCAGAAACTGATTGACGCCAAGCTGGCTGAATACTCCAGTGCAGGATATCGCAGTCTCGCAATAGCCTATAAGATGATAGATGCAAAGCCTTCTTATTCTGTTGAAGACGAAGCGAATCTAACGCTTCTCGGTTTTCTCATATTCACTGATCCTCCCAAGAAGGACGCTCAGCAAGCAGTTGCTCAACTGAACAGAATGGGGGTCGATGTGAAGATACTGACTGGAGATAACGAGCTCGTTGCAGTGAAGATCTGTGAGGAGCTGAGGATCCCAGTCAAGAGAGTGATTCGTGGATCAGAACTCACTCAGATGAGTTCGACTGAGATCCGATCGGCTGTTGAGGAAGGCACGATTTTCGCTCGGATAACGCCTGAACAGAAACTGGATGTCATAAAAGCTCTGAGGACAAATGGCCATGTTGTAGGATTCATGGGCGACGGCGTGAATGACGCCCCAGCACTTCATGAAGCAGATGTCGGCATATCCGTGGACTCGGCGGTAGACGTTTCGAAGGCTGCGGCCGACATTGTGCTTCTTGAGAAAGATCTCAGTGTACTAGCCGACGGGATAGAAGAGGGACGCAAGATTTTCAGCAACACGATAAAGTACATCCTGATGGGCACAAGCTCGAACTTCGGAAACATGTTCAGCGCGGCAGCAGCATCACTCTTTCTACCGTTTCTCCCTATGTTGCCCATGCAGATACTGTTCATGAATTTGCTATACGACGTGTCGAACATGACACTACCAAGCGACAATGTTGACGAAGAGTACACAAAATGGCCGAGGCGCTGGGACATAGGCTTCGTGAGGAAGTTCACGCTCTTCTTCGGCCCATTCAGTTCCCTGTACGATTTCCTAACCTACGGCATCATGCTCTTCATATTCGGAGCTTCAGCATCGCTCTTTCAGAGCGGATGGTTCGTGGAGTCATTCTGGACTGAGGTACTAGTGATATTCGTGATAAGGACCAGGCGCATACCGTTCGTCAGGAGCCGTCCCGGAAAATGGCTTACGGCACTCGCGCTTTCCGCCGTCGCATTCGGAACCATACTTCCGTTCACGATTCTCGGCAATTTCCTCGGATTCACATCACTTCCAGTCCAGTTCTGGGCGCTCCTGATACTGATGGTTGCTACCTACCTGCTCCTGGTCGACGCCGGCAAGGTGTTCTTCTACAAGATCTGCAAGTTCTGAAGTGAGAATCGATGGCGCCATATCCTAACCTGATAGGGTTCTGGGCGGTCTGCATCAGTTGGAGCGCACTGTTCCTGACAGCAGTCAGTATCTATCTCTACATGGACAGCAGAAAGAACCGAAAACAGGATACGCATGCAACGGGCGGGCTTGGATTTGTGAGGGATTTCGTGTTTGTCTGGATTCTACTCGGTCTTCTCGGACTCTACATCGTTTCAATAGACACAGGCTCCTCCATCCTCTTTGCATCAGGGAACATCGTGGTTGAAGCACTGCTGATTGCCTACACAGTGAAGAACAGACCACCAAAAGAACCTAAGACAGAGGAGAGGGACTCTTAAATTCCTCAATTGAAATGATGCCGCGAAAGTGCTCAATCACGTAATTGCCCAGATCTTTGGAGACAGTAAACGCACAGGAAGATCGATATGCCAGAGTTCCGTCAAGTCCACGCTTCGCCGAAAAGACTCACACCCAACGAGACTACCGCAGGTCCCGATTCTCAGAACCGTGACGGACCCCAATCTGCGAATGACCTTCCGCAGGTGGATCACAAGCGACAATTGCTCGTTCTGTACTTAGCGATGCTATTTACCAGGATGGGCTTTGGCTCGGTACTTCTCCTGTTTCCCATGTACTTGGCTGTGGGCAGTCTCGGCGTCGGCATAGCTCTGTCCGCCTATCCATTGGCGGAATTCGTTTCAGCCGCACCCATCGGCGCGTATGTCGACTTGAAGGGACGACGGTGGATGCTCATCCTAGGTCTTCTGTCAATTTCCTTGCTCACGATGGCCATATCGTTAACACGCGACTCCTACGTGATCGCGATCATTCATGCCATCATGGGATTCTCCGGCGCGGCGGTCACAGTATCTTCTCTAACCATGATAACCGATCTGACGGCTGTGAGCAACAGAGGCGTCAGTATGGGCGGTTTTGATTTCTCAAACATATTGGGTTACGCGTTTGGGATATCCCTTGCCACAACCCTTCTGCATTTCACTGGTCACAACTACGGACTCGCATTTGTCGCAACTGGCATTCTGCTTCTTGCCGCGAGCGTAGCGAGCATGGTCTGGGTCAAAGAAACAAGCCATTCCGCAAGACGGCGAACCCGCCAGGTGAACCCTCTGTTGGCCCTCGATCAGAACACGCGCGCTATTCTGCCCGTCTGGCTTGGGCTTACTACCATACTGGGGGTGGTCTTCGTCCTGCCCAAGTCGCTCATGGAATCTGGGCTTAACTCCTCACAGGTCGGATTGACACTCGCGCTTGGAGCTTTCGGACTAGGCATGGGGGCTGTTGTGTTCGGATGGATATCTGACAAGATAGGAAGGGGCAAGACTCTTGGTATAGGTGTCGTTGGATTGATTCTGGTTCTCCTTAGTACACTGGAGGCTGTCTCGCACAGCCCTCCGCGAATCTACCAGCAACTTCCACTCATAGCCTTGGGAGGTTTCATGGCAACGGCCACGGTTCCGTCGGCTCTAGCCTATGTGGGAGACAAAGCCAACACGGGCCTCCGAGGTTCCGCAATGGGAATCTACAGCATGATGCTGAGCCTTGGCATGGTAATCGGAAACCTCCTCGGCGGATACTCAACATCCGTGGGCGGCTTGAAGGCAACACTGGAAGCCAGTGCCGGGGTCCTGCTGCTGTCGCTTTCGATAACGGTCTTCTTACTCTACAGAGCCGGCGGCCTACACCTCAGGCAATGACAGCATGACGAGAACACCGAGGCAAGGCAATTGCATATCGCATCAAAGAGTCTTCCTAACGATGACATGGCGATAGGAACCTAGGAAGCAAGGATCATTGCCAACATGGATAGCAAGTAGTCGATCGCTGACAGCGTACGTTCTGATGTCGTTTCTGGGCTTGATGATGATCGGAGTCGCCGCAACCGTGATGGGACCTGCTTTTCCATTCATACTGAAGGAATTCGCCATACCATTGGGAGTGTTGGGGTTTCTTGCAAGCGCTTGGAATGTGGGCTACTTGCTCACTCCGGTTGGAGGGATTATCTCAGACCGCTATGGCGAGCCTGTTGTGCTTGTTGTCAGTTTTGCCGCGATTGGAGCCGCAGTTGGCCTGGCGTCAAGAGCTCCGAACTACCTAGCGTTGCTCGGGGTCTTCCTTGTTGCCGGGACAGGTTCGGCCTTCGGAGAGGTCTCAATGAATTCCCTGGTTACGAAGGCCTATCCTAGCAGGAGCGGATTCGCCTTGAACGCATTACATTTCTTCTTCAGCACAGGCGCATTCATCGGACCCGTCCTTGCAGGGCTGCTCATCGTCACCTATGGAGGTTGGAGACTGCCATACGTCATTGTGAGCCTTGCCTTTGTCCCACTCGCGGCTGCCGGAGTTGTGTTGCTCCGCAGGACCAAGTCAGAGAGAAGTGCCGTAATCTCCGACGCAGAAGGACGCCGCGCACCAGAAAGAAAAATCGCTGAAGCATTGATACGGGGGCGAGCACTTCTTCTTGCTGGCTTCTTCTATTTTGGTGCCGAACTCGGCGCTAATGCCTGGCTGCCTACTTTCCTGATACTTGAAAGGAAATTTCCCATAGAATTGGCAAGTCTCTCCATCGGTCTGTTTTGGGCATCGATGGCTGCGGGCAGACTTGGCTTGGGAAGCCTTACCGACAAGGTAGGTTACAGGACGCTCATCGTGACTTGCGCTTCCTTTGGTGCGCTCTCTATCCTGATGGCTACATTGGTTGGAGATAGCTACCTCATAATCGCCCTCTGGTGCTTGTCAGGTTTCGTGTTTGGCCCGATAGCGCCTACGATCTTTGCGTGGGCCGCTGCGCTCTTTCCTTCCAAGAGAGGCGTTGCCACGGGAGCCATATACAGCATAGGATTTCTAGGCGCAGTGTTCTCGCCGTGGTTCCTAGGAACTATTGGTGATCTCTATAACCTCGGAATCTCCGCCTTGTACCTACCATTCTCCACCTTCATGATTGCCCTGTCAGCATTGATGCTGAGAAACCCTACTCTCCAAATGCAAGATCACGCGTGATCGGACCATAGGACCATCGGTTTCCGATGACTTCTGGCACGCGCCTTGAGCTACTTGCCCACAGACTTCAGGAAGCCACGGGTTACGGAGATCAAATCGTCGATTTCCTGTTCTGTGTGTGGCAGCGAGATGTAGAAATGCACCATGCCTTGGGTTAGCGCAAATATCCTGTTCGAAATCAAATGCCCAAAGTAACGCTTCTCTGCCTCGGTGTCACGGTTTATCACCAATGACTTCATGTCGTTGACCTTGGACCCACGCTTTGGGAAATGGATCTTCACCTTGGACCCGTATCCTGTCACACGAGCATTAGCTCCGGTATCACTGACGGCCTCCTCAAGCCCTTTCATCAGCTTGGCGCCCAGTCTATCAATGTGCGCGTAGAGTTTTCTTTCTTCATAGATTTTGGTCGCTTCGTAGCCGGCGCGCATCACAAGCGGATTCCCGGAGTATGTGCCGCCTTGGGCAACGCATTCCGACTTCTTCGGGTGCTTCTGACTGCTCATTAGCTCCATGATCTCGGTCCTTCCTCCTACGGCTCCGACGGGGAACTCTCCGCCGCCGATCGCCTTTCCGAACACAGTCAAATCTGGGATGATACCGAAAGCCTCCTGGCCTCCTCCGGGGGCCAGTCTGAATCCTGTGATGACCTCATCAAAAATCAGCAGTGTGTCAGTATCGTCGCACACTTCTCTCAGTCCCTTGACGAATTCCTTTTCCTCAGGGATAGTGGTGCCTCCGGTGACTAGCTCCATTACTACGCAGGCCATTTCCTTCTTTTTGATGGCTTTGTAGGCCGCATCTGCATCGCGAAACGGAAGCACAACAGTATTCTTCGCGGAAAGCGGATCGTGGCCTGCGGAGTCAGGTTCGTCTGACGGCCAACCGGTGGCAACATAAAGTGCCTCAGAATTTCCATGATAATGGCCTTCGAATTTGCCGATCTTGCCGCGCTTAGTGTACGCACGTGCAAGTTTCATTGCATACATGTCGGCTTCGGTGCCACTGTTGTTGAATGTGATCATCTTCACGCCGGGAACGAGCTTCGCCACTTGTTCGGCTAGCTTGACTTCCCACTCATTGCAGACGCCCCAATGGAATCCTAGCTCAAGCTGTTCTTTGACCGCTTTGACTATTGCAGGATGCATATGTCCGAGTACGAGCGCTCCATGAGCCTGCCAGTAATCCGTGTATACTCTATCCTCTTGATCTACGAGCTTGCTTCCGTAGGCTTTCTTCCCATAGAACGGATATGGCTCGAAGAAACGGAAACTCCTCGTGACTCCTCCTGGAATTACCTTGAGAGCCCTTTGATACAATTCTTGAGAAATCGTCTTCACCAGCGTGTATGACCGCAACGGACAGATGCAATCGATTTAAGACTATCGTCAAGAAGGATGGATTCAGCCAGATCGCAGACTCATACTACTGGCAGAGGTTGACAATAGGACCGACGAGAAGAGTCCGCGTCCGACCGTGAATTCAGATCGGCTCCATATTACCTCGGGCCAAAGCGCGGAGTGTTTCGTCTTTGTTTGTATCGAAGGAGACCATACGTTCCGGCGTTACGAAAATCTTCACGCCTCTAGTTACTTTGAATAGTCCCGCGGCGTAGCGCTCGGCTTCGTCTTTTGACATGTGTTTCTCAAACACCGGGACGGCGTCTGACATGTATTTCTCGCGAGTTAGCAGATATTGCACTTCTGCTTTGCCGTAGATTACGACGCCCTTGACTATGGGCTGCTCGATATCAACTAGCACCGTGACATTCTTGTTGCGTTTGGCGTTTCTGACCTTGCGGCTGGCTTCGGGCGTCACCACGATGATCCGCCCGGTCTCGTACTTGCACCATACAGGAGCTGCGTGTATGCTCCCGTCCTTGTTGATGCTGCAGAACCTCGCGATCTCTGTCTCTTTCAGGAACGATTCTATCTCTTCTTTGGTCATCGGAGGCGATTGAGTATATGTCAAACAACTCTACTTCCTGTTTTTGCACACCGAGGCTGCTTAGGGTGCAAGCATTTCACATTTCATGAGCTATGAGACATCTGAGAGTCATGCAGACTTCTCCTAGAGAGTGTCGGGTGAGTTGTTTGATCTCTGGACGTGATTGGCGAGGTATGTTTATAGGGCTGTATCGCTGTTGATATCGCCAACGATATCGGTAGCGATATCATGACTGATATGAAGGAGGCACATGGAATGGATGAGGAGGATGAGTCTGCAAGTTCGGCCAGTGAGCGTAGGCGCAGGCATTGGATGCGCCACTGGATGCGGCATACGGCCGTTGTTCCGAAAGGGTTCCTTCGGTATAAGCTGTTGAGGATGCTTAGCGACAAACCCATGTCAGGCTCAGAGATCATGAGTGAAATCGAGAAACAGACCAGCGGATACTGGAAGCCGAGTCCGGGATCAATCTACCCGTTGCTTTCTTGGTTGCAGGATCAAGGCCACATCAAAGAGGCAACTCAACAAGAACCCGGAATACGACGATACGAGCTGACGGAACAAGGCAAGAAATTCCTGGAAGATGAAGGAAAGACACGCGAAGAACTCGACCGACGACTGGAACATTTCGGCCCGACCCCTGGCCTCATGGGCCCTATGTGGTTTGGGTTCGACCGAGAGAATGCTAAGGAGTTGCGTAGAGCTGCAAAAGACTTTGGCCACGAAATGCGAGGTCTGTTTCACGAACTGAGACGCGCATACTCCAAAGAAGCAGCTGAACAAGTGAAGACTGTGCTGGAAGAAGCCACCAAGAAGATCCAAGACATAACGAGCAAGTTGCAGGAGCAGGGTAGAAAGTGATCGAGCTCTCGACCGAATTCGTTGAGAACCTAGTAGCCACAGCCGTCGACATGCTGTCCATTTCGGTCGCGTATCAACTTGGCATAAGTCAATCTGGATTCATCATAGGCTTCCTCTACGCGATCTTGGACGCGTACGTGGTCATATGGCAACGCCGACGCTTGACCAGACTCATGCATCTAGCTACGTCTAGCCTCTCACGGCTCCTGAACAATATCGGACAACCAAAGAGGGTCCTACAGGAAATCACAAGTAGAATCTGAAGCATCGTCACACAGCATTGTCTGAGCGCGCACCTTCGTACGCGAAGAAGCAAGGCAGCTCGACGCCGGCCTGCCGTGAAGAACTCCAAGCGAGGACTCTGGAACCTACTGAGAACCGTGCGCAGACGAACCCTAGGCCAGTCTGCCGCCCGGTATTGGCGGTCCCCCAGCGTAAACTTCCTGAATCTGGACTGTGCCTATTCTCCCAGCGCTGGTCCAGTGGCCCTTGACCTGGTAGGAAAGCGCTTCAAAGGTGAGGATGTTAGAAGCTACCAACGCGTCTTGTTTTGGTTCTGGAAATCGCGTTCCTTTCCAGCAGACCAAGCTCTCTGATTTGGCGGGTTGCAACGAAAGGGCGGGAACCACAATTGGGTAGGCGTCCTCTCCGACCCAAGCCAGCACTTTGACTGCAGCCATCTTCGCGAATTCATGCTGCACCGGCAGGGGCATCTCAACGCCTCCATCACCGCTTGCGGATCCACGCAGCGCGGCCAGCCGGGCGAGCATGTAGTCCCTCGCCACCTGCAGTTTCGAGATACGGAAGGCCTCTTCCACTGACCGAACGCGAATGATTCCGGCGTTGCGGATGCCGGTGTAGGCATTGTAGCGTAGGAGTGAACTGCTCATTTGTTGATCTACATAGGGGCCAGTGCGCTGGAATCCGAGAAAGTCTCCTTTGAGAATCCATCCCTGCAGTGCCTGCGTGATCACAAGGACTCCCACACGAGTGTCTTCTTCTAGGTTCTTGATGCTCTTGCGCAGCAGAAAGTTGCCGAAGAAGAGCGTGTCCGGCTGATCATCTGCGGGAAGGATAGAGACCACGGGCACCACGTTGGGCACTCCCTCAGCGTTGCGCGTTGCGAGGAACTTGGGAGTCATCTCTCCCTTCAAGGCCTCAAGCAATCCGGACGTCTCTTCTAACAAGTGCATCATTTTCCTCCGACATCTTCAGGGTTCAATTGGCGCGTTGCTCCGGACCAGCGGGCCACCGAGATGACTTCTGCTGCCGCCCGCCAAGTTGACTCCATCTCTTGTCGAGTCAGGAGCGGCACTTTCTCAAGCAGGTATTCCCGGTCCAAGCGGTGGTACTTGGGTTGACCGAGGTTCGTGTACGCGAGCAAATCCCAACGTTGTACGGTGGGCAGCGCCTCACTTATGAAACGCGCGATGGCCAAGATGTTATCGTGGTCATCCGTGTAGCCTGGGATTACCGGCGTGCGGACCCACATCGGCACTCCATAAGCTGCCAGCCGGCGAGCATTCTTGAGGATAGTATCGTTTGAGACGCCGGTCGCTGCTTTGTGACGCTTCGCATCCATGAGTTTCAGGTCGTATAGTGCCAGGTTGACCCATGGGAGCACACGCTCGTAACTCTCCCAAGCGACTGCACCGCAAGTGTCCAAAGCGACATGGACGCCGGCCTCTCGGCAACGAGGTAGGACTTGACGGAGAAAGTCCACCTGCATCATCGGCTCTCCGCCGCTGAAGGTCACGCCGCCGCCGGAGGTTTCATAGAACACTTGATCTTTCAACAGTTCTGCGACCATCTCCTCAGGCGCCCAGTTACGTCCGATAACCTCCAACGCAGCAGCCGGGCAGGCTTTTTCGCAGGCTCCACAGGTGGTGCATCGTTCGCGGTTAATGCGCATGCCCTGAGGGGTAAGAGTCAACGCGTCTTCAGGGCAGGCTTGCAGGCAGTCGCGGGCGCCGATGCAGCGTACATCGTACCAAATCAACTCTGGTTTTGGGCTTAGTCCCTCTGGATTGTGGCACCAGGCGCAACGCAAGGGACACCCTTTCAGGAAGGCAGTGGTACGGATGCCTGGGCCGTCCTCCGTACTGAAGCGCTGGATGTTGAAGGCTAAGCCCATCGTCATCCTAGCTGGTGTGATTCGCGGGCGATGATCTCATCCTGAATCTCCTTGCCTAGTCCCACGAAGTAGGCGTTGTAGCCTGTCACGCGCACCAGAAGGTTACGATACTCATCCGGATGTTTCTGTGCCTCGCGAAGAGTGTTAGCATCGATCACGTTAAGCTGTATACAAGTGCCGCCCACTTTCCCGTAAGCCCGCAGCAGGGCCATCAGCTTCTGTCGCTGCTCTGAGTGTTTCAGGAGACTGGGGCTGAAGCTCATCGTGTGACTGGCACCGTTGGGAGCTGTCTCCAAACCCAGCTTCCCCACGCTCTTGATCACCGCAGTTGGACCTTGGCGGTCCGCTCCGTTGACAGGGCATACGGCGTTCGATAGGAACTGACCCCGTCGACGTCCGTCCGGCGTAGCAGCGGTGGAAGGCGCGTAGGCTACCCAATAATTCCAGGAGAGATAACCGCCCCTGTATCGTTTGCCGGTCGGCGAAACGTGACGGGACGCCTCTTCTGTCCAGAAGCGGCTAACCTCGTGTGCGATCTCGTCTGCGTAGGAGTTGTCGTTGCCATACTTCGGAGCCTTGTTCAGAAGAGTCTGACGCAGGCTCTCGTGTCCGTCGAAGTTGGCTTTCAGCGCCTCCAAGAGCTGTTGCATCGTGATTTGATGATCCTCGAACACCAACTTCTTCACAGCCGCCAAACTGTCGGCTGCTGTGGCCAAAGAGACGCCCTCAACCGTCAGGAAACTGTAACGTGCGCCGCCAGCGTTGCTATCCTTGCCGCTATCCAAGCAACCATCAACTAGAGCACTCAAGTAGGGGACCGGTTCCCAACGCGCGCGACCAGCGTCAGCTAGATCGTTGACGCGAATGATCTCCTCCAGCATGTGGCGAAGCTGGGTCTTGAATGCACTGAAGAATTGATCAAAAGACGTGAAGAGCTTGGGGTCACCTGTGGATGGGCCGATTCGTTGGCCGCTCGCCATGTCTCGCCCATCATTCAGCGCCAGCTCCACCGCCTTTGCCAAGTTAAGGTTCACATCAACCGTGCCTGAACGGTCGCAACCCTGGAGCGTATTCTCCAAGCATCCGACCGGAGCATAGTCCCATAGCCGATCTTCCGGCAGCCCTTCCCAGCGTAGGCCGGCGATCGAATTCTCGTCAAAGTTGATGAGGAAAGGAGAACCCTGCGCTTTCGCTACCATGTCAACAATGCGTTCGAGCAGGCGGTCTGAGGAGCGAGAGTGGATACGGATGTTGGGCTTCGGCTCGAGCAGGTTCATCTCCTCGATTACGTCGAGCATCAGGTAGGTTAGGTCGTTGGATGCGTCGTTTCCTTCGGCATCTATGCCGGCTAGGGTGATGAGTTGACCGAATGATGCATTGATGCCCTGGTTCGTACCGGTCCAGCCTTGAAAGTCGTAGGCGTAGTTGTGCTTGATCCAGAGACATTGCAGCCATTCTTTCGCTTGGTCACGGGTCAAGCGGCCCGCATCCAAATCCCGCTTGTAGTACGGGTACAGGTACTGATCAACGCGTCCTGGGGAAAGACCCGGCCCGGGGTAACTTTCCGCAACCATAGCCAGCATGTGAGTGGTCCAGAGAGACTGCAGCGCCTCAGGAAAAGTCTCGGCCGGCAGCCAAGGCACCTTGCGACAAATGCGGGCAATCTCTCGGAGCTCGTTCTGACGAACCGGATCAGTTTCCGCCGCTGCCTGACGCTCGGCCTCGGCAGCATACCGTTCCATCAGCATAGGCACTGCGTCGGCGCATATGATGATGGCTCGCGCCAAGTCGCGTTGCTCGGTCGTGATCCCGGGCTTGGCGAGAATAGCCTGAGCTTCGGCTTGGATACCTTTCCAGCCAACATGCAAGGCCTTGGGGTAGTCTGGCACCAAATGTCCCGGGACGGCGCCGCAATTACCCACGCCCAGAGTATTGAGCAGCTGGTACTCCTTGAAGAAGACCTGCTCCTCACGACCACGAGCACGAGCCTCATCCTGTTTCAGGCAGCGTGAAAGCGCGGTGCTGAAGTGCGAACCAACAATGAGCTCTCCATCCAGGATCTGTACTGGCAGGTAGCGGCGGAGTACTTCACGGAAGAACAGTGCCTGTCGGACGACCAAGGGCTCGTTCCGGAATCCTTCTGGTAGCTCCACGGGCTTGGCCGCTGCTCGCAAATAGCTGCGGGCGCCTTGCAGGAACATCGCCATCTCAGGCACATTCGTCCAGTTCCAAATCGCGTAGACAACATCCCAAGGCGCGCCCGTCGTGTAGGAGCGGACCTCGTTGGTGAAGTCTCGTTCGTAGAAAGAGAAATACTGATCACGCAGTCGCCTTACCCTTGGCGAAAGTCCACTAGCGGTCCACAACCCTGCAGGAGAGATAACCTGACTGGTTTCCATGCTCGCTAGTGGTGCACGAGCCCTCCTATAAGGCTAGGATGATTGACGAGGTGAACCTTGGCATCATTTGTGATTGCCTCTATGACCTCTGATACTCCAACGTGAGCAGTGGAGCACGGTGGTATGTTCAGCAAGTTGAGGCGTTCATCGAGATTCCTTTGTGGGGTTCAACCTTGTTGCCTCTCTTCACCTTGTACCCTAGCGACTTTATCGCCGTCAATCCCACAGAACCGTTCAACTGCTCCTCGAAATCTCTGGTAACGTCAGGCGCTCTGCCCTTGGCAGAGCCACATTCGGGCTTTGGTTAGGGGGGTACCCCCCCTGGGGACGTTGGGGGGTTCATTCTCAAGATTCCTAGATCACGGCTCTGTCGCGGTGGCTGACGGCTTGGTATTCGTTTTCCCCTGTTCGTCAAGCTGACGCATGGCACGGATGAAGGAACGAAACATAACCGACATAGTGGTCCCGAGGCTTTCCGCGAACGCCTTCAACAACTGATACTCGTCCTCACCGAGACGGACCCTCAGAACCCTATCCTTCTCCTGCAAATCTCTTTGCTTCTCAGACCCACTCCACTATTCGGAGAACCTTCTGAGCAGGCCGTCAAGTCCTGCAGGCGGCACGGCGTCCAGAGTCGAGCAAAAGTGCGAGGATCTTGAACTAGAAAGTTGGTGGGCCGGGATAGGTTTAGACTCGCGTTTAGAACTCTCAACCAAGTAGACTTCCAGCTTAGGAACGGCTGAAACCGAGCTAAGAACAAGCAAGAAACGAGCTCAATAGGGTTGGGAACCTAGGAGGCCCCCGATGCGCAACCGAGAATCGTGCTAGGAACAATGCTATACGGCAGGCACCGGTTACGATCTGGATAGCGTAGTTCGGTTGTTCTTGGCAAGACATGCTTTCATATCTTCAAGATTCAGATGGTGTGAGAATCGGGATCGTTCAAGTCGGCTTGGAGATACGCGATTGGACCACCAGAAGGCGACGACAATCAATCACGTTGAAGTCAGGCTCCTTCCGATCATACTTGAGAGGATACTGCGCAAGCATCGGGAACTCAGAGGTATGGAATCGCTCATCCTCGAGACGAC
>Ga0315289_10008862_pt1 | contig 14520 bp, 10 predicted proteins | sample YL17G11_40_MG_FD_203452 | JGI IMG/M metagenome (GOLD analysis project Ga0315289, IMG submission 203452) | Sediment microbial communities from Yellowstone Lake, YNP, Wyoming, USA - YL17G11_40 | ecosystem: Environmental > Aquatic > Freshwater > Lake > Sediment | place: USA: Wyoming | collected...
TGCCCGTGAGCCTGGCCGTCGCGGCGGGGCGGGTGCTGAGCGGGGAGAGCGCGGCGGCGGCGGCGGCGGCGGCGTGGCCGGCTCGCCCTCTCCCCGCTGCTGAGGCGCCCGTGCCTCCTCCTCCTCCAGACACGTCCATGGGCGAGGGAGGAGGGGGCGCCGTCGCTTTCGCGCCCTCCCACCACCTCCCCGGCCCCCCGGGCATCCCGCCCCAAAATTTGGGCGCCCTGGCCGCCGCCCTGGACGCCGCCCTCCTGGCCGGCCTGGGTCCCGCGGCCGCCGCCTGCCTGGCCGCCACGCACGGCCCCGTCTGGCCCGACCTCGTACCCGACCCCCCGCCCTGGCCGCACGCGGGCCCCGTGCTCGCCAACCTGCGCGCGACCTGGAATTCGGCCGTCGCGGACTGGTACGGGCCGGCCCGCGGGGCCCGCGCCCGGCGAGCGCGAGATGTGACGGACGCCCTGGCCAAGGCCCGGTCGGCGTTGATGCGGTCGGCGTCGTCGCCAGCGCGGTCGGGGCAGCATGGGCCCACGCTGGCCGCCCTGGTGGCCGCGACCAACCTGGCCGGCGACCTGCTGGCGGACTTCCCATGCGCGGGGGACTCGGGGGCCGAGGCCGCGGTCGCCCGGGCGAGGGAGGCAGTGCGGCGGGTGGCGGAGGTGGTGGGTGGAGGGTGATTGTGTGTGTGGGGGGATGTGTGGGCGCAGCGGTGCGTGTTAGAAAGCAGGGGAGAAGCGATTTTGCAAACCACACAACCCACCCCCCTCATTTTTTTTTGTCCACCACCCACACTCACGCACACGAGCACCGGGCAGTCTTTTTCGCTGCCGGCCTCTCTCTTTGTTGTGTTTCACTCATCGCGTTCGCGGGGTTTTAGTGTTCAGATTTGGGGATTTGTTAGGCATTGCGCCCAAAGGCGCGTTGGAAAAAAAATGGTGGGCAAGGGGTGGAAGGAAAAACATGAAAACGGATGCGAGCGAGGGAAGGCGCTCTTTCTTTCCATCCCATCTCATCCCCACACACCTCCCGTCCACCAGGCTAACACGAACCACACGCTTACAACGGGACAAAGCGCTGGGCGTTGGCGAAGCCGTTGTTCACGGTCGGGTTAGCCAGGTGCTCGGACAGGTTCTCGAGCGGGCCTGAGAGAAAAGAGGGAGGAGAGCGTGTGTGAATTGTGATGAGGTCGACGTCGCGGGAGTGGTGGGTGGGAAAACAAGACTTGAGTGAGGCGGGGCAAGGCCGCCCACGGTTGCGCGTGCCCTCCCCTCTTCTCTTTCTCTCTCTCTCTCTTTTCTGGTGAGAAAGCGTGTGTGTGGACCGCATTGCCGCGTTGCCGCACTCTCCAATCACCCCCTCTATCTCTCTCGCCCGCAAAAAAAAGACAACTCCACAAACTCACCCTTGCCGGTCACGATGGCCTGGACGAAGTAGCCCAGCATGGAGAACATGGCCAGGCGGCCGTTCTTGATCTCCTTGACCTTGAGCTCGGCCAGGGTGTCGGGGTCGTCGGCCAGGCCGAGGGGGTCAAAGGGGCCGCCCGGGTACAGGGTGTCGAGGCCCTCGACGCCGGGGGCCTCGCCCGCGTAGCGGAAGGCCTCGGCCTGGCCCATCAGGGCGACCTGGACGGCAACGGTCGCGACGATGGACTGGGCGTGGATGAGGGCCGGGTTGCCCAGGTAGTCCAGGCTGCCCTCCTCAATAATGGCGCCGCCCGCCTTGAACCAGACGGCCTCCTTGAAGGCGACGCCGTTCTGGGCGAGCAGCTCCGGGACCAGGCAGCCGAGGGCGCCCAGCATGGCCCACCGGGCGTGGATGACCTCGATCTCGCGGTAGCGGGAGAAGGTCTCCGGGTCGGCAGACAGGCCGGCGGAGTCCCAGCCGTAGTCGCCCGGGAACTCGCCGTTGAGGTACGAGGGCGGGGAGGTGAAGGGGCCCAGGAACTTGGGGCGGTCCGCGCCGTACCAGGAGATGCCGGCGGAGGCGGCCTTGGACTGCTTGGCGGCGGGCTTGTTCTGCTTGACCGTGCGGCGCATGGTGGTCTGGAAGGGGCGGGAGCGAGGAAGAGAGCGAAAAAATGAGGGAGGGGGTTGATTTTAGCGCAGAAAGCGCGGGCCGCCGAGAGGATGAGGTAGAGAAGCAAGGCAGGGTGGGTGGGTGGGTGGGTGGGGGGAAGACCTTTCCGACGCTTGTGGGGACGCCTTCCCGCTGCCCGACCCAGCCTTCCGCCCCGCACAGGCATGTCTCATGCTTGTGGCGAGAGTGCAGGGCGGCCGAGGGTGGGGACCGCGGGAAGCGGAGGCAACCGGGAGAGGGGCTTCAGCCGCGACCCGACCCAAATGGAGAAGAACGCTTTTGAAGCCTTCCCTTTACCCTGGGTGCGTGGGGCGGGGTGTCACGGCATGTATTTTCCCACCCCGCAAGACCAGCACTGGGCCTCGACTCCGCAAGATGGTGTGGGAGGTGGGGTGGAGAAAGGGGCGGCGGGGGCCGTGCGCGTGGGAGTAGACAGAAGTCTCTCAGAAACCGCGGGCGGCCGCTCCTCAACCTGTCCCTCCCTTTTCTTCTTCTCGCTCCGCGCGCGCCGGCCGCGCTGCCCTACCCCACTCGCGCCGGGGGGATATGCACCCTGTATTCTGACTCACCCGCATGGCGGAGGCCTGGATGGCGACCATGATTGTGTGTTTGGACGGTTGGGGAGGGTGGAAATAAAAGGAAGGGAAGGAGGAATGCACTGTGAGAAATGCCACCACTCTTTCGTCACTCTCTGTCCCCGTCCGCTCCACGCTCTCTCTCTCTCTTTATCACGCCATGGCCGGCGACGCGTCCTCCACCACCAAGCACATCTGGTCCCCCGCCGGCGGCTGGTACTCGGACCCCCGCCACTGGCGGCGCAACACGGTGCTGGCGTTTGCTGCGCTCGCGGGCGCCGCGTTCTACATCGGGCGGGCGTCGGCCAAGCGGGAGGTCCGCCACGCGGCGCCCGTGCGGCCCATCCCCAGCCGGAGGTGGGCGAATGTGCCACCGCCCCGGAGCGATGCCATTGGTGGGGCGCCGTGAGAGGGTGGAGAGGAGGGGAAGTGGAACGCGGCGGCACGGGGCGAAACGAACCCTCACGCGCACCCATTATTTTTTAGATGAGAGTTGGAAGCGGGGGCGTGCTTAATGCAGTGCAAGGCAAAAACTCGGTGTAACAAAAAAGGAAAGGAAAGGAAAAAAAAGGTATGCAGCAGGGCGGGTCTGCGAGGAGTTGGGCGCACGGACGTGTGCCCCCTCCCCCTTGCCGCCTGTACCCCTCTCCTCTCTCTCTCTAACTCTCTCTCTCTCCATTTCTTTTCACCCAAACGTGTTTTCGCCCGCAAATGTCATATACAGGAAGCCATCCTGGTCCTTGTGGTCGTCGTAGACGTCCGACATGAGAGCGGCTGAGAAAAAGGGGTGTGGAATGAATGGTGTTTGAGTGAGAAAAGAGAGGATGGTCCGCGCGCACGCGCACCTGCCTGCTGGAGAGAAGGCACGCCCCGCGCGCACTCTCCTCTCCATTTCCATCCATCTCCTCTCACCTGTCGGAGGCAACACGTTCTTGACAAACATGAACACCGCCTGCTCGGGCGCGACCTTGATGCGCTTGCGGATGACGTACACGAACTGGCCGACCGTGAGGTCCGAGGGGACGAGGTACTTGGCCTTGTCGATGTCCGGGATGGCGGATTTGTCCGCCTTTTCGACGATGACCTAGTGTTAAGTGGGGAGGGGGGAGAGAGAGGGCGGGGGCGAGTATGGTGAGGTGGGCGTGTCTTGAGAGAGAGGAGAGAGAGCAGTGCACGTGCGTGGAAGTGGTAGGAGGGAGCGGCCGGCAGCGCGTGCGCGCCCGGGGCGGGTGTTGTTTTTTTTTTTTTTTGAGAGCGCCTCTCTCTGTTCGTCTCACCCCGGTCTCTCTCCTCCTCCATACCGGGATGCGATCTGGATACTTGTCCCGGATGCGGGCGGCCTCTGCCTGCCGCTTTTCTGCGAGTGCACGGGAGTGAGAAAGAGGAGGGGAGATGTGAGGCGAAGATGAAGCGGCCCGGCTGGGTCTCTTTCGTGCGCTGACGTCGCCGGTCGGGTCGGGGAGAGAGGAAACGTGTAAAAAGCCCTCGTCCGTCCGCACGGCCTGCCGGCGCCTGCACACCTCCTACCTTCCCCCGCGTGCACTCATCCTATCGCTCGTCAAGCACGCTATGCCCTGAGTGTGGTTGCCTGCTTGGCCAACGCACCCCGCCTACCAGGCGAGGCGCCCATGTGCGCGCGCCCCCATTTTCTTCTCGTCCCACTCCTCTCTCGTCACCCGCGCCGCACGCCCGCCTGGCCCCACCTACCCTCGCTCGACACGACCAGGCAGGCCCGCGAGCCGATTCTCCCACTCACCAAACGGGTGTTCATCCTTGAAGGGGCGGCGAGTGGCCATGGTGGCTCGGGTTTTGCGATGGCAGAGAGAGGGAGCGCGCGGGCGTTAGCGAGTGTGCTGCTCAAACCTCCTCTTTTTGCTACGCTTTTTCGACCAAAAACAACTGACCATCTACCCTCCCTTCCTCAGCGCCCCCTCCGCGCCTGCCAGCGATGGGCAGCAAAGCGCCGGGAAATCAGCCGCCTCCATAGAGAAGACGACCGGTTCGGGAGGTGGCGCCTTTACTTTCGTTGGTGGCGAGGCGGATGACGGTGGGGTGGGCGCAGCGACGCCAACCCCCCAGCTGGGTGAGGCATCAGCGGCCGGAGGGGTGCGCTCGGTCGGTGGCGGTGGCGGCTGCTTCCTCAGCGGCGGCGGCGAAGCCGCAGCAGCGGCCGCCCACAGCCCACGCGGGGTGGCCGGCTTGGTAGCATTAGCAGCATCGGCGGCAGCGGGTGGTGCCCGTGGCGGCGGTGATGACGGCGACGACGGCACCACCACCACCACGCCCGCCGTCCGCCCGGTGGTGGCTCCGGCGGCCGCCGCCCCCGCGCCCGCCCCGGCGCCGTTGCCTTTCTCGCCGTTGAGGCCAGCACCCGTGTGGCCGTCCCCCCAGCCCGCGGGCGGGGAACATGGCTCAAAGCCACCAACTAGGGAGGCGGGAGTGTCCGGGCCGGCGGCACCCGCCGGCGCTGCTGCAGGCATCGCCACCTGCGCGTGGGCCGGTGGCGCGGACGCAGGGCGTGCAGAGGCGGCCGCCACGACTTGGGCGAGGGTCGGGCCGGTGGCGGCGTGTGGAGCAGCGACAGGAGCACCAGCACCAGCACCAGCACTCCCAGCGGGATGGTGGGCAGGCAGGGCCGGCCAGAACGCCGCGCCAGTCGCGTCAGCCGGTGCGGGTGGGGGCGCCCGCGGCGGCGGCGGTGACCTCTGAAGGCGGACGACGACGCTGGGACGGGGCGCGGGCGGCGGCGGCGCGGCGACGGCAGGAGGCGCCAGCGGCGCGGCACCCTCCTCCCCAACCACGACCACCCCAACCTTGCCCTCCGCGGGCGAGGGCGTGTCCGGCCCGGCCGGCGGAGCCACCGCCGCCCCCGGCAGGGGCTGCTGCCCCCCTGGTGGCGGGCCCATAGAGCCCGCCCGGTGCGTGCTGCTGGGTGACCGCGTCGCCCAGGGCGGGCGTGGCCGGGTGGGGCCCTGCGCGCCGAAGCTCTGCCCTCCACCACCCGCCGGCCGCCCGTCGCGGACGAGGGGGGCCGGCGGAGGGGGTGGCGGTTTCCCGGTCGCCGCCGCCTCCGCGACGCGCAGCTGCAGGACGAGGCCGGCCAGGTCGCCGTCCAGGGCGGGCCCACATCCTCCACCACCCGCCCCCGCAGCCAGGGTGGCCACCCGCTGGAGGGGCGACGGCTGCTGTGCCGGGGAGGGGGTGGAGGTGGCGGTGGCTGTGGAAGCAGAAGGCGACCACTGCTGTTGTTGTTGCTGCTGCGCCTGGTGTGCCGGCCCACCATTCGCGCCCGCCCGCCGGTCGTTGACCGCCCTGCCCCGACGGGGCCGGGTCCGCGAATACGGGTTGGCCGCCCCGCGTCCTCCGCTGTTGGAGGCAGCGGCTGCCTGCGCCGCGGCCGCCGCGCTGACGGCGGTCTCGTTTGCCGCCCGCATCGCCGGCAGGACGCGGGCCGCATAGTGCGCCGCCCGGGCGCCCCAGGCATTGCGAAAGAAGCCGTCCAGGTTGGCGATGGAGGCGCCCAGGGCGGTTGCCCGGGTGGCGGCCGCAGCGGCGTGCTTTTGTGGCCCCGCTCCCCCCCTCCGACGCCCACCGGGCAGTGGTGGCGGCGCCTCGGCCCGCGCGATGGCCGCCTCCAGCAGGGCCGACCCCAGGCCGAGCGCCTTGACGACCCGGGCGGCCGATCCCTTGGACAGGGGCCGCCCCAGGTTGTTGGTGGGCGCCAGCGGGTCCGCGATGTTGAGGTGCTTGGCCGCAAAGAGGGGGGGCAGGGTCGGGGGTGTGGCCGTCTCCGTGGTGGCAGGCCCACCTCCCGTCTCACCACCTCTCCCACTCCCACTCCCGCTGGCCGCCGTCGGCGCGCCGTACGCGGTGATCAGGCTGCGCAGGCGGCCCAGGCCCAGGGTGGGCGGTGGCGTTCCGGGATCGGGCGCATGGGCCGACTCCTCCGCCAGGCTCAGCAGGAGGTCAAAGGCGGCGCCAGGTGTGGGCGCGGCCGCCAGGGCGGCCGCGGTGGCCGGCGCGGCCAGGACGGCCAAGTCCACGGGCCCCGCGACCGTCAGCGCGTGGTGCGCCCAGTCAAAGCAGGCGTAGGTGGCCAGGAAGGCTCGCAGGATGGCCAAGGGCGTGTCCAGCGGGTAGGGGCAGGGCTGGGTGGGCGGCGGCGGGGGCAGGAGGGAGGCCGCTGTGGCCGCTGCCACGGGCGCGGGCTCGGGCGGGGTCGGCAGCGCCACGCCCGGCACCGGCACCCACGCCCCGCCAACCAGCAGGCGCAGGACCATGGCCTCCACGCTGTACGTGGACAGCAAGCCCGCATGCGCGCCCAGCAGGCGCCCCTCGTACCCGGCCCACGCCTTGACGGCCAGCACGCCCCGCTTGAACAGGCTGTTCTTGCCAACCGCCCGGGCGGTCGCCTCCAGGAAGGCGACCGCCCGCAGGCCGCCCAGCGTGGAGAAGGAGACGTCGACCACCGCGTCGCCCACCACGCACTTCAACAGGCGCACCTCCGCCTGGATGAGCGAGACGTGGCGGATGGGGAACGGCGCGCCCGGGTCCCGCCCGGCCGCCAGGAGGGCGGCCTCCAAGCGGTCGGCCCACAGCGGCCCCAGCGGGGTGGTGTGGGCGGCGGCGCTCCCACCGCGCTGGACGAGGGCGACGTCGATGTCCCCGTCGGGCAGGTAGGTGCGAAGGGGGACGGACCCGAAGAGGCAGGCATCGACCTGAATGAGGTGTGAGGTGAGACGTGTGAGAGGCGTGGTGAGGTTTTGGAGCGCCGCGCGCGCGCGCGCGCGCGCACGCGTGCGCACCCTCGGACCTCGCGCCCCCTTTTTCTCACCTCGCTGCCCGCGAATGTTGATGCGACCAGGGACCGGATGAAGGCAAAGATGGCGGCCCGGCAGGCATTGGAGGCGGCTGACGGTGCGATGTGGTCGATCAGCTGGTCGGTCCGGGCGGCCAGGCCTGGCGGGGCCGGGCGGAGAGAGGGCGAAAGGCGGGGTGGTGGTGGTGGTGGTGGTGGTGGTGGGGAGGCCGAGGCGGCGGGGGGCGACGGAGCGGCGTCCATTGAAAACAGAAACGCCCGCGCCTGGCCACGCGCTCACACGCGCTCTACTTGAGCCCGGTTAGGGTGTGGTAAGGAGGCCAGCCAGCCGCGTCACCGGGCGGTGTGGGCTGGCATCAGGGGTTTTAGGGGAGCGTGCGCGGCGGAGGAGGGGCGGGAGCGCGTCTCGCGGCGAGAGAGAAGAGTGGGACTTTTTTTTTTTTTCCCTTTTACAGTTTTTTTCTTCTTCGCTTCTCTTCAAAATGCTCCGCCTCCTGGCCGTGGGGGCCGCCCGCCGGGCAGCCTCATCGGCCTCCTCCTCCTGTTCCTCCTCCTCTCCGTACTCCTCCACCGCCGTGCGGGCGACTACCGTGCTGTGCGTGCGCAAGGGAGGCCAGGTGAGGGAAAAGGAAGACAGAATCGGCGGGCGACCTCTCCAACCCACCACACGCGCCCTCTCTCTCTCCTCCATGTTGCGTGCCCCGCCTCTCTCTCCTTACTCCCTCTCTCCCTCTCTCCTTTTCTCTCTCGCTTCTCAGGTCGTCGTCATCGCGGACGGCCAGGTCACCCGCGGCTCGGAGGTCGTCAAGCCCAACGTCCGCAAAGTGCGGCGCCTGGGCAACGGGGCCGCGATTGGTGGGTTTGCGGGCGCGACCGCCGACGCGTTCACCTTGTGGGAACGCCTGGAACAGCAGCTGGAAGCCCACCCGGGCCAGCTGACCCGAGCGGCCGTGGAACTGGCCAAGGCCTGGCGGAGCGACAAGTACCTGCGGCGCCTGGACGCGACGATGGTGGTGGCGGACGCGAAACAGAGCCTGACCATCACGGGCGGTGGGGACGTCTTGGAGCCCCACGACGGCGTGCTCGCTGTGGGGAGCGGGGCACCGTACGCTCTGGCGGCGGCACGGGCGCTTGTGACGGCGGGCGCGCCGGGTATGGACGCGCTGACGATTGGTGAGCCGTTGTGTCGGGTGGTGGCGGTGGTGGGGTTTCTCCAGGCAACAGCACCTTTTCCCCCGATCGTTTCCCTCACGCTCGTTCCCCTTCTCCTCCTTCTCTCCCTCTCTCCCCAGCCAAGCACGCCATGAACATAGCGGCGGACGCTTGCATCTACACCAACCACAACTTTGTCATCGAGACACTCGAAAGCACGGCAGACGCGCCGGGGGAAGGAGGCGGAGGGAGCGGGCCGGCCACGCCCACCACCAGCACCGCCACCAAAAAGGGCAAGGCGGCGGTGGCCGCGAGTTGAGAGGGTCATTGCTGCTCTCTTTACACGCCACCACCGTCAGCCACCGCCTGCACTGCTACCAGCATGAAGCCGTCGCCTGTGTGAAGAGAGTGTGGGCTAGCCGTGGATGAGGAGAGAAGAGTCCAGTGTGTCTTGTAAGTTTTTTTTTCTTTTTTTTTCTTTTTTCTCTGTTTTACCTGTCGCCACCATCAGCTCGCACCGCCCGCTGCGCACGCGCAGGCAGGCCAGGCCGTCGTCCGGGTCATCGGCTGTCACCAAGCGGTTGGCGAGTGTGGCCAGCGGGGCGGCGGCGACGACCGCACGGGCGGCCGTGTCGGGCTGTGGAGATTGAGAAAAGGGTTGAGACAGAGTGTGGGCAGGGCAGGGAGAGCACCCACTCAGCTTTCTCTTCCCACCACTCACATCTCCGCCCACGCGGGCCAGGGTACCCGACTCAGCATGCACGACCGCCGTCGCCACCACGCCGGGCGTGGCTTCCAGGCGGGCCAGGGCGGCCTCGGCTTCCTCGGGCAGGGGCGGGAGGCCCTGGTTGATGGGGGTGGTGGCCGCGCTTGCGAGCGGGGCGGCGACTGGGGCTGGGGAGGGGTGGGGCTGCGTCGATGAGCTCCGCCGGGCGGCGACCGTGGCGGTACGGGGGTGGGGGCGGGGTGGAGGGGCGGCGACGGCGGCCATGGCGGCCGCGCTGTTGACGTTTCTGTTTTTTTGAAGAGAGAGAGTGTGGTCGAGTCGCGCGGGAAGGCGGGCAGCCTTTTCACTCGCTCTTCTTTTTTTTCTTCGTCATGCCCACCCACGCGGCCGCCCTCCTGGCCGCGCTGGCCTATCCTCACCCGGACGCTGACCTGGGAGACGCGCACGCCCTGCAAGCTCTGGTCGCCTGGCTGGAGCACACCAAGGTGAGAGACAAGAGAGAGGCGGCGACGGCGTCAATCGGAGCCGCCGAGCAACCACGACACCTTGCTGGAAGACTTCATCTCCTCAAAATCTATGCAGATCCGCCACTACCCCGCCGACGCCCGGGCCGTCCTGACCTCCCCACCGGACGGGCCAGCCTGGAACACCGCATTCACTGCCTACTTGGCCGACCTGGGCGCCCCGCACCCCTCCCCCGGCGTGCCCGGGCAGCAGGCCGCCTGGGACGTGGCCGCCTCGCTCGCCGTCGCTGAATGGTTGGCCGGCCGGGCGGTCGCCCTGGCCCACGCGGACGTGGCTGACAAGTGCCGGGAGTCAGGGCTGGCCGAGGTGGCAGCGGTCGGCGCAGCTCTGGATGAGGCCGACGCCACAGCAGCCGGCGGCGGCCCCCCGTCCACCGCGCCCTTCCCTGACGCGGCCGACCCGGCCGTCGCGGCCGCGGCCGACGCGCTGGCTGCCGCCGTCCGGGCCGCCCCAAGGCTGTCCACTGCTACTACCAGCCCGGCCCAGCACACGGCTGCAGTGCTAGCCGCCGCGGCGGCGTCCCTGGAATCCACGCTCCTGCCCGCGGCCATGGCGATGGGGTGGGACCCTGGCGCCCCGACCAGTACGCCGCCTGCCCCTACCACCGACACCGCGGCTGCCGCCGCCGCCATCGCGGACGCACTCCTGCCGCTGGGCCTCCCGCCCGGCCCTGGTGGCCCGGCCGGTGACCGGGCGTCCGCCGTCGCCCGGTGGCTACTGTGGGGCGACCTGCGGGCCCAGCAGACGGCGGTGGACGGGGCGATCGCGGCGTGCCAGGAGTTTACGGCCAACGCCAAAACCGACGCCAAGTTGGGCAAGGTCGGTCATTGATAGGGGGCAACGGGAAAGTGGGTGGGACGGCATCGCTAGGCATAGGGAGAGAGAGCTAGAGAGAGAGTCCCCCTGCGCGGGGCGTCGTTTGTTTTGAAAACCAAAGATAGGCAACACAAAACCACCCCATCGCCTCTCCATCTCTCCCTCACTCACTGTCGCTGCCAAAGAGGGCGGCCGCGTCGACGGCGGGCGGACCGGGCGCACCATCCTCATCATCATCCGACTCCAGGGCCGTGCGTGGGCGTTTAGTCGGGGCGGCCTCCTCGGCCGGCGCCTCCTCCTCGGCCGGCCGCTTCGACCCGCCCGCGGCCGGCTCTGCCTCTTCTTCCTCCACCACCGCCCCGTCCTCCATCTCACTGTCGTCGTCGCCCGCCTCCTCCTCGCCCTCACCGCCCGGCCCGGCCGGCGCGTAGTCCTCCCGGTCGTCCTCGTCCGACCCGACCTCAAAGACGGCGTCCGCCTCGGCATTGGCCTTGGCGGCCCGGCGGGCGGCATCCACGGCGGCGGCGTCCCCCTTTTCAGCCGCCTTGGCGACCGCCTCATTGTGCGCCCACTGGCCGCGCAGGGTGTCCAGGCGGGCGGCCGCCTCCCGGGCCGCCACCTGGCGGGCCTCCCGGGCGGCCGCCGACTCCGCGGCCGCCACCTCCGCCTCCACGGCCGCCCGCTTCACGGAGGCGGCGTGGGCGGCGGCCGACTGGGCCGCGCGCGCGGCCCGGGCCTCGGCTTCCAGCCGCGCGGCCGCCAGCAGGGGGCCCGCCTTGGACGCCCACTCCCCACAAAAGGCGACGTGCATGGCCAGGCGGGCGGGCTCCAGGGGCGGGCCCGCGCCGGGCGGCGGGCGGCGGGCCGGGGCGGTGGCCGCCAGGGACGCAAACAGGCGGGCCGCCAGGGACACGTCGCCCGCTCCCGCCTCCAGGCAGCGCAGGGCGGCCGGGTCGCCCGCCGGGCGCGGGTTGCGCAGCGCGCGCACGCCGCCCGTCTCCAGGACGACCGCCAGGTTAAAGCGGAGCAGGTCGTCGGATGGCCGGGCACGCAGGCCGGCGGACAGGGCGCGCCGGGCGTCGGCAAACTTGCCGTCCTCGTACAGGGCCCGCCCCAGGACGACCGCCAGGCCGGCCGCCCGGTCGGCCGGATCGGCCCCGCACCCGCCCGGGCCGGGCGGGGCGCGCCCCGCGGCCTCATACAGCCGCACGGCCGCGCCCGGCCGGTCGGCCGCCAGGTGGGCGTGACCCAGGTTGACGGCGGCGTCGGGGGCTTCCAGGGCGCCGCCCGCGGCGGAGGCGGCTTCGTGGACGGCCAGCAGGACGTCGCGGGCCGGGTCGACCGCGCCCGCCTCGGCCATCGCGGCCGCCAGGCCCGCCGCCGCGGCCGCGCACTTCGGGTGGGCGTTCAGGACGCGGGTGAACATGACGGTCGCCCGCCGCAGGTTGGCGGCCCGCTTGGCCGCATCCCCGGGTCGCTTGGAGAGCGCAGACGGGGCGGAATGGAGGAAGAGGGCGGCCCGCCCGCACTCGGCGTACGGGTCGGGCCCCGCACCCGGCGTGTCGGCCGGGTCGACAGGCCGCCCCGCCGCGGTGGCGGCGGCTGCCCGGGCTGCCCGGCCGGCCGCGACGGCGGCGTCGACCCGCTTGAAGGCGTCTTCGGAGGCGGCCCACTGGCGGCGGGAAAGGAGAGCGCGGCCGAGCACAGCGGGCGCGTCGGCGGCGGTCGGGTCAGCCGCGAGCGCAGCCTCCACCGCGGCCGCACAACCCGCCAGGTCGCCCCGGGCGGCGGCCAGGGTGGACAGCCGGACCTGGCAGTCAGCGTAGCCGGGGAAGGCGGCGGCGATGGCGGTGTGCTCGCCCGCCGCGGCGGACGGGCCGGACGCCGCCTCGAGGACGCGGGCCCGGTTGTAACCCACTGTGAGGGCAGAGGCGGGCGCGAGCGCGCCTGGCGCCGCCGCCCCGGCCGCCCCATCCCTCGCCAGGGCCTCGTCCAACAGGGCGGCCGCGCCGTGGACGTCCCCCACCCGGAACGCAGACACGGCCGCATTGTTGAGGAGGCGGCCCGGCAGCGGGGCGCCGCCGCCGCCGCCGCCGCCCTCGGCCGCACCACGGGCGGCGGCCAGGGCGGCCCGGTAGGCAGCGGCCGCGCCGCGCGCGTCACCGCGCCGCGCAAGGAGCTCGCCCAGCGCTTCGTGATCTTCCACTCCCGCGCCCGCCCTTGCGGCGGCGGCCTTGAAGTGCGGGAGGGCGGCGGCGCCCGGGCCGGTCCCGCCCCGGCCGGCACCCGCTCCGTGGGCGTAGAGCGGGGCGAGGAGCCGGAGAGCCGCCCCCCACCCGGGCGCGCGCTCGAGGGAGCGCTCCGCCGTCGCGGCCGCGTTGGCGACGGAGCCTTCCTGCAGCGCCGTCAGCTGGGCCAGGCCCAGGATTGGTAGCGGGGCACCCGCGTCGACGGACGACGCCCCCCGGTAGGCACGCAGGGCGGGCAAGAGCTCCCCCGCCGCGTGGTGCGCGCGCGCGGCCGCAGTCGCGGCGGCCGCCTTGAGCGGGGCCGCCGCCCCGCCCGCGCCCGCCGCCAGGATGGCGGCCTTGGCCAGGGCGGACGCCCGATCCGTGTCTCCCATGACCAGGGCCTGGCGGGAAAGGAGGCAGAGCGTGGCGGGCCGGGCCGGGTCGGCGGCAAAGGCGGCGGCCAGGCGGGCAGACCCGCGCGCGCGGCGGGCGGCCCCAGGGGCTGCAAGGTCGAGCGCTGCCAGCCCGGCCATGGCGGCTGGCGCGGCGACCGCCACCCCTGCCCACGTCGCCGGGTCTGTGGCGGCCTCGGGGGTGGCCGCTGCGGCCGCCGCGGCCGGGGCGTAGCCCCCCCCGGACGCGACGTCCAGGGCGCGCTCCCAGGCGCCGCGCGCGGCCGCGTGCCGCCCTGCCCTGTAGTGCGCCGCGCCCAGGCCCAGACGGGCGTGCTGCGCGGCGGCGACATTGCCGGGCGACTCTGAGCCGCCGATCAGGCGCAGGGCGCGGCTGAAGTGGGCGGCCGCGCCGGCGGGGTCGGTGGGGAGGAGCAGGCCGCCGAGCGCGAGGTGGGGCGCGGCCGATGGTTTGGCAGACCCCGCATTTTTAGCCACCCCGCGCTCCAGCTCCCGCCGGGCGTCGGCCGGGTTGCCCCGGGCGACGGCCAGCTGGGCCAGGCCCACCGACACCATGGGTTCATCGGGCGCCGCCCGGCGCGCCGACGCCAGGGCGGCCGCGGCGGCGGCCAGGGCCGCGTCGCGCACGCCCCCTCCCGGCGCGCCGGCTGTGCGGGGAGCGGCAGCCGGCCCCGCCGCCGCCGCTGCGGCCAGGTGGTACCCCGCCGCGCAGCAGTGGAGCACGGCCCGCTCACCCGCGCCGGCAGGACCGAAGTGGGCCTCCGCTTCCGCGGAGGTGGCCTCCGAAATGACGTACAGGAACTGGCGGGCTCGGCCCTGGTGTGGAAAAAAAAGAGAGTGGGGGGGTTGGTTGGGGGAGAGGAATCAGAGTGGCGCGTCGGAAGCGGACGTCATTGGTGGGCAGGGCTAGCTTGTATCCACCGCCCCACCCACACCAGATCACACTGCGGCCTCTCCAGCACCCCCGGGTGGGGTCTGATTGCGTCGCCCCACAGCTTCGTGCCCCCCTCACGCCGTCCCATCAAGATTGCGGCTGCACTGGGAGCGGTGGGGCAACGCTCGCTCTTCTCTCTCTCCTTACCTGCGCCAGGTACGCCCGCGCCACGTCCCGCCACACGGCCAGCGGCGCCGCCTCCGCACGCAGGACGTCCAGGACGGGGCCCGTGTCGGCGGGCAGGGAGTCGAG
>Ga0315289_10008864_pt1 | contig 14519 bp, 11 predicted proteins | sample YL17G11_40_MG_FD_203452 | JGI IMG/M metagenome (GOLD analysis project Ga0315289, IMG submission 203452) | Sediment microbial communities from Yellowstone Lake, YNP, Wyoming, USA - YL17G11_40 | ecosystem: Environmental > Aquatic > Freshwater > Lake > Sediment | place: USA: Wyoming | collected...
AGAGTTTTTTCTTCTCTCTCTCTCTCTCTCTCTCTCTCTCTCTCTCTCTCTCTCTCTCTCTCTCTCTCTCTCTCTCTCTCTCTCTCTCTCGTTTCTCTTTCCCTCCACTCACGCGTCAGCACAAGCGCGACCGTTACGCCGAGGTAGCTGTTCCACTCGACAGGACCCATCGAAAGTGAGAGAAACCGCGCGAAGAGGAGGAGAGCTTCTTTCGTCGTTTTTTTGACGATGAGCCCAAAAAAATGAGGAAGGAAAAAAAACTCGGGCCTCTTCGCTCTTTCCCTCCCTCGCCCAACTCATGATTCAGTGCCCGTGGTCTCTCGCGTTCGCGAAAGGTTGGGTTTCGGTTCGGTTCTTACACTCGTAATAAAAACAAGTTTTCTAGTCTTAGAAATGATATCGATCCAGGATTCTTTTCTTTTCTTCGTTTTAGGGGATAGCGGTCGATTTTTGGGATGAGGGAGGGGAGGGGGAGGGGGGGGGGGCAAGGCAAAAAGGCAAAAGGCAAAAGGCAAAAAGAAGAAGAAGAAGAAGAAGAAACGGCCAAGACTGAAATCTCTTTTGGTCGTTTCTCTCTCTCTCTCTCTCTCTCTCTCTCTCTCTCTCTCTCTCTCTCTCTCTCTCTCTCTCTCTCTCTCTCTCTCTCTCTTTCAGCCTGTCTAGTTCTCTAACAGGGGTCTTCTCTGCTTCACGCCGCGGACGACGCGGGCTTGGCCGCAGCAGCAGCAGCGGCAGCAGCGGCAGCCAGAGCAGCGTTCGCCGCCGCGGCGGCCGGCTGCTGCGGGGAGGCGGCGGCGGCGGCAGTGGCGGCGGCCGTCGCGGCGTCGGGAGCAGCAGCGGCGGCGGCGGCGGGAGCCGAAGCGACGGGGACCAGCATCCCTCCCGCGAGGATGCCTCCGCCGGTGGGGTTGGCAGCGACGACGGCCGCGGAGGGCGCCGGCGCGGGAGCGGGCGTCGAGGTCGAGGTCGAGGTCGAGTTTGACGCGAACGAAAAGGTCGAGTTGCCGCCGCCGCCGCCGCCGGGCGCGAGCGGCGCGACGATGGTCCTGTTCGTCGAGCCCGCGCTCGCGGCTCCCTGGAGGTTCGAGCTCTGCGTGATCCCGTAGGTCACCGTGATGCCCGCCTGCTGCGCCGCGGCCACCGCCGAGGGCCTCGCGGCGTCGGCGGCGACCTTCAGGGCCGCCTCCGCGCCCGCCGCGCGCGACGCCTCCAGCGCCAGCGACTGCTGCAGCGCCAGCGCCGCGTCCGCGGCCGCCGCGGCGATGGCCTGCTCGGCCCCGGAGGCGCGCTCGATCTCCCGCGTGAGCTGCAGCGTCAGGCGCGCGTCGGCCTCGGCCAGCCTGTCCTTCAGCGCGTCGATCTCCTGGTCGCGCGCGACGTTCGCGGCCGCGAGGTCGTCGACCCTGGCCGCCAGTGCCGCGTCCGCCGCGGCCAGCCTCGCCCCGGCCGCCTGCGCCCTCGCCGCCTCCGCCGCCGCGGCCGCGGCGGCCTTCGCGGCGCCTTGGTCGAGCCTCTGCGCGAGGCCCGCGTCGGCCAGCTGCGACCTCGAGCCCTCGGCGTCGACCCTCGCCGAGAGCGAGGAGACCTGCGCGGCGGCGGCGTCGATGCGCGCGGCGAGGTCGGTCGTCAGGGCCGAGCTGACCTGGACCGAGGTCGAGAGCTGGTTCACGGCGGTGCCCAGCGAGTCGACGGAGGGGGGCACGGAGGCCGAGGCGGCGGGAGGGGGCGGCGGGGAGGAGCCCGGGCCAAAGGGCCAGGGGAGGCCGCTTCCGCTCCCCCCGTTGGTGCCGCCGGGGGAGGGGGGCGGGGGCGACGGGGCGGAGGCCGGGAGCGCGGAGGACAGCGAGGGGTCGCCGCTCCCGGCCCCGGCTCCGGCCGTCGTCGTCGTCGCCGCCGGCGGCGACGGCGCCGGGGACACCGGCCGCAGCGCCCCAGCGACCCCTCCCGCGGCGCCGCCCAGAGCCTGCTTCGCCGCGTCGGCCGCGGCCTTCTTGCCGCCGGCGAGCTGCGAGAGCCCCCCGGAGAGCCCGCCGCCGACGGCGGCGACGGCATTCGTTCCGCTCCCGGCCAAAGCGCCGACGGGAGCCACCAGGGCGCCGGAGACCGCGGCGGCGGCGTCCCCGGTCTTGTTCTTGATCCTCTCCTTCTTGACGGCGACGCCGTTGGCGACGGCGGCTTGCAAGCCCGGCTGGTTCTCGACGGAGTCGATCGCGATTCCGGAAGCGACCTGTCCTGCATTGGTGCCCAGCTCGGCGAGGGCCGCGTGGGTGGCGTTGAGCTTGGAGGCGAGCGCGGCTTTCTTAAGGGCGATCTGATTTTTTTGGTTTTTTTTTGTGGGGGGGGGGGGGTTGAAGAAAGTTGAGAGTGAGCGTTTTTCTATTCTCTCCCCCTCTGTCTTTCTCTTTCTCTTCCTCTTTCTGTTTCTCCTCTTTCGATGAAAAATGAAAAGGTTCTTGCCTGTTCCTGAATCCCGGAGAGCTTGGCCTGGGCGTCCGAAAGGAGGGCCGTGGTGTTGAAGTCTGTAGTTTTTGGTTTTTTGTTTTTTTTTTTTTTGCGGGGGGGGGTTGGGCGAGGGAGGAGGAGAAAAGAGAAGGGAACGAGGTCGAGAGGGAAAAAAGGGGCGACGGCGAGTAACGACGAAGAAAAACAGTCGCGTTGACCAGCTCCCTCTCGCTCGAAATGAAAAACCTGGGGGGAAATTTCCTTTCGCTCACCTTGCAGCTCCCTTGCCTGAGTGCTGTCGGCAAGAGCAACAGCAATCACGAGGACGCCGAAAATAGCGCGGAGGGAGACCATGCTGTCGCCGCGAGACCTAAGAAGCTTTGCGAATTGGGAAAAAGCTGTTGAAGCGTCAGCTCCGAGGAGGAGGAAGAAAAAGAACGCTCTCGCGCCGTGTTCCCTGGAGGCTTTCTCTTCCCAACTTCAGTTCGGTCCCGAGCAATCGATGCGAACCGTCGATTCTCAAGGTGAATGACTCGATTCGGCCGAGCTCAAGGCCCGGGAAGGGTGCCGACGGAGCGAGAGTGAGAGAGGGACGACGAGAGCTTGTCGATTGAGACAGAGAGAGAGAGAGCCCTTCTGCCGCCTCCCTCTCTTTTCCTGCAGCGCTTCTGTCCTTCGCTTTCGCCCAGCGCATCGAATAAGCTGTGGAGGAGTCTTTCGAGGGGAGAAAACCGAAAGGGTGAGAACTTACCTCGACAAGGGAAGGGAGCGAGTGAAACAACGGTTTCGTTCGACGGGAGGATTCTTCCAAGGCAGAAACGAGAGAGAAGCGAAAGGAAAGTGCAATCGAGCTGGAAACAAGTGCTCACTTCCCCTCTTCGCTCTAAGAACGAGCCCAATTGCACGCTCTCTCTCTCTCTCTCTCTTCCCTCTCTCAGCTCTCGCCCGCCCGATCAACAGAGTCTCCCTCTCGGCATGCCACGGCCTCGCCCCCGCGGCGGGCGGCCGCGACCGCGGGGATCAGAGGGAGCGCTCCTCCTCGTCCTCATTGCCGCCGCCGCCGCTCGCTTCGCTGGCTTCGCAGCAGCGGCGGCGACCGGACCCGCCCCCGCTCCCTCCGCGCCCCTCCCTCCGGCGGAGCCCTTCTTCCCGCTGGGCCCGGCGGGAGACTGCTCGCCCGCCGGGGTCTCCATGGCCGTCTTCCCGCTCTCGCGCGAGGAGGCCGAGAGCTGCGCCGCCGCCGCTGCCGCGGGAGCGGGAGGCGGGGGGAGGAAGAGGGAGTGCCTCATCCCGAGGCCGGCAGCACCGACGGCGGCGGCGGCAAAGACGGCGGCGGCGGAAACGGTCTTCTTCTCGTGGAGCCCGCTCGCGGAGTCCGACTCCTCGAACTCTACGACGACGACGACGTCGCTGCTCGACACGACGGGCACGCCCGTGCGGCCGGCGCGGATGCCCGATTCGCTCTTCTCGAGCAAGAGCCCTCCCTCGCCCCGCCGGTCGTCGCCGTCGCCGTCGCTGCCTGCTGCCCCCGCTGCCCTCCCCTCCTCGTTCGCGCTCGTCGCCGGCAGGCTCCTCCTCGAGGCGGCCGGGAACTACACGTTCTTCCTGAGCTCGGAAGGGCTCTCTGCGATGGAGCTCGATCCGGCGGCGGAGGAGGAGGGAGGGGGCGGAAGCGGGGGAGCGGGGGCGCCGCTCCGGGGGAACGAGAGCGCGGCGGCGGCGAGCGCGGCGGCGCCGAAGGCGGCGCTCGCCCTCGCGCGGTCCCCGCCGCGGCCCCTCTCGCTCCTCCTCGCCTCTCCCCCGCGGGCGGTCGGCTTCGCCATCGCCTACCTGCCGGACCCGGCCGCGGCCTCGCACTTCCTGTCCCTCGAGTGGGAGTTCCGCGAGGGAGGAGGGGGCGGGGGCGGGGGCGGGGGCGGGCGCGCCGCGGCGGCGGCGGCGGAGAGGGCCGGAGGCGTCGAGGGGCGAGCGGGCGCGGCGGGGCGCGCTCCCTCCCCCGCCGCCCCCCCTCGCGGCCCGAGCCCCCCGCCCCCGAGGGGAAACCGCCGCGCGATCGAGCGGGGGGCCGTCTGGCCCTCGGCGCTGGTCGGGCCCGAGTGCCGGGCGCCGCCGGGCGGCGGCCTGGACAGCGGCGGCGGCGGAGGAGGAGGGGGGGGCGGGGGGAGGAGGAGGAAGGCGAGGAGGCGTTCCCGCCGGCTGCTGCTCGTCCTTCGGTGAGCACGGGGGGGGAGGGAGAACCTGTAAAAAAAAAAAAAAAAAAAAAAAAAAACTTTTCTATCGTTACAAAGGGGGCTCTCGTTTTTTTTTTTCCCTCGTTTCGTCCCTCGCTTTTGTTTGCTTCAGCTCGCCTCGTGTCCCACCTCCTGCTCCTCCTGCTCCTCCTCCTCCAGATCCTCCAGCTCCTCCTCCAGCTCCTCCAGCTCCTCTTCTTTTTCCTCCTCTTTCTCCTCTTCGCCCTGCTTCGGAGGAGGCGGCGACGAAGAAGAAGCGGCGGGGGGGGAAACAACCTCCCTCGGGCTCCCGCCGCCTCCCCCTCCTCCGCCTCCTCCGGCGGCGGCGGCGACGACGACGAGCGCTTTGCCGTCCCCCTCCCCTCCCCCCTCCTCCTCTCCCCCCTTCTCTCCTCCCGCCTTGGGCTTCTCCCGTTTCCACATCCGCCCGTCATCGGGAGGCGGCAGCCCCACTTTTGGGGCGGAGGCCGAGGCCGCGGCAAGCGAGAGCGAGAGCCGAGAGAGCAGCGCTGGCGCCGCCGCCGCCGCCGCGCCAAACTTCCCTCCCCCGCCGCCGCCACCTCCGCCCCCCGCCGCCGCCGAAGCCGCCGCCGCCGCGTGCAGCTCCATCAGCGGCACCGCGACGAGCCTGAACCCCTCGGGGACGGCGAAGCTCAGCCTCTCGGGCAGCGGCACCACGCGGATCGAGATCTCCTCCTTGGGCGCCGTCACGTGCGCTGGGCAGAAGGGGTAGAGCTCGCGCGAGAAGGCCGGGCGGAAGAGCACCCCCGCGCGCTCCCGCGGCACGTTCCAGCCCGCCAGGGGCGCCCCCGGGGGCTGACTGCCCGGCGGCGGCGGCGGAGAGAGCCTGGCGCGGAGCTTGCGCGCGAGGCCGGCGGCCTCGTCCTCGCCGGGGCGCAGCCGGCCGCCGGGGAGGCTGAAGGCCGACGGGGCGCCGGGGCCCGACGGGGAGGGACCCGGGGGGCGCGGGGAGACGCTCAGGTCCTGGAGGAGCAGGACGTGGGGGTGCCTGTGCGCGTGGACGACGAGGAGGGCCGCGACGGACCTGCGGGTGCCCTCGGCGGCGAAGCTTTTTTATTTTATTATTTATTAATTTTTTTTTTGGGGGGGGGGGTGAGAGGGGGAAGGAGGAACGTCGAGAGGAGGTCGAGGCCGAGAGGGCCGAAGAAGAAGAAGAAGGAATCAAGGAACGAAATACATCAATCTCTTTCTCTCCACTCACCGCGCCCTGAGCCTCTCGAGCCTGGCCGCCTCGGAGCGATCCCGGGCCGGAGACTCGCAGGCCTTGGAGCCGAAGCCGTAGTTGCTCAGGGGCCAGACGTTGAGGACCGCGGCGGCCATGTTTTTTCCTTTTTTCCAGTCGATCGGAAACAAAACAGTGATTTTTTTCATTTTTCGTCGTAGCGCCCCGCCGAGAAAAAACTCTCTCTTTCTTCGCTCTCCTTCTTTATTTCAATCCCCTGTGAATGCGAGCGGCGCTGAGGCACGCACACCGCATCCTCGACTCCACGATGGTAGGCCGCTGTTTTTTTCTTCAGTTTCATCGGCTCTAGAGCCGAAAGCGAGGCGTTTTGGATGAAGGAAGGCGGGCGCGAGAGAGAGTGAAATGCAGCCGTCGCTGTTTGCTTCGCCACCAACGCGTTTCAATGCCCTTTCCTCCATCGATCTGCCCGAATCCCGCTTGTTCGCGTGCTTGACGACGTCAAACTTAAGTTTCTAAAGCTCTGGCTTTGTCGCGAGACCGCGCGAGTCGATAAAGTGAAGGGAGGAAGAGAGAGAAAGAGAGAGAGAGGCAGTTATAAAACCAGCAGCGGAAGAAGAATCCAGAAGCTGTCGCGAGCGGCAGCGACGGCTAGAAGAGCAACAAAATCTCAACCCCGACCTCGACCTCAACAACAACAACAGAACGCCGCCGCCCCCTCCCTCGCGCGCCGCGGCGCCGCGACGGCGACGAAGGCTGCTCCCGCAGCCTCGCTCCGCCGCGCGGCCGCTCCCGCTGCCGCCCCCTCCTCCCTCCCCCTCCTCCGCCTCCGCCACCGCGCCGCAGCGCGCCCCCCGTCGCCGGCGAAGCACCCCCGCTTCTCGGCCTCCGCCTCCGCCACCGCGACGGCCTCGGAGCCGGAGACCTTCCAGTACCAGGCCGAGGTCGACCGCCTCATGGACATGATCGTCAACTCGCTCTACTCCAACCGCGAGGTCTTCCTCCGCGAGCTCGTGTCCAACGCCTCCGACGCGCTCGACAAGGCCCGCTTCAACGCGATCACCGACGGCAAGGACACCGGCGAGCTGCGCATCCGCGTGCGGGGCGACGCCGAGGCGCGCACCATCGTGATCGAGGACACGGGCGTCGGTATGGGCCGCGACGAGATGCTGAGCTCGCTCGGGACGATCGCGCGGTCGGGCACGGCCAAGTTCGCGGAGGCGGTCAAGGAGAGCAAGGGCGACGCGTCGCTCATCGGGCAGTTTGGCGTTGGCTTCTACTCGGCGTTCCTCGTCGCCGACCGCGTCACGGTCGCGTCCAGGTCGCCCTCGGAGGGCGGGAGCACGGCCTGGCAGTGGGAGTCGTCGGCGGGCTCGCACAGCTACTCGATCAAGGAGCTCGGCGGGGAGGAGGCCGGCGACCTCCCCGAGCGCGGCACGCGCGTGACGCTCCACCTCAAGGACGACGCCGCCGAGCTCGCCGACCACGCCAAGCTCTCGGCCCTCCTCAAGCAGTACAGCGAGTTCATCCAGTTCCCGATCGAGCTGTGGACCTCGAAGACCGTCTACGACGACGTCGAGGACGCCGCGGCCACGCTCAAGGCCCAGGAGGCCGCCGACGCCGCGGCCAGGGCCGAGGACCCGCCCCGGGAGAAGGCCGACCCCGTCAAGCCCGTGATGACCTCGAAGCCGCGCGCCGAGTTCTCGTGGGCGCGCCAGAACGACAGCGCCCCGCTGTGGACGCGCAGCCCCAAGGAGGTCGAGAAGGCCGAGTACGACGCCTTCTTCAAGACGACCTTCAAGGAGTTCCTGGACCCGCTGGCGGCGGCGCACTTCAGCGTGGAGGGCACGATCGAGTTCACGGCCCTGCTGTACGTGCCGAGCATGGCCCCCTTCGAGCAGCAGGACTGGCTCAAGCCGTCGCGCAACGTCAGGCTCTTCGTCAAGAGGGTCTTCATCTCGGACGAGTTCGATGGCGACCTGCTCCCGCGCTGGGCGAGCTTCGTCCGCGGCATCGTGGACTCTGCCGACCTCCCGCTCAACGTTTCCCGAGAGATCCTGCAGGAGTCGCGCGTCGTGAGGGTGATCAGGAGGCAGCTCGTCAAGCGCACGATCGAGATGCTCAAGGTGAGGAAGAAGGAGGAGGAGGAGGAGGAGGAGAAGGAAGAGGAAGAGGGGGGGGCGGGGGCGACCTCGAGAAATTCTCTCGACCTCGAACAAAAACCTCACTTTTTTTTACTTTTTCAAAAATCAAACAATAACCCAACTCGTAGGAGATCGCCGCCCGCCCCGCCGGCGCCAACAAGGACAACACAGACAACTTGCTGAGTGGCGGCAACCCCACCGCGGGTGCCAAGTCCGACTACGAGGCCTTCTGGTCGGCGTTCGGCAAGTTCGTCAAGCTCGGCGCGATCGAGGACGAGGCCAACAAGGAGGCGCTCGCGCCGCTGCTGCGCTTCTCCTCCTCCCACGGCGGGGCCGGCGCCTCCGCCCCCGCCTCTCCCGTCGGCGACGGCAACGAGGCCGGCGACGCCCCCCTCGTCTCCCTAGAGGACTACGTGTCGAGGATGAAGCCCGGGCAGAAGGGCATCTTCTACATCGCGGCGGACTCGCTCGCCGCCGCGGCGGGCGCGCCCTTCGTCGAGCGGCTCGTCCAGAAGGGCTACGAGGTCCTCTACCTCACCGAGCCCATCGACGAGCCCGCGCTCAACGCCGTCGGGCAGTTCTCGGGGCACGACTTCGTGGACGTGACGCGCGAGGGGCTCGAGCTGGGCGACGGCGAGGAGGAGAAGGCCGAGCGCGAGGCGGCCGCGGAGGCGGAGAAGGGGGAGCTCGCGCCGCTGCTGGCGGCCATCGCATCGGCGCTGGGCCCCGAGCGCGTCGAGCGCGCTTCGGTGTCGACGCGGCTGGCCAACTCGCCCTGCGCGCTCGTCACCTCGAAATTCGGCTGGTCGGCCTACCAGGAGCGCGTGATGCGCGCGCAGACGCTGGGCGACTCGAGGGCGGCCGAGTACATGAAGGGGAAGAAGACCTTCGAGGTCAACCCCTCGCACCCCGTGATCCTCGGGCTGGCCGGGCGCGTCGACGCCGCGACGGGCTCGTTCGACGCCGCCGGCAGGAGGGCCGTCGAGCTCCTCTACGACGCGGCGCTGGTGACCTCGGGCTTCGCGGTCGAGTCGCCGAGGGAGTTTGCGTCGAGGATCTTCGACATGATCGGGCTGGCTGTCGGGAACGGAGGAGAGGAGAAGAAGGAGGAGAAGGGGCCCGAGGAGAAGGAGGTTGAGATCGTTTAGGTCGGTTTTCTTTTTTAGGTTTTTGAGGGTTTTTTTTTTTGGCTCGAGTTCTTTTCTTGCTCCCGTTTTTTATCGCCTCTCGCTTGTTTTTGTCTGTTTGGTCGTGCGAGTGACTGAGGGTTGTAAGAGCGAAGGAGAAACCACAAGAGAGAGATATTTTTACAAACGCGGGGCCCAGCACCGAGACGGAAAAACGGTGGGGAAAAAAAAGAGGTGCTATCTAGTCTTCGTCGTCGTCGTCCCCTTGGCCCCCCGCGCCTCCCTCTCCCCCGCCCCCCCCTCCCCCTCCAGCGACGATCGACGCCACCAGATCAAAGTAGTGCGGCACGCCCGCGGCGGACAGCGCGGCCCTGCACGCCGCCGGCGTCGGGTGGAGCCCCAGCGAGAACCTTCCCTCGAACGCGCGCCGCGGCACGGCGCCTCGCCATGCGAGCGAGCACGCAGACGGGGCAAACCGCCGCCGCTTCTCCCTCTTCCTCCCGCCGTCCTCCTCCATCGCTCCCTCCTCGCTCTCGCCCTCGCTCTCGCTGCTCTCCGGGACGTGGGCCCCAGGGACGCCGTCGGGCCTCGCCCAGTCGATTCGGGACCGCAACAGCCGGTCAAACTTCTTGAGCGCCCGGGGACCCCCCTCGACGAGCACGACGGAGAAGCCGCCGGCAGCGCCGCCTCGCTCGCCGCCCCCGCCCCCGCCACCGCTGCCACCGCCGCTCCGGCAGGACACCGCGGCGCACCCCGTCAGCTGCAGCTCGTCCGCGTTGGCCCTCACCTTGAACTTGAGCTTGTTCGAGTCTTCGAGCGCCGGGCCCGAGACGCAGTAGAGCGCCGCGGCGACGGCGGGGTCGCCCTCGCCCTCGGGGCCCGCGCCGGCTGCCGCGGCGAGCTTGCGCGCCTTCTTCTCGCGCCGCTCGGCCGGCGTCAGCCGCGTCGCCGCGTTGTGGTCCTCGTGCGCCGCCTGGCGCTCCGCCGCGGCCGCTCGCACCGTCGCCTCGACCGCGGTGGCGTCGGCGACGCCGGAGGAGCCCAGAACGCGCGCCATGTTCGAGAGGCGCACCTTGGCCTTGGGCGGCTCGAGCAGGCCCTGCTGCATCAGGAGCCGCTTCTCCGCCTCGCGCTCGTTGCGGCGCTGCGTGCGCAGCTTCTTGCGCTCCTTGGCGGTCAGGATGAGCGGGGCTGCGGGCGGGGGGGGCGGCTCGGCGGGCGGCGGGAGGGGCACGGGGTGCTCGACGAGCGAGGAGATGCGGCCGGGGCGCAGGTTCCGCGCGTCGAAGAAGAGGGGGGGACTCGCCCCCTCGCCCCCTCCTCGCCCGTCCCCGCCGGGGCCGCCGCCGCCGCCGCTGCCTCCGCCGCCGCCGCTGCTGCCGCCGCCCCTGTAGCTCGTCTTGTCGACGAGGAGCTTGGCGTCCCACCACTCGACGGGGGGCACGGGGGCGCGGGGGTCGCGGAAGCTGGGCGGGCGGGGCGGGGCCGCCGCCGCCGCCGCGGCCGCCCTCGCGGCCGCGGCCGCCGACGACGGCAGCGGGGCGCCGCCGTCGGCGTTGCTGGCGTTGCTCGCCAGGCTCGCCCTCGCCGCGGCCGCCTCCGAGGCGTACCTCCCCGCGGGCACGAAGGCCAGTGCGCCCCTGCGGCCAAAGTGGGAGCCGCGGGAGGAGGCGCGGCCGAGCGACGGGTCGAAGTGAGGGTCGAACGCCGGCGGCGGCCTCCCTCCCCCCGGCCGCCTCGGAGGGGAGGCGAGCGGGGCGGGAGGAGCGAGCGGCAGTGGCGGCGGCGGAGGCAGGCGCTGCCCGTCCCCCGCCGCGGCCGTCCTCTTCTTCTCGATGACCCTGCCCTGCTCGTCGAGCTCGCGGCCCTGGTCGTCGAGGCGCAGCGGGATCGGGCCGGCGCGCGGTTTCGAAGCGGCGGCAGCGGCAGCAGCAGCGGCAGCGGCAGCAGCGGGGACGGGGACGGCGGGGGCGGAGGTTGAAGTCGTCGTCCGTGCTGCCGCCACCGATGAAGATCCGTCCGGCGCCTTTGGCGGAAGCTTCGCCAGCTTCGCCTTCAGCGCCGCCTGCAGCTGCAGGGCGCGCTTGGCCTTCTCGAGCGCCTCGAGGGAGAGGCCCGGCGGCCTCGCGGCGGCGGGAGCAGAGGCGGCGGCAGCGGACGAGGAAGAGGGGGCGCCGCCATCGCCGCTGGCGCCGGCGCCCGACGACCCTTCCTGCCTCGCTCTCTTGCTCGCGGGGGCGTCCTCCGGGGCGCCCTCGCTGGGGCGCTTGCCCTCAGCCGTGCCCATGCCTCGTAGGTGTCGAGAGGAAAAGGGGAGCAAGCGAAAGCGAAAGAGAAGAAAGAGAAGAAAAAGAGAAAGAGAGAGGCAATGCCGAGGGAAAAAGGGCGTCGGCGGCAGCAATCACTCCGCAAAGAGAGTGAACGAAAGAACTTCGACCCCGACCACCTCGCCTCTTTCTCTTTTTCTCGATGTAAAGGCAGAGCTCTCTCTCTCTTTTTTCTCTCTCTCGCAGTTACACAGATAAGAGTGGACGCGTTGAATCAAAACAAATAAAAAAGCAACGGGAGCAAAAAGAAGTAGCAGCACCAAGAAGCAAGAAAGCAAGAAGGAGGAGGTGGGGAAAAGAGGATCCAAAACGCTCGACTCTTTTTGCTTTTTTGTTTCGTTTTGCCTGGTCTCTCTCTCTTCTCTCAATAACTCTTTCTCTCTCAAATACTCTCTGTCAACTGAAGGGGGAAGTAATGTCGCTGTCTAGTTCGCGTTCAAAAGAAAGTTTTCATTCATTTTATGGTGTGCGGGCAAGTGTTTTTTTTTTTTAGTCCATTAAAAAAGTGTTTCGCTTATTAGGGCAAGTTCTTTTTTTTCTCTCTCCCTCCCGTTTTCGGAATCAGGGCCCCCCCCCGACGGCGGCGCTCGCCGTCGAAACCTGCGGTCTCGAGGAGGAAGAAGAAAGAGCCGGCTGTGGCTTGACGTTGACGTTGCCGTCGGCGTACGGGGCGGTCCCCGAGGGGGGAACCGCCACGCTGAGGACCTCGAAGGGGCCCCCGGCCATCGCGCGCGCGTTGTGCGCCTCGATCATCGACACGACCGCCGGGTCGCGGTACGAGCCTGATTTTCGTTTTTTGTTTTTTGGGGGGGAAGGATGAAGCAGGGTGAATGCGGGCCCTTTCGGACGAGGAGAGAAGAAGCCGAATAGAACGAAGAAAGAGAGCGAGAAAAAAAAGAAAAAAGAAAAAAAAAAGGCTGGAAAAAACGTCAAGAAAGGAAAAACTCTCACCGACGCCCTCGACGGTGCTCTCCGGGTAGATGCCCTGGATGTCCCACGAGGCGTCGTTCCAGATGAAGATGCCGTCGACGCGGTACTCGCAGCCCTCGCAGCGGCCCTGGTGTTTTTTTTTTTTTTGGAGGAGGGGGGGGGGAAGGGAGAGAGAAGAAAAGATGTGAGCAGCGATTCCGTTCTCCTTCCTTCCTCTCCCCCCCTCTCTCTCCCCCTCTCGAGGTCGCCGAGACGCCCAGGAGAAGGAGAGAGCTAGGCTGCGAAAACTCACCCTGCTCGACGCGTAGTTGAGCGTCTGCCCGTAGAAGTACCGCAGGTAGTCCCGGACGGGGTTGGGCGTCTGCTGGTCGAAGAGCGTCCACGGGTCGCGCGACCTGTTGTAGCGGCCGCCCATCCCGAAGAACGGCGTCGCGGCGGCCTGCTGCGCCGTCAGGGCCTTGCTCTTGCCGTCCTGCGTCGTGCCGCCGCCGACGCCGTACTCGTTCCAGTAGAGCTTCTTGCCTGAGGAGGAGGAAGAAGGGAGGAGGAGGAGGAGGAGGAGGAGGAGGAGGAAGAGGGGGGGGTGGAGTTTTTTTTGTCGTGTGTGGGGGGGGGGGGGGGGAGAGAAAGGGGGAGAAAAAAGGGGGAAAAGGGGAAATTAGAAAAGCGGGAAAGGAGAAAATGGAAATGGAAATAACTCAAAAAGTCGGAACTGAGAGGGGAGAGAGAAAAGGGCGCGCTTGCGCGCGCCCTTTTTCTGAAACTCTCGGTCTCTCACTCACCCTTGTTGAAGATCAGGTCCTTGACGTCCACGCCGAAAAACCCGGCCTCGAATGCAAACTGCCACGTGGCGGATTCCAGGTCCTTGACCTTGAAGTCGGCCTGCGGGAAGGACGCGTAGTTTGAGATGCCGATGAAGTCGGCGGCGTCGTACAGGGCGGCGATGGCCGGGATGTCAAAGTTTCCCCTCACTTTCTCAAAGGCGTTCGGGAACTCGTCGACGTATCTGGAAGGGTCGACCATGTCCTGGAGAACGCAGCCGCAGAGCTTGTTGAGGTTGGTCGAAAGGCCGACCTCGATGTTGCTCGCCCACGACGCGGGCTTGCCTGTCGTTTTTTTTTGGGGGGGGAGGGGGGGGGGGATCGGGTTTTTTTTGTGAGAGAAAAGCGAGCTACGTTCTGTGCTCTCCCCCCCCTCCTTTTTCGCGCAAACTCGCCACTCTCGCTCCCCTCCTCCTCCTCCTCTTCCTCGAGAGAGAAACGGAGAGAGAGGAACCCCCCTCACCGGCAAGGACGCGGTTCTTGATGTACGGGACGAGCGTCAGGTACGACTTCGGGTAGTAGAACACCGTCGCGCTCATCTCGCCCTGCAGCGCGAACGACACCTTGGTGTTGGGGCCGATCGCCGCGTTCAGCGCGTCGGCCAGCGGGTACAGCATGAACTCGGCGTACGAGAACGAGCCGTACCGCGCCAGCGGGTCGAAGACCAGGCCGTTGCGCCAGCCGCCGAGCCCGAGCCCGTCGTCGAGGTGCGGCGCGATCGAGATCGAGAGGCCCTTCTCGACGGCGTGCTTGAAGCAGGCCGCCATGCCAGCGCGGAGGATGTCGACGCCGCCGGCGTCGGCCGCGGAGCACGAAGTTTTGTCGTTGGGGTCCTGGTGTTTTTTGTTTGGGTGGGGAGGTTTTGTTTCGAGAAGGGAGAGAGAGGAAGCCATAAAAAGAAAAAACGAGAAGGAAAAAGGTGAGTTTTTGAAGAAAAAAGGTTTCGTCTCTCTCTCCCTCTCTCTCTCTCTCTCTCTTTGCTCTCTTCACTTTCCCGCGAGGGGCGACAAACAAAAAAGCCAAACTCACCGGCGCCGCGTCCGGGTCCCTCTGGTGCCTGTCGTAGCAGAAGTACGAGATCTTCCCCTGCGAGTTCACGGACGACCTCGACCGAAAGTCGTCGTCGACCCAGAAGAGCGTCGGCGTGATCATCACCCTCGACTGCTTGAGCGCCGCGGCGCGGTCCACCATCTGCGTGCAGCGGGAGCCATAGGTCCCTCCGAACCAGCGGTAGTCGGGGGGGCCCACCAGGAGGATCCCGGAATTGATCTCGGGGACGGGGAAGTCGCGCTTGAT
>Ga0315289_10008865_pt1 | contig 14518 bp, 18 predicted proteins | sample YL17G11_40_MG_FD_203452 | JGI IMG/M metagenome (GOLD analysis project Ga0315289, IMG submission 203452) | Sediment microbial communities from Yellowstone Lake, YNP, Wyoming, USA - YL17G11_40 | ecosystem: Environmental > Aquatic > Freshwater > Lake > Sediment | place: USA: Wyoming | collected...
TAATTCATATGAAAAACAATCAGAGAATCAAAGCTTTAGTCATCGCCACCCACAACCCCGCGAAAAAGGAAAGATATAAAGGCTTACTATCTAAGATGGCACGGGAAGTTTTGAGTTTGGATGAATTAAATATAGAAGGCAGGCCAAAAGAGATTGGAGAAACGGCGGAAGAAAATGCACAGATCAAAGCTCGCTTTTACACACAGAAAACTGGTTTGCCAGTTCTATCCGAAGATGAAGCGTTGTATGTGGATTTCTTGCCAAAAGATAAACAGCCGGGCATTTATGTCAGAAGGATAGATGGCAAGATAGAAGTTAATGATGATAAATTACTAGCTCACTGGGAAAGTATTATTTCACAAACTCCTAAGGAAAATCGGGCTGGCCGGTGGCATTTTGCCTACTGTCTGGCTACACCTGATGGCAAGGTTAATACGGTTTCATATGACCGACGAATCATATTTTTCTCGCCGTCGTCAAAGATGATAAATCCCGGCTGTCCATTGAGTAGCATACAGGGGCCATTGAAATTTAAAAAACCTCATATTGAACTGACTGAACAAGAAAGGCGAAGTGAAGATACTATAATTTTAAGTAAATTAAAGAAAATTATTGATTTGTATGAAAAATAATAAAAAAATCCAGAGAAAAATAATATTAGCCTCAGCGTCGCCGAGAAGGAAGGAACTGTTAGAAAAAACTGGCTTAAAGTTTAGGGTTGTAAAAAGCCACTATAAAGAAGAGATAAATAGGCGGTTATCTCCGCGCCGACTGGCTATCTCGCTGTCTCTAGGTAAAGCCAAGGCAGTAGCTAAAAAATATAAGGATGCTATTATTATTGCCGCTGATACTTTTATTGTATTTAAAGGAAAAATCCTCGGTAAACCAGAGACTGCGGCTAAGGCCAAGGAAATGCTAAGGAAAATGAGCGGGGAATCGCACTCTGTCATCACTGGTTTCACTATCATAGATACTCAAAAAAATAAGGTTTCGTCACAATCAGTAGAAACAAAAGTTTATTTCAAAAAATTAAAGCATGGGGAGATAGATTTTTATGTGAAATCAAAAGAGCCTTTGGATAAGGCGGGAGCTTATGCCATTCAGGGATTGGGCCCCATGCTTATTAAGAAAATTGAAGGTGATTACTTTAATGTAGTCGGATTGCCTATTGCTTCCCTGGCGCAGGATTTAAAAAAATTTGGCATAAATGTTCTGTAAAATATGGAAAATAACTATTTCCAAAAGCAAAAACAACTGGTCGAGGAAATGAATTTATCCCTTGCTAAGGGTGTGGTAAGATCTTCAGTGGTAGAGATGCAAAGTGAATACGAACACGATGACCAAACGTGTCTCACTTCATTAGTTTTTATACCACAAGACATCGCGCATAAAATAACAAAGATTATTATTGAGCCCTTGAAACAATTAGAGCCAGAATACTTTTATTATCCGGCTGAATCAATGCACCTGACTATCAAAAGTATCCGCACCATTCATAAACCGCCATTATTTACAGAAGATGATGTAGCTAAAGTTGATATATTATTTAAGAAAATAATACCAAAATTTAAAAGCTTCTCTTTTCAGCTAGAAGACTTGGTTAAGTTTCCTACTAGCTTATCTTTAATGGGATATTGTGATGATACGCTTCAAAAATTAGTCAAAGAGCTGGATGCTGGGCTGAAACAGATTGGTGTCCCTGATGATAAAAAGTATTTTTCTGACGAGATATTCTTTGGCAACATTACTTTATGCCGCTTCACCCACCAACCAAGCGAAGCCTTTATCAAAAAAATTGAGGAATTAAAAAATATTAAGATTGGCCAATTTGTCATTGATAAAATTAATTTAATTACTTGTAATGTGGTATGTCATCCCAAAACAAGGAGAATTGCAGGCACTTATAAGTTAAATGATTAAATAAGTATGCTGGATAAAAAATCTAAACTTACTCCCGAGCAATACAACATTTGCTTTCTTAAAGGCACCGAGCCGCCGGGCAGCGGAAAATATTTACATAACAAAGAGCTGGGCACTTACTATTGTGTGGTTTGCAGGCAGCCGCTTTTTTCCTCGGACACTAAGTTTGACTCTGGCACGGGCTGGCCGAGCTTCTACGAGGTGATTAAAAATGGTAATGTTAAACTGCAGGAAGACAAAAGCCTGGCAATGCGGCGCATTGAAGTTTTGTGCGACAACTGCGGCTCTCATCTTGGCCACGTGTTTGAAGATGGACCAAAACCAACCGGGAAGCGGTATTGTATTAATTCGCTGGCTTTAAATTTTAAGCCTAAGAAAAAATAACTATGAAACCAGGCATTGATTACATTGGTATAACAACTCCTTTCTATTGCCACGATGGTGATGGAAACTTTTTGCTGCACAAAAGAAGTAATGCCTGCCGCGATGAACAGGGATACTGGGATTTTGGCGGTGGTCGGCTTCAGTTTGGTGAAGACCCAGCTGAAGGCGTTTTACGCGAAGTCTATGAGGAATATGGATGCCAAGGTGAGATTCAGGAGCAACTACCCGCGCAGTCTATTATTAGAACAATAAACAGTCAGAAAACACACTGGCTGGCTGTGCCGTTTATTATTAAGGTTAATCGCGACGAGGTTAAACTGAATGACAAAGACAAAATTACAGAAATTGGCTGGTTTAAACTGAATAAATTGCCAGAACCGTTGCATACCGGTGTTCAATATACCATGAGCAAATTTAAATATTATTTGGAAAAATATAGCCATAAGAAAAAACTATGAAATCACCAAAACAATCCAAAAAAGAAAATAAGAAGGTGGTAATTTGCGAAAACGGACCCTATCTTGTTTCGGGCAATTTACCTTTAGCCAAGGAAATCATCAAGTCAGATAGTTATGGCGACCCGGTCAAGTGGGAAAAGAGCGAGCGTTGTCCGGATCAGAAAAATTATTCGCTCTGTCGCTGTGGTCAATCAAAAAACCCGCCTTATTGCGATGGGACGCATCTTCAAATAAATTTTGACGGCACGGAAACTGCCAGCCGTAAGAAATATTCGGAGAAGGCAGAAAAGATTGATGGGCCTGACTTGGTTTTGACTGATGTGCCGGAACTATGCGCTTCGGCCCGCTTTTGCCATCGGGAAGGCGGCACCTGGAATCTGACTGTTTATTCTGATAATCCGCAGAGAAAAAAATTAGCCATTGAGGAAGCTTGCCATTGCCCCTCGGGCAGGCTGGTCGCTTGCGATAAAAAAACAGGGAAGCCTGTTGAACCTAAGCTGGAGCCGTCTATCAGCCTGGTAGAAGACCCTGATGCTAAAGTCAGCGGACCCATCTGGGTCAAAGGCGGTGTGCCGATTGAGTCTTCGGATGGAACTAAATACGAAACCAGAAATCGCGTCACCTTATGCCGCTGTGGCCAATCGGCCAATAAACCATTCTGCGATGGCAGCCACCTCTCGGTTAGATTCATAGATGAAAAATAATTAGCCATCAATGTTAACTCTTATCATTTATCATTCCATCCACCACGGCAATACGGAAAAAATTGCTCAAGTCATGGCTGACGTTTTGAAAGCAAAATTAATTAAGTCAGACGATGTGGATTTAAACAGTATTTCTTATCATGATTTAATAGGCTTTGGTTCGGGTGTTTATTTTGGTCGGACACACAGAAGTTTATTAAAGCTGGTAGATAAATTGCCTGATCAAAAAGGTAAAAAAGCTTTTGTTTTCACGACCAGCGGCATGGGTAGGGTTTGGCTTTATAATGTTTTAGCAAAGCCATTGAAAAAGAAATTGTTAGAAAAGAATTTCAAAATTGTCGGCGAATTCAATTGCCGCGGCTGGGACACCTATCCCATTTACGTCAGGCCTTTTGGCGGCATAAACAAAGGCCGGCCGAATGAAAAGGATTTGGAGAAGGCGAGGGAGTTTGCAAGAAACTTGGAGAAAATAAAATAATATTATGAAATTTAAAAAGGCAACCAGTTTTATCTGATTGCCCAATTTTTTTACTCTGTTGAATTCTGATTATTTTTTCTTTATTAGCTCAAAAATATGAGCGTAAACATTACCGTATGGATTAAATCCTCCGATATAATTCAGATTTTCCATCGGCTCATTTATTGGTGCGGTAGAATCATCAGTTAAAAGGAAATAATGGGTTTCTGTAGATGTTGCTTCCGTGTCTACAAGAGCCCAAATATATGTCCCAACTGGAGTTAAAATCTTGGCACCAACCGGTAAATCAAGAGAAAAACGAGTCGACTCTGGAACGTCGTATCTATGAATTATTAACACCTTTCCTCCTTTATAAAGGTTTGCTGTTAAATGTGATTTTATTATAATTGCAAGAGTTATATTTCAAAAAAGAACGGTTTGATCAGGTATATTAGCATGTCACTTTGCAATTGTCAAGGACCTTTGTAATTATGATATAATAGAAAGACTATGGGTCTGACAGAATTTATTTTTCATTTTGCGACAACGATTATCACCAAAACCAGCTATTTTGGCATAGGCATAGCTATGACCCTGGAAAGCATGGTCGTGCCTTTACCGAGCGAAGCAGTGATGCCTTTTGCCGGGTTTTTATGGTTTGAGCATAAACTTTCTTTTTGGTGGATTGTCTTGGCGGCTACACTGGGCAGTATTATAGGCTCGCTCATTTCCTATTACATCGGTGCTTATGGCGGCCGACCATTCGTGAGAAAGTTTGGCAAGTATGTTTTACTTAATGAGCATGATTTGGAAAATACTGAGAGATTTTTTGCTAAATATGGCGATAAAACCATTTTTATCAGCCGTTTTATTCCTGTGATCAGGCATTTGATTTCCATCCCCGCGGGCGTCGGCCGTATGAACATCTGGAAATTTTTAATCTACACCATCGCTGGCGCGGGCTTGTGGAATACTTTTTTGACCTGGCTCGGGTATCAGCTTGGCAGTAATTGGCAAAAGATTAGGCAGTATAGCGAAATAATTGATATTGTTTTGGCTGTTTTGATTGTCGCAGCCATTATTTACTTTATTTACAAACATTGGCAGCGGAGAAAGTCAATGAATAAAATTAACATTAATTAATAAACCTATGGAAAAAGAATACCAAGAACAATTTAAAGTCTCCGGCGAAGAGGTAGTCAAAAAAGTCAAGGAATTGATACACGAAGGCAACATCAGGCGTATTATTATTAAGAACGAAAAAGGCGAGTCGCTTTTGGAAATGCCCTTGACTATCGGTGCGGTGGGTGCGGTGCTTTTGCCAGTTTTAGCGGCTGTCGGCGCACTGGCTGCACTTTTGACTAACTGCACGATAGTAGTAATTAAGACAAAGAAATAACATGAAACTTTGTAGTGCCTGCTTATTAGGCGTCAAATGTCGTTATGACGGTAAGAGTAAGCTGAATAAAAAAATAATAAAGCTGGCTAAAGAGGAATTGTTAATCCCTGTTTGTCCGGAACAACTAGGTGGTTTGCCAACTCCACGTGAGCCGGCAGAACAAAAGGGTAAGAAAGTTTTAACTAAGTCAGGTAAAAATGTTACACTTTACTTTACCAAAGGCGCTAAAAAAGTATTAGCTATCACAAAATCACTGAGTATTAAGCAGGCTATTTTGAAGCAAAAAAGTCCATCCTGCGGCTGTGGGAAAATTTATGACGGTACTTTTTCCGGCAGGCTTATAAAGGGTGATGGCGTGACCACTGCTTTATTAAAAGAGAACGGTATAAAAGTACTTTCTGAGAATAACTTGTAGTTTTTTAATTTTAATATAAGATAAAATATTAATCGATCATTTAAAAATCCAAAAAGGAGGATATGTGTCAATTTACGAAATGACCATGAATGATTATCTAGCATTGGTGGCTTCCAAAAGCCCGACTCCTGGCGGCGGAAGTGTAAGCGCCGTGGCCGCTGCCAATGCCGCAGCCATGATCAGTATGGTCGCTAATCTTACTTTGAAGAAAAAAGGCTATGAAGCTGTCCAGACACAGGTGGAGGGGATCCTGGAAAGGGCAACTCAAGCCATAGAGAAGCTTAAAGACCTGACAGGTCAGGACATGCAGGCTTTTGAAAGCCTGATGACAGCCTGGCGCTTGCCTTCAGGAAATGACGAGCAAAAGGAGATTAGGGCAGAAGCGCTGGGGAAAGCCGCCCAAGAAGCATCAGCCGTACCTTTGGAAATCTGTAATGTTTGCCTAGAAGTTCTAAAGCTGGCCAATGATTTGGCGCCGATTGGTAATAAAAATGCAATTTCTGATGTTGGGGTGGCCGTCTACTTAGCCGAAGCCAGCCTTAAGGCAGCCATGCTTAATGTGGATATTAATTTGCAATCAATAATGGATGAAGCATATAAATCGCATTTAATTTCGCAAGAGGGAAGACTTTTATCGGAAGCTGACGAGTTAAAAATTTCAGCCATAGGGAAGGTTGAAGCAAGATTATAGGTAAGCATCTTTTAACCTAAAAATTGAAAAAACCCGCTTTTTCTGGTAGAATAATAAGGCTAGAAGCGGGTTTTTTAATGTAATATTACGCGAATTCATTATGAATAATAATAAAAAAGTAAAAGGTAAGCATACAAATGAATAAATAATATGGCTGACAATATTGAAGAAATAAAATCAAAACTGGATATTGTTGATGTACTTTCGGAATACCTGCAATTGAAAAGAGCGGGGAGTAATTTCCGGGCATTATGCCCATTCCATTCGGAAAGAACGCCTTCTTTTTCCGTTTCACCGGATCGGCAGATCTGGCATTGTTTTGGCTGCGGTGAAGGCGGCGATATTTTCGGCTTTGTCATGAAAATGGAAGGCATGGATTTTCCTGAAGCCCTGCGTGTTTTAGCTAAGAAGGCCGGTGTCCAGTTGAGATACCAAGACCCAGCCATCAGCAGCCAAAAAACCAAGTTGATGGATATTTGCAAGGTCGCCGCTGATTTCTATCATAAGGTGTTGCTAGACTCACCGCTGGCTAAATCCACTCGTGATTATCTAAAGAAGCGTCAAGTCACTGACGAGACAGTTGATCTTTTTAAATTAGGATACGCTCCGGAGAACTGGGATAGCTTGAACAAATTTTTAGTACAAAAAAAATTCAAGGAAGACGATATTTTTTTAGCTGGCTTAACTGTTAAGAAGGAAAGAGGTGTAGGATTTTTTGATCGTTTCAGAAACCGTTTGATATTTCCGATAACTGACTTGCATGGCAATATTATTGGTTTTGGCGGCCGCTGGCTTGGCGATGAGAAAGCTGATATGGCTAAATATATTAATTCTCCGCAGACCCTTATTTATAACAAAAGCGCAGTCCTTTATGGCATTGATAAAGCTAGGGATGAAATCAGGAAAAAAAAGCAGGCGATTGTTGTAGAGGGTTATATGGATTGTATCGCTTCCCATCAGGCAGGCATTGAAAATGTGGTGGCTTCTTCGGGAACAGCACTGACACTTGACCAGGTTAAGCTTCTAAAACGCTATACAGCCAATATTTCTTTAGCCTTTGATACGGACATTGCCGGCGAGGATGCGTCAAAAAGAGGCATTGATGTGGCGATGGCGCAGGAAATGAACATCAAGATTATAACTTTACCTTATGGCAAAGACCCTGATGAGCTTATTAAAAAAGATAAGGAAGCCTGGTCAAAAGCGATTATTAATGCAAAGTCTATCATGGAATACTATTTTGAAAATACTTTAAAAAAGACTGATTTAAACAAAGTGGAGGATAAAAAGCAAGTCGCTAAGACTTTATTAGCAATTATTGCTAAATTAGCTGATACAATTGAGCAAACTCATTATTTACAAAAATTAGCAGAATTAATAAATGTAGAAGAAAAAATCTTAAGAGAAAAATTGAATAGGGCGGCAGTAATAAAAAAATCAAATGAAAAGGTACAGGCAGTGGCAGTCAAAAAAGGCAATCGCTACCAAATTTTGGAAGAACAGGTTGTTGGTTTAGCCTTAAAATATCCGGAAAACTTGAACTACATTATTGATCACTTGCTGCCTGACTTTCTCCACGATCAAAATATCTCCTCACTTTACAAAGAACTGATTATTTATTATACTAAAAAGCACGAGTTTGATTTTGCTAATTTTCGTTTAGTATTAGAAAAGAAGGATCAGAAATCAGCCAGTCAAGCCGACTTATTGATTTTAAATATTGAACACTTTTTTCCAGAAGCGGACGAAGATATAATAAAGAAAGAAATAGTCACTAATATAAGGGAATTAAGTAAGCATTTTATTCTTGAGGAGTTGAAAAATTTGGAGCAAAAAATCAAAAAAGCAGAAAAAGAGAAGGATAGGGATAAATCGAGAAATTACAGTGAAAAATTTATCGAACTAACAAGTCAATTGAACCAATTAAGTTAAAATACTCGTTATTTTTTTAATATAAATGGCACGCAAACCAAAAAGAATTAAAAGGAAAAAGACAAAAAAGAGAGGTCTTAGATTAAAGAAAAAAGTCAAACAACAACGCATTACCAAGAAAGTCAAGGCAAAAGTTATAAGACACAGGGCGATTAAACCCAAACAACCTGTTGAGGCTATAATCAGACCACAAAGTCTTGACAAGTTAATTGCCAAAGGGGAAATGCGTGGTTTTATTACAGAAACAGAAATTCTCTATACTTTTCCTGAGGTCGAGGATTACATCCAAGATTACGAGGATTTTCTGGATAGACTTGATTCAGTCGGTGTTCAGGTATTAGAAAGCGCCGGTGGTATTTTAGAAAAGCAAAAACAAGGCGTTTTAGACAAATTAAAGGAAACAGCCACTGACAAAAGAAGACTTGATCTCTCGGATATTTCCAATGATTCGATTCAGATGTACTTAAGGGAAATCGGTAAGGTACCACTTTTGTCAGCGGAAGAAGAGCTCCAATTGGCCAAAAGAAAGGAAAGGGATGACGTCGAAGCGCAGAGAAAATTAGTAGAGGCTAATTTGAGGCTCGTTGTTTCAATTGCCAAAAAATTTACCGGCCGCTCGCTCTCCTTGCTGGATTTAATTCAGGAGGGAAATATTGGTTTGTTCAGGGCTGTAGAGAAATTTGATTACCGCAAGGGCTATAAATTTTCAACTTACGCAACTTGGTGGATAAGACAGGCAATTACCAGAGCTTTGGCAGATCAGTCAAGAACAATTCGCATCCCGGTACATATGGTTGAAACTATCAATCGTTTCCAGCAAGTCGAACGTCAACTCATCCAGGACTTAGGTCGCGAACCATTGCCTGAGGAAATAGCGGCCGAGATGGGCGAGCCCGTGGAAAAAATCCATCACATCATTAAAATTTCCCAAGACACTGTTTCTCTTGAAACTTCAGTCGGCGATAGTGATGACGAAGATAGTGTCTTAGGCGATTTTATCGAGGATGTTAAAACTATAACACCAGATCGCGTGGCCGCCATGCAGTTACTAAAAGATCATGTGAAGGATATTATCAGGGAGTTGTCGCCGCGAGAGCAGAAAATACTAGAAATGCGTTTTGGTTTATTGGACGGTGTAGCCCATACACTGGAGGAAGTTGGCCAAGAATTTGGCGTCACCAGGGAAAGAATCCGCCAGATTGAAGCCAAGGCCTTAGAAAAAATTGAACAGCATCGCGGCATGAAGAAATTAAAGGATTACTAAGTTGTAAAAACGGCAAATTTTGTTTTCCTGGATAGCTCAATGGTTAGAGCAACCGGCTGTTAACCGGTAGGTTGCCGGTTCGAGTCCGGCTCCAGGAGCCAAAATTTGTCGTTTTTGTTATTTAAACAGTCAGTTTTAATCGCCAAAATGGCGATTTTTTGGTAAAATTAATTTATGAAACAATGGAATGAAATATTTAAAATAAATAACAAAAAATTTGTGGCGCCTGTAGTCCTATCAGTTTTTCTGATTATTCTAATTCTGGTCATCTATTTCGTCGTTTTCAATGCCCCGCAACAGCAAGCTGAACTGGGACAATTTATTGTTAACACGAATCATTCTAGTAGCATCGAGGTGGCTGATAGTCTAATTGCTAAAGATTTTATCAAAAGTTCCTTTGCGTTTAAGATTGTATACCTCCTCCACGGTAGTCACGACATTCAGCCGGGCTCATACCAAATCTCAAAATCCATGTCTGTCTGGCAGATTGTCAGTGTCTTGAGTAAAGAGCCAAACATGAAATGGGTGACTATTCCGGAGGGGTTGCGCAAGGAGCAAATTGCAGAAATAATGAGGAAAAAACTCGGCTGGAGCAACGAGGAAGTAGATAAATGGGTGACCACTTACACGGCCATGAAGTTTGATTATGTCGAAGGCGTGTATTTTCCTGATACTTATCTCATTCCGGTTGATGAAGCACCATTGGCCGTGGCCGAACGGATGCAGAGGCGTTTTGAGGAACAATTCGCTTCGTACTCGAAAGAAGCCCTGGCGCAGAACATTCAATGGACCACGGTTATTAAGTTTGCCTCCATTATTCAGCGCGAAGCTGCCGGAAACGAAGATATGCCGCTCATCGCCGGTATTTTATGGAACCGATTAAACCAGAAGATGAAGCTCGAAGTCGACGCCACGGTGCAATACGCACGGGACACTGTGGCACACTATGGTAAAGCCCCTGATTTATATCAGGATGCCAGCTACACGGCCGAGGGAAGCTGGTGGACGCCGATTCAGTCATCAGATAAGCAGATTGATTCGCCGTTTAATACATATCTTTATCAGGGACTTCCACCGCGTCCCATTGCCAATCCCGGCTTGGATGCCATCAAAGCCGTGTTGCATCCGGAAGAAACTGAATGCTTATATTACCTTCACGATGAGACAAGGACTATTCACTGCGCTAAGACCTTAGCTGAACACCAGGCGAATATTGAGAAGTATCTCCGTTGATTGTGCTAAAAAGTTTAAATAGTTTAGACTATATATACTATTAATTACACTATTATGAATCGTTTCAAATCGCTTTACACTGTTGCACTTATTTTTATGTTAGTGGTAACTATTGTTGTTGGTTGGAAATACATAACCTTACGTCAAGAGGTTCGCGATCTTCAAAATCAAATTGCTTCGGACAGTCAGTTCGTACCCCGGTCTATCATCGATCAAAGTAATAAAACGGATCCGCTCAATGGGGAAGCCGATACCAGCAATTGGTCAGTAGCGAGGGATACGTTCGGTCGTTTCACGCTCCGGTATCCGGATAATTGGATCACTGAGTCGTCGGGCAACTATGTAGTCATCCCAAAGCGACTTTCCGAAAAACAGAATTATCCCTTACTACCTTTATCATTGATGGATAGCACCAACACAGACCCTTCGCCGTGGTGGCGAAAAATCGATCTAGCAAATGGTGAACAAGTCTATTATAGCTTTGAGGATGGTTTTGATCACTACCACATGGTGCATGGCAGTGAGATGCTAACATTGTCTATCCCAGCGAGGAGTTACAATGGACTCTATACGGATCAAGAATTGAAGGAAGCTACACAAATCGTCAACACATATCGGCCGCTGTAATAGTCACACGCATAAGGGTTCCAGACCGTAGTGGTGAGCCAAAATTTGCTGTTTTTTTATTTGCTTATTAAAGAATAACGCTTTTTTATTATGATTAGATAGGCTATAATAAGAACATATGACAAGAGTTTGGCTATACAGTCTTATCAGTGTTTTTGGCGTCAGCCTGGTTTCGCTGATTGGCATTTTTACGATTTCTATGAATCTGGATAAGCTGAAAAAAGCCTTGCTTTTTTTGGTGAGTTTTGCGGCTGGCGCCATGCTTGGCGATGCCTTTATCCATCTTTTGCCGGAATCGATGGAGGAATCACATTTATTTACCACTGTTTCTATCTTTGTTCTAGCTGGTATTGCGATGTTTTTTATCCTGGAAAAAATTATTTTTTGGCGTCACTGCCATATTCCCACCTCAGAGGATCATCCACATCCTGTAGGGATAATAAATTTAGTCGGTGATGGCTTCCATAATTTTCTTGACGGCGTTATTATTGCCGGCAGTTTTCTAGCCAGTCCAGCGCTTGGTTTCGCCACAACAATCGCTGTTTTTCTTCATGAAATACCGCAGGAGATAGGTGATTTTAGCATTTTGATTCACGCTGGTTTTACACGTCAGAAAGCTTTAAAATTTAATTTTTTGTCTGCTTTATCCGCTATTTTAGGGGCGGTGGCGACGATTCTTGTCGGTGCTAAGCTGGAAAGTATTACTGCTTTTCTTATCCCGTTTACCATCGGTGGCTTCATTTACATTGCTACCGCTGATTTGATTCCGCAGATTCATCGTGAGGAAAATACAAAACATTCATTCTTACAGCTTATATTTTTTCTATTTGGTATTAGTGTAATGGGATTGCTGTTGTTTATTGATTAGTCACTTGTTTCGAGACTGGAAGGAATTGTTCCCTAAAATAATTTAATCATTAATTATTTAAAACTATGAAAAAATTCTACATTTTTGCTCTTTGTGTGGTGCTAGCTGGTACGGCTTTTGTGGTTACTGGTTGTGGCAAAAAAGCCGCGGAAAAAGCCGCGGAAAAAGCCATTGAGAAAGCCACTAATGGACAGGCTAATGTCGATCTCGGAACCAACAGCGTCAAGGTTAATACCAATGCTGGTAGTCTGCAGGTTGGAGGAAATATTACTTTGCCGTCAAGTTTTCCCTCTGATGTTTATGTGATTGATGGCACGATTAAAGCAGCCTCTACTGTAAAGGAAGGAGAGATTTACACTGTCACTATTGAAACCAGCAAGACAGTAGCAGAAGCCAAGGTAAAATATGAGAACGAATTAAAAAATGATGGATGGACAATAGCATTATCCATGGACTATGGAACCTCTGCCTCTGTTGGTGCCAAGAAGGGTGATCGCACGGTGACAGTGGCAATTGGTGAGAGCGAAGGCAAAACTTTGGTTTCCTTAAGCGTATCAAAGACAGTACAGTAGATAAAAGCGTAAACTAACCAAGCCTGTCAGAAAAGTTGGTGAGTTTTTACTATTATTAAAAGAGCCCACTAAACTATTGTTTAGCGGGCTTTGTTTTTCTTGGAGCTATTTTCTTTTGTGTTCTGTTTTGCCACCGCGGGTTTCTTTTAGTGGCTCGCTTCTAATGGATGATTTCTCTGATTTCTGGCGTTGATAATCTTTTTCTGCCGGTTTCACAGTTTTATCTTTGTACTTAGTCTCTGTTCTTATTTGTCTGTCTTTTTTTTCAATACGTGGCTCACGGATTTCTTTACGCTCTTTGATCGGAGAACGAAGCTCAAGTTTTATATCCCTTTTATCTTTCAATTCCCGAAATTCTTTTTCAGTCTTCGTTCTTTCTTTATCAATGACGCGGATGTCTCTAGATTCTTTCGAGTCCCTTTTTGTAAAGTCTCGCTGGCTCTTTTTCGTGACTTCTATGGGATACCCTCTCGTCTTTTTTTGATACTTGCTCTGATCATCACGGTATCTTTTCTCTTTTACAGCCACGTCGGTTTTGGTTGTGTTCTGAACGTTAACGGTGTATTCCTGAGCTAATCGTTCCTGGACACGCCTTCTTCTCTCAAGCCTGGCTGAATGGTCACGGCTTGGCGGATCATTATAAAAATCCGTGTATCTCCGTCCACATCTTTGGTGATGTTCGCACCATGTTGAGTAATGATGCCGGCAACGGTGTCGCCAGTGGTGCCAATAATAGTCAGCCGGAAAATGCCAGCGAACATAATGAAATCCATAAGGGTAGTAATAATATGGTGACCAGTACCAGTAGTAATACCAGTAGCTGTAGCCAGGGTAACTGCCCCAATAATCATCATTATATTCATTCACTATTTTTACCGGCGGAGCTTCGCGGAGATATTCCATTTCCAAAGATTCTACCGTAAGTTTGTCTTTGCCGCTGGCTACCACATGAATTTCAATTGTTCCATTCATGATGTATCTTTCGGCTGAAACTCGGATTATTTCGGAGTTTTGGCTGGCGCGCAGAATAAAAGTATCACCGTAAAATAGCGTATCCGATGTCTGCTGAGAGCTATCGTCTATAGTCTTAATAAAGACTCGGCCGGCAATTTCATCATCGCCCGATTCATCGCGGTACCAGATTTTAATTCTGAAAGCCTTTGCCCAATCCGGCGGTTCAAAATTATAGACGCCGGCGGCCATACCAGGGATAGAGTCTTCACCTCCACCTGTTAATAGAATTCCCTTTCCGTCAGAACTTTCTGAAACAAGACCAGCACCCCTCTCAATCCAGTCATCAGCGTCGACACCGTTCCTTTTGTCCCAATTCTCATTGGAATATGAACTGTTGGAATAATCTGCTTTGATGGTCACAGTTAGACCAAATAAAGCAAACAAAGCAAAAACCAGAATGATCTTGGTTTTCTTTAACACTTTACAGCACCTCCTTAAAAAGGTTTGATTTTTGATGTTTCAAGTTGCTTATATTATCGTTAATAAACTGTAATTGTTAACTTTTAAAGAGCTTTTTCATCTTAGTACTTTTTTAAAGAAATGTCAAGCCCCCAGTATTTTTAGAGAACTCTTTATAAGG
>Ga0315289_10008867_pt1 | contig 14515 bp, 12 predicted proteins | sample YL17G11_40_MG_FD_203452 | JGI IMG/M metagenome (GOLD analysis project Ga0315289, IMG submission 203452) | Sediment microbial communities from Yellowstone Lake, YNP, Wyoming, USA - YL17G11_40 | ecosystem: Environmental > Aquatic > Freshwater > Lake > Sediment | place: USA: Wyoming | collected...
CTTGCGGAAGGAGCCACAGCTCTTGAAAAAGAAAATAATTTTACTCTCGCTTTTTATAATCGCTTGCCGGATTGTATCATCGCAGTCTGAGGAGAATTTCTTGCCCATAGAGGATGTGGGCTTGAAGGTTGACTCCCCGGTGCTGGTGGAGACGCAATTGTTTGGAAAAGTTCGTCTTTTGGGAATCACTGAAATTTCCCAGGACAATAAGTATTACCAAGCCGCCTTTAATTATGTAAAAGAGCGGGTGGAGGAGCAAAAAATATTGCTGGATGTGGACGGCACCGCCCCCACCGACGAGCTGGGGCATATCCGCGCGGTGGTTTACTACCGGAAAGACCAGCGCTGGGTTAACCTGAACATAGAGATGGTGCAGCTGGGCTATGCCAAAGTGATGCCCATAGCCAACTCGCAGATTGACCCCAAAGCCTGGTTTGAATACGAGAAACAGGCGCGAGACCAGCGCCTGGGCATATGGGAAGACTTCAAGCCCGGGGAGCTTCCTAAGGAATAATGTAGGGGCAAGCCTTGCGCTTGGCGGGGCTTGCCTCAAGCATTAATATTTGGAAAGAATTATTGAGCAGGCGAGGATTAATCCTCGCCTGCATTTGTTCCATTAACTAAGACTTAGGGCTGATGAATGGTTCCAAGCCCAGGTCAGTGGGTTGACGACCCTCCACGAAAATCCTATCAAAGATATTCTTGTGGCGTCGTATGGCGGCCGACTTGTTGGATTGCTCCAAGGAAAGGTCATATAGCTCATCTATCATCTTGGAGAGACTGCGCAGGAGCTCCTGCTTATTCAAATCATCCAGTTGGCTTATGTTGATTTCGCTTTCCCGTACTCCGAAGATTCCGTCTTTGACCACCAGGTCATTTACTAAGTGGTTCTCCTTGGCCATCTGCTTAACCTTCTCCTCTAGCTTCCAGGGAATCTTAATGGCGTTATACAGGCCGTCGGGTTGAATCAGTGCTCCCATATACTTGTTGATGAAATGAATTACTATCCCTACTTTGGTCTTAAAGCTTTCCTCTTCCTCCACGCCAACCGCTGTCTGACCGGCTCTAGCCAACCCTCCACCAATTCTACCCAGGAAGCCGGCAAAGGCTCCTTTGTCAACCTCCTCCTCTTTCTTCTTTTCCTCCCCCTTTTTCTCTTCTACGGATGTTACTGTCTGAATTACCTCCAACAAGCCGGAGGATAATAGACCGTAGAGAATTTTGGTGGTCTTCAGCTCGTTGAAGCCGGAGAGCTCGGCAATCTTGCTCACCGGGCGCCGACCGTCAATCAAAGAGAGAACTCGCCACTCGTGTGGCTCCAGAGTGATATTCTCCGAGCCCTCACGGGGATTCGGGGAGAAACCAAGAACTGTATGCTGAGAGGGAATGAGGGAACGAAATTTTGCCCATTCGTCTATGCGCCGGGTCGCTTCCAGAATCAGGTTTTGACTGCCGACGGTGATGGTCTTGGGGGTAGGAGTTACCTGGGTTTCAAAGCGGAAGCTACCTTTATTCCAGTTGAAGAGTTCATATATCGCCCGCTCTCCAACTTCGTCGCCCAGAGTAGCGTGAACCGCCTCGCCCTCTTGAAAAAAAATCTTGGCGACATTACCGTTGTCTACGACGGTCAGAACTCCGGTCCGCTTTCCGATGTTAATTAGTTGAAGGACATCGGAAAGTCCAAAATCTTCCAATGAGCCGTCCAGGCTCATGGCTAAGTTCCTCCCTTGAGACTGGACAAATTTTTTAGCATTGTAACATAGAAATATTCTATTTCAAACTGAAAAGTAATATCTTATTCATGGCCTTTAGGCTTTAGTGACCGATGCTTTGTTGCCAGAAGCGCTTTCCTATCATATTGTATCATATATGAAATTACCAATCAAGCAAAAATATTAAGATGTATCATAAACGGCAACATAAGTCTTTTATAGTTTTAATAAGTGTTTAATAAATATACGAAATGCTTTCCAATTTCGCGCTAGCTCCTCCCTCTGAGTTACAGACTGCCATAACTTGTAAGCCAGATAGGGAGGGCGAAGGTAATAGACTCTGCGGGCATATGCGCAAAAATCCACCAATTCCCGGGGATTGAGGTGTTCGGTGCGAATTATGGTGGAGTGCCAGCCTTCCGGTGTGCACCACTCCGCAAAATCATCCGCCAGAAGATACCCTCTCTGGCTAGCCCATTCATATGCCTCGGTGCCGGGGTAGACCATTACCGGGAAAAACTGGGCGGTATCCGGAGCTAACTTCAAAGCCAGCCGCAGGGTGGCGGATAGACTGCGTCGGTCCTCTCCGGGATTTCCAGCCATAAAACAACCGTGCACCAATAGACCGGCTCTTTTCGCCGAGTGGGCAAACTCCTGCATCTGCGACAGTGTAATTCCCTTGTGCATGTTCTTTAATATCTGGGAATCCCCCGATTCATAACCCACAATCAGCAATCGGCAGCCGGAGGCTTTTAAGAGCCTCATAGTCTCGTAGTCCAGATTGACGCGCACATTTGCCGACCAGGGCAGGCGATTGCCGGCGTCTATTAGCAGTTGGGCTATGGAGCGCATCCTCTCCCGGTTGGCGGAAAAAGTGTCGTCCTCAATGACTACCTCCTGCACCTGGGGCAATTCCTGCGCAATGTAAGCAAACTCGCTGGCCACATTCCCCGCACTGCGCAGGCGGTAGCCCCGACCGTGAAAGGTCTGGGGATAGAGACAGAAGATACACTGGTGCGGGCAACCCCGCCCGGTAATCATCATAGCCATAGGGTAACGGGCGGCGGCAAAGAAATAGTCCTCCACCACCAGGTGTTTTTTATAGACGTTCGCCACCAGGGGGAGTGCATCCAGATTTTGAATCATCTCCCGGTCGGGATTGTGGATTATCTTGCCATCCCGGCGCAGACTTAGACCGGCGATTTCCTCAATACTTCGCCCGCCGGCGAGTCTTTGAGCTAATTCTCTGAGAGTATAATCGTATTCCCGGCGGGCGACGGAATCTGCGCTCGGGCATTCTGCCAGGACTTCTTCCGGAAGCGCCGTGGCGTGCGTTCCCACCAAACATAGATGCGCTTTGGTCAGCTGAGCTTTTATAGCTTGAGCTAAGGAAAGGTCGGAGTGGATACTGGGTGTGGTGGTGTCCACAACCACTAATTGAGGGCTAAATTCCTTGATGAGGTCAATCGTTTTTTGTGGCGAGTAACCCCGCGCCGGACTATCCAATAACTGCACGGAGAAGCCGGCTTCCTCCAGCACTCCCGTGGCGTAAGAGAGCCAGAGGGGATAATAGAGCGTCCCGCTTTTGGTGATGGCTGGACTGCGGGAGGCGCGGGAGAAGCGACCTTTGAACGGCGGATTGAGTAGAGTAATGCGCATCCTTTATCCTCAAATTAACATTTTTGGTGAAAGAGAAGTATAGGATAAAGATTGGCGGTATTTATGTCAAGGGTTTTATTAATGGCGTAGGGGCAAGTAGGGGCAAGTAGGGGTAAGCCTGAGGCTTACCCCTATGGTGCTTGCCTCTACGGCGCTAACCCCAAATACATGACCGGGTAAGGGCGAATACAAAATTCGCCCCTCCGTTGGCTTAAACCCGGCAGCTGGAACAACTGTCTTTCTTATTGAGCAGTAAAGCAAGCCCTTGTAATTTGAGCTATTTTTTATTATCTTTAGCTTTCGGCATGCCCTTTCTTGAGGAGGTCTTATGTATAGATTTATAATTGTCTCTTTTCTATCTGTCCTGCTTCTCGCCGGTCTCCTATTCTTTACCGCCTGCAAAAAGGAACCCTTGCTGGAAATCACCGTGGAGAAAGCCCCGGGTTCTCTCGCCCTAGCCTTGAAGCAAGAAAACGAGTATGCCCTGACCAACCAGAGCAATAAGCTCTATCTGGAAGCGGACATCCTGGCACAGGAACTTACCAAGGAGAGCAGGCAGCCGATAAATCTCGCTCTGGTCATTGACCGTTCCGGCTCTATGCTTTCCAAGGGCAAGCTGGACTATGTGAAAGAGGCGGCGAATTATCTAATCAACAAGCTCACCGAAAGAGATACCCTATCGCTGATTACCTACTCCAGCGAAGTTCAGGTGGTCTTCCCCCAGGACAATGTCAAGGATAAGGAGCTGCTCAAAGACAAATTAGACTTTGTCTCCGCTCAGGGCTGGACATTTATGAGCGGTGGTCTGGTGGAGGGCTTCAATCAATTAAAGTCGGTAAAGGACGAAAATTCCTTCAATCATATAATTTTGCTCTCCGACGGTATGGCTAACCGCGGGGTGAGCGACCTGACCGGTCTGCGCCAGATTGCCGCCGGCTTCTACAAACAAGGGGTAACCCTCTCTACGATTGGCGTGGGTCTGGACTACGACGAGGATATTTTGCGGGGGCTAAGCGAGGAGACCACCGGGAATTATTACTACATTGCGGTTCCTGAAGAAATACCGGACATATATGCCGGCGAATTGGACTATCTCTCCAATGCGGTTGCCACTCAGGCCGGTCTTCTAATCCGTCTGCAAGAGGGAGTAAAACTGACCAAGGTCTTTGGCCATAAGTTTTTGGAGATAGATGAGGGTTTGTATCACATTGACCTGGGTAAATTGCGCAGTGGGGAGCAACAGTGGGTAGTGCTGGAACTGGAGGTAAGCCCGCATAGTGAACCGGGGAAGATGGAGGTGGGTTCCGTAACCCTGCGCTACAGAGACATATCCCGGGCGCAGAGCAGCGAGGAGAGCCAGGTAGAACTGAGCCAGGGCGTCTATCTCACCTATACTGAGGACAGCAAGCAGGTGGAGGAGGGCAGGAACATCAGCGTCTTCAACACGGTCAACTTTATGGTGGCGCAGGAGACCAAACAGCAGGTTCAGCAGTTGATTAAAGCGGGCAAACTGAACGATGCCGACAAGCTTCTATCCACTATGTGCGGTGAGATTGACAATAAATATAAGCTGGGTGGAATGGACAAGCCCCAGTCCATCTCCGACGAGCTGGGAGTTATGAACTCAATGTCCGCCGAGCTGAAGAGCACCCGCCCTTCCAAGGAACGACTGAGTGAGATGCGCAAGGAGATGGACTACGACGCCTACCAGAAGACCAAGTTCAAAGAGGAGATAAAGTAGAGAGAAGCCCCCGCCTTTGTCGGGAGAAGCCCCCCGCCAGAGGCGGGGGGCTTTTTGTTAGCTATTGGCAAACCTATAGCTGACTAATGATAGATGGCTTTTACAATTCCGAGTGAAGCGGGCTGGATATTTTCCGGGACTTCCTCCTCCAGGAAGTCGTCAAGATAAACAAACCCTCACTCACAGCAGTTAGTAGAGATACCTCCATAACTGCCGGTCAGATTATAGATATAGTCAGCGACCGCTAATATGTAATCGTCAAACTTGGCTACGATGTGCACTGGATTCTGTCCGGAGGCAATTATACTCATTGTGGAGATTGGACCAGGTATAGTCATTGTACCCAATCTGTGGTAAACACTCCCTACCCATTCAAATATGTCAACCCAATATTCTACACCGCCGTCAGAATTATAAAAGGCAATATACCCGCTGTGACCGTCATCTGCCATTCTGGTTATTACTGCCAAACAAGAGAAATCTATGTAATCGCCCAGATAAACCTCGCCAGCAGAGACCTTCATTTCCGGGTCGGAAGCTCCTCCAGAAGCTCTGTAACGACCGAAATTCCCTCCCAACCACATATCACCACCGGACTGATTGGTAACATAAAACCCATATTCGTAGTCAGAGATTTTCTCCCAATCGGGCGAATCTTCTAGGGGCATGCCATCGTAGTATTCATCAAAGTTATCCTGCCAGAGGACGGCGGCATGGGTTATCTGGGGAAGCAAGCTAATTACTAGCAGGGGGGCAAGAGCAAAGCTCAACCATTTACCCAACATATATACCTCCGTGGTTTTTACCGGTCGAACATATGACCTATTAATAGATATATCAACAGAACAAGCTGAATTATTTGTATAGGGCTTTTATAGTTCCTAGTGAAGTGGGCTGTATATAGTCAAGAACAGTTTCTTCTTTAAAATTGTCAAGACCACAACCACCACTCATTGTGCACGAACCATATAAACCACCGAAACCACTTGTAAGATTGAAGTCATTATCATACCAAGTCAGTTGATGGCCATCAAAGCATGCAGTTATGTGAACTGGATTTTCTCCCAGGGCGATTATAGAAATTGATTCCGGGCACTCTGTAACGCTGTCGTGAATGATATATACTTCATCGAAATCAATCATGGCACTTAGCGATATATATTGATATAAATATTGGTCTTCTTGCATCTGTTCTTCATACAAGGCCAGATAAGCTTCAGAACCGTCTTCTGATAGGCGAGTTACAACTCCGACACTACTGCAATGGCTGAAAGGATCGCCTCCACAACTCACCTCATCTACAAACACTTTCATATTGGGGTTGCTAGCTCCACCAGTGGCGATATAAAAGCTTCCGAATCCGGAAAGACAAAAACCTTCTCCATCTTCAACAGTAATAAAGCCACCTGGAAAGCCAAAAAATTCATCCCAGCTTGGCGACTCCTCCAGAGGCATCCCCTCATAGTAACTATCAAAGTCATCTTGCCAGAGGATGGCGTTATAGGCAATCTGTGGTAGGAGGAGGGCACCGGCGAGAGTTGAGATGGCAATTATGTATCTCATCTCCAAACCTCCTTTTAAGGTAGGCGCTACATCTATATTATTCACCCATAGCCCAATTTTGTCAAGATAATTTATTCTACACCATTATTCCTTACTTCAATACAACTAACCCTTCCCCTCTCCCATTTCTGGCACGCTTTTTACCCCTTTCATCTATGACTCTATTGGTTCTTATCTCCCTTGTCTTATATCACTTTATGTGCTAAGATTTAAGAAATTAGCCAATTGACCAATCCTATTGAACAATCCGACGGAGGAAAAATATGAATATAAAATTACCCCGGTGCTTAATAGGACTTATTTCAACTTCTATTATTCTTCTCCTTTTCGCTTCCTGCGTCCCCAAATATTCCGATTACCCTCTCTTCCGCCACGACGCCGGGCGCCACGGTAGTGAGGTCATTCTAAAAGCCCCCCTCCTGGGCAATATCGTCTGGAAGACAACTCTGCCCGGCAAGGTCTTCTCCTCGCCCACCTTCGCCGACGGCATCGTCTATGTCGGCTGTTTTGACAATAACCTCTACGCCCTGAACTCCGCTAACGGGGAAAAGCTCTTCTCCTCCGCCACCGAGGGCGATATTATGGCTAGCCCAGTCGTCTCCGGCAAGTCGGTCTTCGTCAGCTCAATGGACGGAAGCCTGTATTCCTTTGACGCTACCACCGGTAATTTAAACTGGAAATTTCAAACCGCCAAGGGCGTGGTGGCAAGCCCGGTCGTCGGCGACGGCAAAATCTATTTCGGCAGTTACGATTCCAACCTCTATGCGTTGAACGCCCACAACGGGAAATTGCTCTGGCAGTTCCCCGCCGCCTCAGGTATTTGGGCAAGCCCGGCTTACTACCAGAATTGTCTCTTCTTTGCCGACACCGCCGGACTTATCTATTCCCTGGACGCCAAAACCGGCGAACTGCGCTGGCGCATAAATATTCAACAGGGAATCAACTCCAGCCCGGCAGTGGTGCAGGGCTATCTCTTCGTCGCCGGTATGGACGGCTCAATACATTGTTTGGATATAATTGACGGGAAAGAGTTGTGGTCTTTTGTCGCTACTAAATCTGTAGATTCCTCCCCGGCGCTTGCCTCTAATATTGTGGTCTTCGGCTCCTGGGATGGCACTGTCTATGCTCTGGAGGCGACCACCGGTAAACAGGTCTGGCAGATGGTTACCAACCGGGCGGTGGACGCCAGTCCCGCCATTGGCGCCGGTTGTGTCTACATCGGTTCCAATGACGGCAACCTCTACGCCCTGGACCTGGCTACCGGCAAAGAGTTGTGGCATCAAGGGCTGGGCAAAGAGATAAGTGCCAGCGCCGCCTTGAGCGAGGATATGCTCTTCGTCGCCACCACCGATGGAACTGTCTTCGGCATCAAATAAGGACCGGGAATGCCCCTGGGTATAGAGACATTGGTAGTCGGTGCAGTCGCCACCAATTGCTATCTGGTCTACGAGAAGAAGAGCCGGATGGGCTTGGTCATTGACCCCGGCGGGGAGAGCGAAAGGATTATCCGGCGAATTGAGAAGCTTGGTCTTACCATTGACCTGGTGGTCAATACGCACGGTCACATTGACCATATTTTAGGGGATAACGCTGTGGTTGAGGCGACCGGCTCGGCTGCGGCAATACATCCTGCCGACGAGCCTATGCTCAAGATTGACTGGAGTAAGTTCGCGCCGGAATTTAATTGCAACTTTACTCCGCCGGTGAAATACATACTGATTGATGAGGGAGAAAGGATTAGTTGCGGGGGAATCAACCTGAAGATACTCCACACCCCCGGTCACTCCCCGGGCAGTATCTGCCTGTATACCCCCGGAATTCTCTTTTCCGGGGATACGCTTTTTTACGAGGATGTGGGGCGCGACGACCTGCCCGGCGGGGATTTCCAAATGCTCAGCCATTCTATTCTGAAGAAGCTATACCTTCTTCCTCCCGAGACAGAGGTCTATCCCGGTCACGGACCCACCACTACCCTGGGTCATGAGATGAGCTGTAACCCCTCCTTTCATATTAGTAAGTGAACCTGAGCTTTACAGTGAATATGCCAAAATTGAAAAAAGAGATAGCGGTTGAGGAATTGGACCATAGGCGTGCTTTGTTTGAGCAAGAAGCCCTGCCACATTTATCCGCACTATACAACCTGGCCCGTTATCTTACTCGCAACCAGAGTCAAGCGCAAGATTTAGTGCAGGACGCTATGTTGCGCGCCTATCGCTTCTTTCACTTGTATCAGCCGGGAACAAACTGCAAAGCCTGGTTGTTCAAAATATTGAGAAACACTTTCATAAATGAATATCGTCGGCGAAGGCGACTCCCTCAGCAGTTGAATGTTGAAGAATTGGAGGGTTATCCCAGCTCTAAGCGGCGAGAGACGGCTCTGGGTGGACCGGCTGACGGGGAAGGAATAGCTGAGTCTCGTCAGGTTCTACGCGAGGGCAAAAGCAATCAGTTGAAATTTTTAGGAGATGAGATAACCCGAGCGTTGTGGGAGTTGCCGGACGAGTTCCGCATAGCGGTAATGCTCTCCGATTTGGAGGAGGTCAGCTATAAAGATATAGCCGAGATTATGGATACGCCTATCGGCACGGTGCGCTCGCGTATCTCCCGAGGGCGGAGCTTACTTCGGGATAAATTGTATGATTTTGCGCACAAAGCCGGTATAGTAGGCAATAGGAGGTGACTGCTTGCAACCTTGCTCTAAGCAGAAGTGGTTGGAGTGCTTAAATGCCTATTTGGATGGGGAGTTGGAGCCGGAGAAGCGGGATGCAGTTCGCACCCACCTCGCGGAGTGTGGAGAATGTCAGGATATGCTCTCTCGCCTGAGCATCTGCAAACAACTGCTGGCGCAATATGGTCGGCAGCATCCTACCCCCCAACAGCTGACGGACTGTCTCAGCGAGCAATTGGACGTCTTTGACGCCTTGCCCCAACCTGGCTGGTTGGAGAGTCTCTTCAGTCGGTTTCGTCTGGTTTTGGTTCCCACAGCCAGTCTAGCGGTAGTCGTTTTAGGTGTTTTTTTGCTGAATATAGTTCCTCAGCCTCTGTTGAGGACACTGGCAGAAGCCAAAGCATATTATCAAAACCCAGAGCATATCCACGACTTTATTGGCGCCAGTTCCGCGGAATCGGAAGGGTATTGCCAACAGAAACTTCATTGCTCGGTCAAACTTGTTGACGAGCATTCTTGTAGGGTAAAATTTTGCGGATGTAATTTTCTTTGTGACGACGGGTGTTGTGGAGTATCCCTGGAAATGGAATATGATGGTGGCACTGGTCTGGTCTGTATAATGAACCGACAGGATGCCGTTCTTCCCCGCCTGACCGACAATATTAACGGCGATTCCGCTCTGTGCACCAGTTATCAAAACACGCAAATGATTATCTGGAATCACGGTGATATGGTCTATGCCCTGGTCTCCGATACCGATATGGAAAAGCTGGTGGATTTAGCCAGGGATTTTTCTACTATTAACTTACAGCAGAAAGAGTAGGCTGGTGAGGAATAATATTTCCCTTCCACCTGAAACCTGGTGGATATTTTTTTCGTCTCTTATCTAAGGGTAATTTTGTGGTTGTGCCTACTTTTGGAATCTGATAATAAAGAAAAAAGCACTTGACACAGCTTGAACTATGTGTTATATTTCTGACCAATCGGTCATTTTATGACGATTTGTTCAAATAATGACCGACTAGTTTAACTATAATCCCCCGCGAGATTTGCCATCCATAGAAAAACCACTGAATAACTAAGGAGTCTTCTATGAACGCTTTTGTGCGTCTCTTAAAACCGTTTGTTGCTCCCCAACAGTTATTTGAGCATTTGCGGGAGAAGCCGGATTGGTTTTTGCCCTTTATTTTAGTGGCTATCGTTACCACAGTCGCTATGCTTCCCATTTACTCCATCTATAAGGATTTTCAATATCAGGCAATAGATAAAATGCTGGAAGACGGTAAGCTGGACACAGAACAAGCCGGGTTTGCTTACGAATCGGTTGAAAGTCCCGTTCGCACCATTTTTGATTTCGCTGTCCGTCCGGTGTTCTATCTAATAATATTATTAGTTCAAGCTCTGTTTTTTTATCTGGGGGCTAATATGCTGGGTGGAGAGTCCACTTTCAAAAAAAGTCTGGCGGTCGCCACTTACTCCAGCCTGGTCTTCGTCCCCGGAGCAATAATCACTGATATTCTTATTCTAATCAAGAGAGATATACTGTCCGGGTTGAATCTGGCAAAGATATTGCCAGCGGATATGGCCGAGGGCGGTCTCTTTTCCCGTATTGTTTATCAATTACTCAGCCATTTTGATGTCTTTCAGGTCTGGGCTCTGGTGCTTATGTCTATCGGTATAGCCGTTACTATGAACCTCTCCAAAGCCAAGAGTTATGCTCTGGTCTTTGTCCTGTGGGGTATCTGGATAGTCATCTCTATCTTCCTAGCGGAGGTCTTCGATGGTCTACAAACCATATAAAAGCAGTCTATGTGTGGCAATGATGCTCTCTCTGGTAGCGTCTTTTAGCCCGGTCTATGCTGAACAGGATGGGTCAGGAGTTGCGGCCACGGAAAAAACTGAGCTTACTCTGGACCAGTGCCTGCAGATGGCGTTATCCAACGCGGTCAATCTGGCGCAAGCGGAATATGAGAAGAGCTCGGCTTCCGCGGATAAGCTCGCCGGCTGGGGCGCCCTCCTGCCCAACCTCTCCGTGACCGGTAATTTTAACCGCTCCTGGGGGACTTCCTCCACCTCTGGACTTGGTCAATGGGACCAATTCTTCACCACGCCGGAGGTGAGCAATCAATATCGCTTCACCAGCACAATGACAGTTCCGCTGGTCTCTCCCCTGGTCTGGTTTAATATGCTGGGCAGTAATGCCAAGTCTAAATCCGCAGACCTGAGCTATCAGATTGAGCGGGAGAAGCTTGCGGTTAGCTTAAGCCGGGCATATTTCGCGGTCCTGAAGGCGGAGGAACTTCTCTCTTCTGCTGAGGACTCCCACCAGGCTGCCGTCCGTCATCTGGAACTGGCTAAGCGGATGTTTGAGCTGAAGGGTGTCTCCCAGGTAGATGTGCTTACCGCTCAGACCTCCGAGGCGGAAGCCCATGTGGCTTTAATCAGCGCCCGCAATGGCTGGGAGGCAGCTAAGATGTCCCTCTGCTACCTGATTGGGCTGCCGGTGGATACCGACATTGCCCTGGAAGACATATCCGGCACCTCACCGGAGATACCCGAATACCAGAAGTGTTTGGATACTGCTCTGGCAGAGCGCAAGGAGATTTTGAGTCTGGAGAAGGACCTGGCTTCGGCTAATTACGCCAAATGGACGGCTATTTCCGCAAAACTCCCCAGTTTGGCTGGGGTGGGTAGTTATTATTGGAGCGACGATACTTTGGACTTTGGCGACTGGAGCAAGAATGACGGCTACAGCATTGGGCTACAACTGAGCCTCAATCTCTTTGACGGGCTCTCCTCGGAGGCGAGCATCGCCAAAGCTCGGGCGGCGAAGAAGCTAGCCGAGATAACTCAGAAGCAGAACGACCAGTCCATAAGCCTGGAGGTGCGCAAGGCTTACCTGTCGGCACAGGAGGCTTCGGAGCGAATGGTGGTCGCCGAGCAAGCACTAGAGCAAGCCGGCTCGGAGCTAGACCTGGCGGAGAGAAGATACGAGCTATCTGCCGGCTCAATTCTTGAGCTGACTGATGCGCATGCCACCTACACCAAAGCCAATACTAATTATATCAACGCGGTATATGATTTCCAGATAGCGGAGATAGAGCTTAGAAAAGCTATGGGCACTTTGCAGTTACCATAGGCTGGAAAAAGAAAAATTTGAAAGAATCCCTATTCCTGGCAACAAACAACAATTTGATAGACTGAGGTAGAGAGTTATGGCAAAGAATGAAACCGGTAACAACAAGAAAAAGATGTCCAAGAAAAAGAAGCGAATAATTATTGGAAGCGTCATTCTGGCAGTTATCATTGCTCTGGTGGCATTCAATATTATCCGTTCCTCGGATAAAAGTGTGAAAGTTCTGGTGGGCAGTACTAACAATGGCAAGCTGGTCTCCATGGTCAGTGGACCGGGGAATGTCAAACCTACCGATTCAGTGAAAGTTTCAGCCTATGTGCTGGGCAAAGTGGTGGAACTGCCGGTGAAGGAAGGTGATACGGTCAGCGTGGGGCAGCTTCTGCTGAGATTGGACGACACTAAGTATTACCAGGACCTACTCCGTGCGGAATCCGTTTTGGACCAAGCTTCCTACGCTCTAGAGCTTGCCGGTCAGCAATACGATGAGGGAAAGTCCGCATATCATCGTCAGGAAGCACTCTACGACGATGGTCTGATATCCGAGCAGGAGTTTGAGACCGCTACCACCGCCTTCAAGAGTTTGGAGAGCAACTACAACACCGCCCTGGCCAGCTACTCCCAGGCGCAATCTGGCTTGGTCTCCGCTCAGGACGCCTACTCTAAAACAAAATATACCTCGCCCATAGATGGCCTGGTCACTCTGGTTAATATTGAGAAGGGAGAGGTGGCTGTGCCGGGCACTATGAATACTGCCGGCACAGTGCTACTGGAAGTCTCTAATATGGGAACTATGCAGGTGGAGACGGAGATTGACGAAGTAGACGTGGTAAAATTGAAATTGGGCCAGGAAGCCAAGGTGGAAATAGATGCCTATCCCGACCAGATCTTCAAAGGCAAAGTGATTGAGATCGGCAACTCGCCGTATGTAGGCAATGCTTTGGTCAGTTCTTCTTCCAGTACCGATACAGCAGTCAATTTTATAGTCAAAGTGCTTCTAGAAAACCCACCGGCAGACCTGCGTTCGGGAATGTCTGCTACCGTGGATATCATCACTGATACCAGAGAAGAATGTCTCTATGTGCCCATCCAATCAGTAGTGCGTCGTGACCCCAATCTTGCTAAAGATGACATTGAGCAGATGAAGAAAAACGGCAATCAGAAAGTGGATGAGGAGAATCTGGTGGAAGGTGTTTTCAAGATTGAGAACAATAAGGCCGTCTTTGTTCCCGTAACCACCGGTATCTCCGACGACCAGTATTACGAGATTGTCTCCGGTCTCTCCGAAAGCGATAAAATCATCACCGGTTCATACAAGGTGTTGCGTAAATTAGAAACCGGCGATGAAGTCAAAGTGGTAGATAAGCTTGTTGAAGAGGAGAAATCTAAATAAATGACTGTATCCAAAAAAGAACCACTCATTGCTCTGGATAAGCTGTGTAAAACCTATGATATGGGTAAAGCCCAGCAGGTTATGGCACTGGTAGATGTAACACTGGACGTTTATCCCGGAGAATATATTGCCATAATGGGACCGTCCGGTTCGGGCAAATCTACATTGATGAACATGCTGGGTTGTCTGGATACGCCCAGTTGCGGCAACTACTATTTCAAAGGGCAGGATATCAGCGAAGCTACCGAGGATGAGCTGGCGCATATCCGCAATATTGATATTGGCTTTGTTTTTCAGACCTATAATCTACTCGCTCGTTCCTCAGCATTATCAAATGTGGAATTACCGCTTATCTATTCCGGCGTCTCCCGGGAAGAACGGAAGCAGCGTGCTCAGGAAGTGCTGGATTCTGTGGGCATGGGCAACCGCGCTAATCATAAGCCAAATGAGCTTTCCGGGGGGGAACGTCAGCGAGCGGCTATAGCTCGGGCGCTAATCAACCGTCCCGCCATCATATTAGCTGATGAACCCACTGGTAATCTGGACTCCAAAACCGGCGCGGAAATTCTGTCTATCTTTGATGCTCTGAATAAAAATGGAAATACAATAATTGTCGTTACTCACGACCGGGATATTGCCAATTATA
>Ga0315289_10008870_pt1 | contig 14513 bp, 6 predicted proteins | sample YL17G11_40_MG_FD_203452 | JGI IMG/M metagenome (GOLD analysis project Ga0315289, IMG submission 203452) | Sediment microbial communities from Yellowstone Lake, YNP, Wyoming, USA - YL17G11_40 | ecosystem: Environmental > Aquatic > Freshwater > Lake > Sediment | place: USA: Wyoming | collected...
CCTTCTGCCATTCTTTTTCCCAGTAATCTTCGATCAAGCGTCCCTTTTCATCATGGTCATAATTGAAACCCCAAGGGATAAAATTTCGACCAGATTTTTCAAGGATGAATGAAAAATTATCTTTTGAAATCCGAATCCGTTCTATATCCTTCGAAAAAACCTGACCTGGAAATAAAATATCCAGAGCAACAATAAAGAAACTAATCCACCAATAAATCACTAATTTTTCAGTTACTAAAATTTTAATTTCCTTTTTCCTCCTGAAGAATTATCGCTTTTACTATTAAATCTAAGAAGAATGATTTTATTTCGCAACCTAAAAATTAGACAAATCAAAAATGTTGTGAGTTAAGACCTCTGAAAAACTAATAACCGAAGCTGTGTCATTCCTGCGAACGGTAGCCGCAATCTTTAGGCTTGTCCCTGTGAAAACAGGGATTGCGCTTATTTGGCACAGGCTAAAGCCTGTGACTTTGTTCGCTCACAATGATATTCTTCGTTTCCTCTCCCCTTGTGGGAGAGGATTAAGGAAAGGTGGGTGTCATTGCGAGCCTACCTTCAGGCAGGCGTGGCAATCTCACTTTTAGGTTTCTCATATAAGCTTTTAAGAGATCTAAATTTAAAAACTTGACAAATGTGAATATAATTTATAGAAATTTTTTAAAATCCATTCCTGATCCTGAAAAAGAATAATTAATAGTAATACGGTGACAGTCTACAGAAACAGTAACAATACATTATATCAGGAGGATACAGAAATTGCTGGGACACAAAGACGTCAGAACCATAATGATCTATACCCATGTCCTCAATCGTGGATTGTCGGGTGTTCGTAGTCCGGTGGACGGGCTTTGAAACCATTAAATGAGGTCATGTTATGCTGCTCCGTATAAGATGCCCTGATAAGTCGCTGGACAGGCATCAAACATTTGAATACAAAGGGGACAACACGCCTTTGGCAAGAAATCCCAAGGCGTGTTATACGGATAGAAAATCAGAACTCTGCATCTTATGTGGATCAATCTAATCATTGTTAGGGTGCTTTATACTGACTAAACATACTGCCCAGAGAAAGGAAACATATGAAACTCGCAAAATGGATTTTTCTCATCGCAGGCATTTTTGGTTTGCTGTCCACGATTCCTCTCGCTTTTGCTGAGAAGATGATGGGGGTCAAACAGCCAGAGTTCTACTACGGATTCGTTTTTCTGGATATCTGTTGGCAGATTTTGTATTTGGTCCTATCCTCAGATCCGGTTCGATATCGCCCGATGATGATTCCAGCGTTTCTGGCAAAAGCCAGCGGAACGGTCGTCCTGATATGGTTATACCTGCAAGGACGGGTTTCTGGCCAATGGCTTGCAATAGGTGCTGTAGATGGGGTCTTTGCTATCTTATTTCTGGTTGCATTTTTGGCAACACGAAGTGAGTCCAAAAAATGGGAGGTTAAAATGGTTATTCCAGTTATCTTTGGACTTCTAGCTGCTGCTCCCCTGTTCAAAGCAGCCGATGTCCATGGCAATGAGCCGATTTCACCCACGGCAGGCAGCAAGGAGCAATGGACAGGTTCGAGCGAGCAAAAATTGTGGGGATTAATGACCATCTGGTCTGAAGCGAAATTCAATTTTCCCTATTTTGACCGAGTCCCTGATCTCGATTGGGATAAGAAAGTCCAGGACTACATTCCACGTGTCATCAGTGCAAACACCATCGAGGAATATTATGATGTTCTAATGGAATACGCCGCACTGCTCAAAGATGGACATACAATGGTTATGCCTCCCTGGATGTACGTGAAACCAGGACATGACCATCCGCCTGTAGAACTTCAGGTCGTGGAAGATAAATTCGTTGTTGCCAGAACCGCGGATACTGAGGAAATCAGGAAACAGAAGGTCTATCCGGGATTGGAAGTCCTGGAGATCGGCGAACACGTCCCGGTGCGAACTTACCTCAAGGAAAATGTTCTGCGGTTTCACTCCTGCGGGACACCACAAGCGGATGAGGCGATTGGCTTGGTAGGCATTCTCAGCGGCATAAAGGATAGCCAAGTGCTGCTCAAAGTGAAAGACCCTGATGGCACCGTGAGAGAAGTTTCCTTGACCAGAAATTCAAAGGATAAGGACGGCACCGCGTTTCAGTGGCGATGGGTGCGGTGGTATATGATCGATCCAGTGATTGAAACCAAGATGATTGGGTCGGATATTTGTTATATCAGAATCTCAAACTTTGGTAGTGAAAAAGTCGTGGAAGAATTCCAGAAGGTCTTTAACTCCCTCGACCTCGCCACGATTAAGGGGATTATGTTCGATGTCCGTTACAATCCGGGAGGAAACAGCGCTCACGCTTACAGTATCGCGAGTTTCCTGACTGACCAGCCAATGAAAGCCGACAAATGGAAGAGCTTTTCCTACGTGCCGGCATATCGGTCCTGGGGTCGCCCCACTGGATGGATCGAAGGTGGTCCTTCCATCATCGAGCCTCGGAAAGGAAAAAGATATTCAGGACCTCTGGTGATTCTGACTGGTCCCGGGACACACAGTGCTGCTGAGGATTTTCTGGTTCCACTGCAGTATTCCAAGCGGGCTGTGCTCATTGGTGAAAAAACCGCTGGAAGCACCGGGAATCCAATCTCTGTCCCATTGCCCGGTGGAGGAACGTTTATGGTGGTGTCGAAAAGAGACATGTTTCCGGACAGGCGGGAGTTCGTCGGTATCGGTATTTCCCCCGATGTGCCAGTGTATCCGACTCAGCAGGATCTGCTTAAAGGAACAGATGCTGTTCTACAGAAGGGAATCGAAGTCGTCAGGAATTGGGCATTCTATAGGAAAGAGCATTAGGACTGAATGGCAGTACGTTCAAAGGTACTAAACTCATTACTCCTTCCGATTATACCTCTGCAGAAATCACTTGATGAACCGGCAATCGACCTGCCGGTCGGAGCAGAAGACAACTGGGATATCGTAGTTGAGAAAGTCAGAAAGAAGCATTCCCATTACAGCTTTCATGTGAACTTTGGAGCGGGAGCGATTACTGTGAATATCGCAAAGGTCTGCTTTTACCAATATACAAAAAGCTTCATATCTAACAATATCTGGGATATGTTATCTTGTTTGGTGCTTTTGTATATCTATTTCCTTTCATTTTGTAATATCTTCTAATTGTACAATCTCTCCGAATTCTTCAAAGTCTTCACAAGTTTGTGCATCATCAAATAAAATTGTCAGTGTTTTTAGTTTTCGTTTTTTTGAGTTATTGTTTGTGTTCTTGACGCATTGGTACTTATCCGTCTGTGATAATTACGACTCTATTTAATTCTGTATTTCTTTCTTACTTTATATTCATATGAATTTACACATTTAGAATCTACTCCTATTAAATTTCCCACCTATTATTTTTTATGAATTACTTTTTACTAAAAAACTTGACAAGTTTCATATAATATTCATAATTTTTTTTAGTATCTAACTAATAAGAAAAATAACAATATCTACATAGTGGAAGTGAAATTATGATTACATCTTATTAAGAAGCAAAACGCTGTCTATATGGATTTAGATGGAACTATATATACAGTAGTTTGTAATCTGTAAAGGAGCCGAATTATGATTAATCTAAACACTAGAGTCGCTCTTGTTCTAATCTTATTTGCTGTCTATTGCTTAGACGCCAGCTATACGCAAGACTCATCCGAAGTATCGCAGCCTATAAAAGAAGAAACTGGGAAAAAAATGGAAGAAGGTAGAAAAACTCTAGAAGGATTTAGAAATCCACTGACCGCATTTCGTATTGATCATAACCGTTATCCAGAGCACTTGTGTCAGCTTACAACCCCAATAGCCTATTTTAAAATCATCCCAAAAGATCCATTCGATCTAAGCAATGACCTTCGCTATAAGGCTCTCAATAATGGTAGTCGCTGTAGTGTCTACAGCATCGGTGCGGACGGAAGAGATGATGGCGGTGATCCAGCGAAAGATGTTGTTTTTGATATGGACGAAAAGTCCAAGGGGAATTGGCCCAAAATTTCTCCAGAAGAGAATCAGCGACGCTGGGAGGAAAACGAGCGAGCACTGACGATAGAGTATCTCGAAAAGGCTAAAGCATCAATCAAAGATAACATTGGCATAGTTGTTCCCTTTGAGGAGGTTGTTCTAGCTCGACTTGAAGCAAAACGTTTTGCAAACGGTTACAGTTTATGCAGAGAGATGTCGTTACGCGAATCGATGCGGAATATCTTGCTTCCGGAAGTGTTGAATAAGAATATCTTTATCGACCAGGACATTTCCCCGCGCTCCATTAAATTCGCTCAATTATTTTATAGAGAAGGCCTAACGGACTTAAGCGACATTGTAGAAGCGTTCCGACTAAAATACAGAACTTTCACAGCAACTGTTAAAGTGGTCTGGATACCGTTAGAAGCCACTGAACGCTTACCCGAACCGGTAGGTCCTGTTTTTGCCAATGAGCGTAAAGTCTTAAACATCACTGTCAACTTGAAATCTATTAGCGGATATATTGACTTCGAGATTTACGCTGATCCTAAGTTGAAAGATTATCAATTGCCCCACGGAAAGCCAATTGGAATGAAATCTGACAAATATATCATCGAAAACCAAGTTATGGACCGCATCGAGTTTCTTAGAACGCTTTCTCAGTGGTGGAACGTTCCGCTTACATCAAACACTTACACTCTTCAGTGTGTCTATGTCTACGATCCAGAAACCGTTAAAGAAGATATTGTTGATGAAAGAATCAAGCGTATTCAAGAAAATTTAATCAAAACACGCGAGTCTCTGGTCAATGACTTGGCTAAAGTTGGGACTAACGCTTATCCCAATTTGAGCAAGAAGAACTAAGCACAGTCTAAATTGCGAACAATCGCATCCAGCGGACGCGTAAAAACCACGCCGCTAATAACTAACGTTCTTCCTCTAATAAAATCCACCGAGAAAATCACTAAGGTAGCGCCGACGTCTCGTCGGCATTATTTATGCAGACAAGATGCCTACGCTACAAAGGTCGACTTATATTACGATGCACAGTACGTAATATCCGGTCAGAACCCACGGTTTCCATGTGAACCAAATCGAGACCTCTGAAATATTTGATTTACACACCCCAGCCCTCTCAAGAGGGGAATTGACGTAGGGACAGAACAGTGTTCTGTCCCTACATAATTAAATTTTGTGTGATTTCGTGGCTATTTAGTTTGTTTTTCCAAAATTTCAATATGAGGTCTTTGAAATATTTAATAATATGTCATTCCTGCTAAAGCAGGAATCCAGAATCATATAAAATATGGTTAAATACTTTCTGGATTCTCACTTTCGTGAGAATGACACATCATTGTTTGCCATTTTTTCAGAGATCTCGATATAAGAGTATTATTATAATTAAAAGGAAATAAAAATGAAAAACAATTTTTTATATGTATTTATCCCAATTATGACTTTTACATCTTTCTCTGGTGCGCAAAATCAATTTGAATCAGACACGATAAGTACTTCTTCGGGTGAATTAAAAATGACCTTCATTGGTCACGCTACTCTGTTACTTAATTTCAACAATATGGTAATCTATATTGACCCGGTAAGTACCTATGCTGACTTCTCCAAAATGCCTAAGGCGGATATAATTCTCATCACTCATCATCACGGCGACCATCTTGATAAAAAAGCCATCGACCAGATAATGAAACCGAACACTGACTTAATATTAACAGAAACTTGTTTCAAACAAATTAATACTGGAACAGTAATGAAAAATGGTGATGTTAAAGAAATCAAAAAATTAAAAGTAAAAGCTGTTCCAGCCTATAATATAGTTCACAAAAGAGATAATGGTGAGCCTTTCCACCCAAAGGGCATTGGAAACGGCTATGTGATAACATTTGGTGATAAAAAAGTATATGTTGCAGGAGACACAGAGAACATTCCGGAAATGCGTGAATTGTCAGGAATTGATTGTGCCTTTTTACCAATGAACCTACCTTACACAATGACGCCGAAAATGGTTGCGGATGCAGTTACGATGTTTAATCCTAAAATTCTTTATCCATATCATTATGGAGACACAAACGTAAATGAGCTTGTTGAATTACTAAAAGATAAAAAAGACTGCGAAGTTCGCATTAGGAAAATGCGTTAGTTAAATCTAAATATTTAATTAGTTAAGAGACTAATCCCAATAAAATAAAAAATGCCGGGAGACGGAATCGAACCATCGACACAAGGATTTTCAGTCCTCTGCTCTACCGACTGAGCTATCCCGGCATTTAAATCTTGAAATATTAAACTTTTAACCTGTAATAGATAACTTATTTAAAGTTTCAACCTTAAAATAAGCGGTAAAATATTCACATACAAAATTTATTCAGGTCAAGAAAAAATTTCTCGAAATTACCCATACAACTTTCTTATGATTTAATATGAATAACACAATTCCCAATTCTCAACTGCAGTATTAAAGTTAAAGAAATTCAATATATCTCTCATCACATTATCTCTTGCTTCTTCAGTTACAATAGTCTCAAAGGGAAATCCCATATTTACAAGTTTATAGGTTCCTTGATATTGAATTGTAGCCGTATCTGCTGTTCCTCCCACATAGGTCATACAGGCAACGGAATCGCCATAAGTTCCAAGTTCATCTGGATATGCAACATCCCAGCTATGATGCGTTCCATCATCAAATGAATTTGTGCTGATGTCACTAAAAATAGTTCCAGCATTTCCCATGAACTGATAGGTATTCGCATTATCTCCAGCATAAGTCGCTTTTAAATAATTATGATAGAAATTTTTGTCGGATGCGCTTCCTTTAGAATCAAGATCATAAGCTATTTCGGCTCCTGAAACAAAAAAACATTTATTTCCTAAATTAAGATAATTCTGAACAAGGGTCTGCTCACTTGAACTAAATGTCTCATTAACCGTTGATTCTTCACCCAGAACCCATATCACCGCATCATAATCGGACAAATTTACTGTCGTTCCTACTATATCATTATCACAAGTATTAAATGCTACACCACAAAAATCAATTGCCTTTCCAACATAATAAATCCCTTCATAAACACCACCAAACTGTGATTCCCATCTATCATAACCTTCAACAACTAACAATTTTGTTACCCCAGAAGTAAATCTGCAACCATAAATATCAGAAAATTCACTTGGTGGACCAGAACTATTCGTTGCTCTTAACTTAAAATAATAATCGTTCCCACCCGTTAATCCAGTCACATCATAAGTTGTAGTAGTCTTTGGTAAAACAGAATTACCTGCGGAAAGTGACCAGGTAGACAAATCTTCACTCACATACAATTCATATCCTGTGCAATATGCTTCCACATTTTGTGCCCAGCTTATTCGCGCTCTATCACTAAATCCGCTAACATTCATTGCACTTCTAATTACAGGTTTCGCTGGCTTTATTGTCTGATCAGTTGCATTTTTCAATATCCAATTTTCAGGGTCAAAACTAACATCTGTTGGCTCATTAGAACCTAAATCAATATGAAATTCTTGAGTTCTCAGATTATTCTGAACAGTTACAGTTTGAGAACTACCACTTAACAACGACACAAGAAAATCAATCGGCATAATATATTCTGTTCCTGACTGGGTCTGTGTTATATATAAATCAAGCATATTGGATGAACCTTCAATATGTGTACTCCAGGACCAATTGTAACTGGGTCGAATTGCTCTATATAACCATTCATTAAAAAACCAGGACAGGTCTTCTCCTGTGACACTCTCAAATTCATTTTCTAAATCAATGCTCAGTGCAGTTCCATAAGCTAAACCCGAATTGGCAAGATAATTTCGGATTGATTGGAAAAAATCATCATCTCCAACAACGTGACGAAGCATATGCAATACCCACGCACCTTTTCGATAAACTATGTTACCTGAGAAACTATCCGCAGAATCGCTCACTAAAGGATAAGAGTCACTTGTTGACCAAGCATTCACATAACTATGATAAGCCGCTACTCCATAAGTATCTTCTTGCCAGAGTGCCTCGCAATAAGTGCCAAAGCCTTCATTCAGCCATAAATGATTAAAATGCTCCATTGTAATCATATCTCCGAACCACATATGCGACAATTCGTGAATATTTCTTCGTCCATAACCATTCTGGTCAGTCAAATCCAACCCGGGTAAACTTGTGCAGGTTTGATGCTCCATTCCTGAACTGCTATTATGACTTGCAGTCACATATTTTTCTGTAAGAAATGGATATTCGCAAAATTTCTTTGAAAAATAATCTATCAAATTAATCGTCTGAGGAAGAGCCCCCTGTTCCGCAGCATAATTTTCAGGATAAAGATAATGCCTCACAGGCATTGTCGTTAAATGATCCTGAGAAGTATACGTTCCAGAGGCAACACTATAATTTGTGCAAGCTATAGATACCAGATAAGTGGCTATCGGATATGATTCTGACCAGTTAAACGTGCTTGTGTCATCTCCATTATTAACTGTACTAATTAAATTGCCATTTGACACGGGAAAATAAGCATTGGGACAGGTGATATGCATATCCATCGTGGCTTTATCATCCGGAATATCCTTACAGGGCCACCAATGTCTTGCACCATACGCTTCACTAAAAGTGTAAATTATTGGAGTACCACTGTGAGTTGAACGCACATAAGGAGATCCAAATTGAATTCTTGTTTTGGGTATACCTGAATAAAAAACACGCACCGTAAAATTGTCGTTAACAGGAACAGTAGATGGCAAAGTAATAAATAATCTATCCTGTGTCCCATTTAAAGTATAAACTAAAGTTGGTGTTGCAGGACCCTGGTCAACTTGTATTACTGTCATAGCACCACTATTATCATTCAGGTCAAGAGGAACATTCTGAAGAGTGTTGTCAAGGCTCTTCGCCGTCATTGTTAAAATACCTATAATATTTGTTGAAGCCATATTGAGTTGAATAGCTAAATCATAATGGAGGGCATCATATTTTAATTGGTCAGGATGCGTAGGTGGTTGAGTCTCAACAATCGGACCCGTGAATATCTGAATAAAATGAACATCCTCCGTTGTATCAAGAAGCGAAAACATCTCAATCTCAGAGATGTTTAAACTTTTCCCTTCAACAATTTCTATTAGAATTTCATTATCCCCAATTCGTAACAGATATGGGATGATTTTAAAATATAAACCATCCTTTGTGAAGACAGGGATTAACTCAAGTAATCTCCCATTAACTTTAATAGTAAAACTTTGCTCTAAATAATTCGTATATGTATCATCTTTGATTCTCAGGGCATATACATTTTTCGATTCTTCTCCCTGTAACGAAAATTGCAACTTAATAAAATCCGAACTCTTATTCATCTCATATAATTTATTCTCATCTGAATACTTTTTAATATAACTTTGAGCAAGTTCCTGAGAAGATAGATTTATTGGAAAAACACGATTTTCTTTCTCAAGAAATTCAGGAAAGGAAAAAAGAACTCCAGGAATTAGCAATAAAAATAATATGACAAGAGTTCCGTTGCAAAATAAACAAATGACTTTTTTCTTGTTCATAAATTCCCTCTCTTTAATAATATTTTTACTTAGTAATTGTTTAAAAACCCTTAAAAGCGAGATTGCTTCGTCACTGTCGTTCCTCGCAATGACAGTTCTGGAGTGTCATTGCGAACAGCCTTATCGTGAAGCAATCTCGTTGTTAGGACAAACATCTGAATTTTTAAACAATCACTTACTTATTATATCACATTTTACAACACACAATCTCAAAAAGACTTTCTATTAATAAATACTGAATTAAAACGATTCGATAGACTGATGAATTGCCTAATATTATTTTGACAGGTGTTGAAGACATTTATTAAATTATTGATTAAAAATAATTAATAATGCATCCAAATATCTTGATTTATTGAAACATCTTGAAAATACTTTATTGTAACATAATCAAAAGAAGTCCCTAAACCAGCACTTCTTCCCGTTACATAAACATTTCCTAAACTATCAACTTCTATTCCCTTTGCATAATCATCGCCATTCCCTGACCCATTATATCTTACAACCCATTGCTCTATACCCTCATTATTATATTTTATTGTAGCATAATCCATAGACGTTCCTAATCCCAAGCTATATCCAGTTATATAAACACTACCAGAAACATCTATAGCCAATGGTCTTGCAGAATCTTCACCATTTCCTGGCCCATTATATCTTGCAACCCATTGCTGAACACCATCACTATTATACTTTAACGTCGCATAATCATAAGAAATCCCTGGACTCCTCCCTGTTACATAAACAGATCCAAATTTATCTACTACTACATTTAGCGCATAATTACTGCCGACCCCAGGTCCGTGATATCTTGCCACCCATTGCTGAATCCCAGCGCTATCATATTTAACAGTAGCATATTCTTCATAAATTGGTGAACCATAACTCCATCCCGTTACATAAACATTCTCATAATCATCAACGGCTATTGCATATGCATATTCCCATTCATTAGCTGGTCCATTATATCTCGATACCCATTGCTCTATACCCATATTATTATACTTTATAGTAGCATAATCTGTAGAAGTTCCTGAACCCAAACTCACTCCTGTTACATATATATTTCCTGAATCATCTAAAGTTATTCCATTTGCAAAATCATATTGATTTTCAGGTCCATTATAATATGCTACCCATTGTTCAATACCCTCGCTATTATATTTTATAGTGGTATAATCAACACTTGCTCCTGTAATCCGACAATATCCAGTTATATAAACATTCTCTAATGTATCTACAGCAATTCCATATGCTTCATCATTACTATTATATGGTCCATTATACCTCGATACCCATTGCTCTATACCATCATCATTATACTTTACAGTAGCATAATCTTCAGCAGTTCCTAAACCTACGCTCCATCCTGTTACATAAACATTTCCTGAACCATCCACTACTATCGCGTATGCATAATCATCACTATCCCCAGGTCCATTATATCTACCCACCCATTGCTCTATACCCATATTATTATACTTTACAGTAGCATAATCTTTAGCAGTTCCTAAACCTACGCTCCATCCTGTTACATAAACATTTCCTGAATCATCCATTGCAATCGCGCTTGCATAATCATCACCATTACCAAGTCCATTATATCTTGATACCCATACTTCTGTAACTTGTGAATAAACTGAAAATTTTATTAAGAAAATAAATATAAATAAAGTTAAAAATAATTTCCTAATAATTTCTATTTTAATATAATATAATTTAATTGTCTTCATACTGCCGATTCCTCCAAGAATTAATTATTGAGACTGGTTAATAAATTACTGAATTTATAAATCCTGCTTAAATTATATGATATTCGGAATTAGACTTTAAAAAATCGAATTCACTTCAGAATAAACCAGTCCCATTTCTGTTTTTTCTTTATTCTATTTAATATTGATACCGTTACAAGCTCAATTGTTACAATTTTTTTCTTCTCAATGGTTAATTTTATACTATTTTTTTGACTGATTGGAATTTTGCCTTTTCTTTCCTCAAGGAAATTCACACAATAAGCATTTTTGAATTTAAAGAAATCAGAACTAATTGTTACATTTTGTTTTTTACTTGTTGGATTATGGAATCTTAAAATAATCGAATCTTTGTCTTCAGCTTTTTTAAATGCATCAATAACAATATTTGGATTATCAATTTTTAGGAATGAAGATTCTTGAGGTAAAGTCCCATCATATTTGCAGGACTGGGTTGCTTTAATCGGTGTATTATGCAATAACATCTGCTCAGATGTCTTCGCTAATTCCCAATTACCTTTATGTGGATATATGGAGTATCTACACTCATTTATTCCAAGACACTGCGAACCTTTCGGGTCCCAATCTTCTCCTGTGGAACGGCCCACAGCCCTTAATAACGTTAATGCAATCGTTCTATCCTCATCATCTATCACAGCATATTCTGTTATCCCTTCATTGATTATCGACAATCCATAATTGTCATCTGAGACCGATACGAAGCCTAATTGCGGATGTTCAGTATAAGCCATTTCTCGCCAATCTGATGTATCCGGTAATTGAATTTCTCTGTCAATCACATCAAAAGGAACTTCTGCTGATGAGTATTTTGCATCCTTTAATCCGCTTGGAAAACAAATTCTTAATCGATGACTTTTCGCCTGATTATCAATAATCGTCTTGATGTCCAATCTCTTTGAAGACTTCTTAAGAGTAATCTCCGAAATAATTTTCACCTCAACTTTATCAGGATGTCTTCCTCTCGTTAATGGCATTCCTTCTTCTGTGACAACTTTAACTTTCGGAGGGAAAATATCCTTTGGCAACAATAATGTATGCTCAATTCTATAAGTACACATCATCGGACCATCAGCAATTTTTGAAATAATCGCTGATTTACCGATTGTCGTATAAACCTCATCCTGAACAGGAGGAGTCGTCATCCAGGCATCGCCAGCCTCTCCCCTATCCTCAAAATAATGAAGTCCTTTCACAGAATGATTATTCACCTTATCAAAAATATTGATTCGACCATCACCTTCAATTTCAATTTTTAAAAATTCATTCTCCATCACATTCGGTTTAGGTGACAGTGAACCTAAATACCTTTTCGGTCTTGGTTGCTTACGAAACGGTTTGACAATATAAGTTGTATAACCCATCGGAGGAATTTTGGCGGATATTGCCACAAAATATCTATCCATCATTGTTGAAACCTGCGCATTCATCGGCTGCAACATTTCCGCAAGTGCTTTGTCGATATTTACTAATTGATAAGGAACCTCATTCCCCTTTAAATCTTTTATCAACAATCTATCCGATTTCATCTCTTCAGGAATATCAACTGCAAAAATGATTTCCTCTTCCCTCTTATAAGGAAGTGAATTAAATATTGTGATTGCCATCTCATCAGCATTGAGAGCGGAATTATTGATAAGCGGAATAAATCTCCAGAAAGCGCGCTGAGAGAGTTCTGAGGCGATTATTTGTGCCTGATTAAATCTATGCATATTTAATTCGTGAACAGAATCAATAGAACATCCCGAGATAGAATCGTGGGCGTGATTATCCATTATATACCGCCAGATTCTATCAAATTGAGATTTCGGATAATCAAAACCTAACAAATGATTAACGGTGCATAAAGGTTCTGCCCATCTTATTACTTCAGTCTGAACCTTCTGATTAGCTTGCTTCAAATACATCCTTGCTGACATTCCATAACCAAAAAGTAAGTTATGAATTCCTTCACGAGTTGTTCTCCTCATCTCTCCTTTTATCACTTCCAAATCCTTAACGTCTTTTCTGACCTTTGCTATATAGTTCTCAAGAGTGCTATGGATGAGGAATTCATAGCCTAATCTCTTATTTACTTCTTTTATTATTTCAGGAATCAGAGGATTTGGTTCGATATGGTCAACTCCATCCATCGCAAGAAGATATGGTGTTGTTGCTTTCTCCTCACATTCTTTTTTCAATTGCATCACACGATTAAAAATGTCATCAGCATTGTATTTTAACAAAGGTTGAAGCATCCGATAATTATTATCTATTGAATTCAAATCCGCAGTGTGAAATGGTGATCCGAGCGGGTCACTCCATTTATATCTCCACATTGTTGGAGCAACCTGCCCAATCCCTTCTCGATATACGACATAAAACCAATTACTCTTCGTGTAATTATCAGGTAAATGAAAAGCTAAGACTTGAGAGCCGTCCGGAGCTTCCCAGATAAATTCCGATTTTGTTTGCCATTCGCTTATTCCCCTTGAGAAAATAAAATTATCTATTTCAAAACCACGAAATATCTGCGGAATCTGCGATATATGCCCAAAAGAAGAAATCCCATAACCAACTTTCATAGGCTTACCATATTCAGAAGCGATACGATGTCCATACAATAAATTTCTGATAATCGACTCGCCCCAGACCAAATTTTCATCGATGAGCGAATACCAGGGACCGATTTGAATTCTCCCGCTTGATGCATATTTCTTAAACTTCTTTTCCATTTCTGGTCTGATAGTGAGATAATCCCCGATTAAAGAGACCTGACCATCGAGAGTGAAGTGTCTATATCCCCTGTCAGAATCCATAATCAAAAACAGATGGTCGAGTAAATCAACGAGTTGCATCCGATACTGTTCAAAATGTCGACGCCATTCCCTATCAAAATGCGTATGCGAAATAATATACATCTCCATCTTTTTCATAAGAATCTTTTCTCCTATAAAAAAATTAAAGCGAAATGAACGGGATTTGGTTATATCACTTTTCCGAGATATTGTGCAAGTGGAATTTAAAATAGGTTATGTATTGAGACCTCTGAAATATTTCTCTATGTAATCTAAATACGAGATTGCCACGCTTACTTCGTAAGCTCGCAATGTACTGTGTCAAAAATCAAGTTATTTTTTAACCTACAGAGAGTAAAGGGGATTTAAATTTCAGTTCATAGTCAGGGTCGTAATCTCTATTGTAT
>Ga0315289_10008871_pt1 | contig 14513 bp, 17 predicted proteins | sample YL17G11_40_MG_FD_203452 | JGI IMG/M metagenome (GOLD analysis project Ga0315289, IMG submission 203452) | Sediment microbial communities from Yellowstone Lake, YNP, Wyoming, USA - YL17G11_40 | ecosystem: Environmental > Aquatic > Freshwater > Lake > Sediment | place: USA: Wyoming | collected...
CCCCATTGCGGTGATAGAATTCCCGCCCACGATACAAGTGGAACCGATATCGCGGAAACCGTCTGTAAAAATTGCGGTACCCGATTTGAGGTCAGAATTAAGGAAGGAAAGGTTAGGGAATATAAACCGAGTTGACCTGTGATCAAAAAGCACGGGCGCTTTTTTTGGCTCGACCTTCGCGCCGGAGGCCACCGGATCCGGCGCTCACTCAAAACCGGGGAGCGGACTCTGGCCCTCGCACGGGCGCATGAACTGGCCCGGAAGCTCCGGGAGGGTGCGGCCGGCCGGGGGGTGACCCTGGCCGAGTTCGCCGATCAATACAGGGCCTGGGCGCGGACGCAAAAGCCGGCCTCAGTGAAGACCGAAGAATCTCAGCTCCGCTGGATCCTGGCCTTCATGGAGTGTCGCAAGGTAAGGCTCCTCACTGAAGTCACCCCCTACCTCGTCGAGCAAATGAGGACGGAACTCCTGGCCGAGCGCCCGCGGACGAAGGCAACCATCAATCGTTACTGCCAGCTCCTTCGCGGAATGTTCTACCGGGCCGCAGACTGGGGCGTATTCGATGGTCAGAACCCGCTCAAGAAAGTGAAGTTCTTCCGGGAAGCGCCGGAAATCAAGCCTTTATCCCGTCTCGATTATGAAAAAGTCCTGGCTGAAGCGGCTCTGATATCGAGTCAGAACCGCCCTTCCCCGGTTCAACGGGTCTTCTATGACCTCATTATTCTGGCCGCGAACACCGGCCTCCGCCGCTCCGAGGCCCTCGGGATCCGCTGGAAGGACATCCAGGACGGAGCCGTCATCGTGACCGGGAAGGGCAACAAGCGCCGGACCGTCCCCCTCAACGCGGCTGCCCTCGAGGCCATCGGCCGGCAGCCCCGGGCCGGCGAGTACGTCTTCGATGTCCCGAACCGCCGGCAGTCGAATCTTCTCAAGCGGACATTCATCCGGATTCGGAAGCGGACCGGGATCCACTTCTACCTGCACCTCCTCCGCCACTACTTTGCTACCTCCCTGCTCGAGCGTGGAGTGGATATCGTGACTATCTCGGAGCTTCTCGGCCACTCTAAGACGATGACCAGCCTGATCTACTCGCACTCGGACCCGGCCCGGAAGCGGAGGGCCGTTGAACTCCTGGACACACAAGGCGGACAGAGACCTTCAGATGTTATTACTGTCAACTCCCGCAAGCTATTGAATTGAGTGGGGTTTAAGTATGCGCCCGGCAAGATTCGAACTTGCGACCTTCTGATTCGTAGTCCAGCGTGTTTACAGGGAAGAAAGGGCTAACCAGTTCATTCTACGGGGTAAAGATGGGAAACGGCCAGCCGATTCGAGAAGCTATCCGGGCCGGAAAATGGACACATGTCCAGGGAGGGGGCTGAAAGGCTCACTTCCCGGCTCGGGGAATGGGCCGGTTTTGGGACACCCTATGGGACCAGGATCAACCGGGCCGCCTTGTAGATCGAGCAGGACAGGCTGATATTGATCGTGTTCGGGTTGCGGTGTTGCATCGAAATTTCTCTCGGCAACCAATCGACGCCTACGACCTGGGCTGGCCGGTCCGTCTTAGCCGCCTGGAGCATTTCAAGGCGCCCCGCCCGATCCCAGCAACACCGTTTGAAATCTGCGGTTTCGCAGGCCCCTCGGCGGTTGGCCGGAACCTTATTGAACGACTGAGTATCGACGCCATCGTCACAGACGACGATCTTCGGGCGGCCGGAGATGATGCTATCGCCCTTATGTCTCAACGCCATGAGCCGTTGCCAGTTCTCGGCGCTCCCCATGCCGTGAATTGAATAGATGATCTTGTCGCCGCCGATCCCGGCTTCTGAAAGATTCCCGAGGATCCGGCTGGCCGTCCCGTCCGTGTCGCCGGTCCAGGGCGGATCCCAGGCTCGTGGCTCCTGGGCCGAGAACATGACCGGGCGGTTGCCGTTCCTCAGGAGGATATATCGCCACATCGGGACGACCTGCTTCCGCGCCCACTCGTTCGCCAGGGCCGAATCCTTCCACGCTTCGGAGACATCGGGCCTCCAATAGCTCGCCTCGTTAAATATTTCGATAAGACTCCGCTTCGGGTTGTAGAGCGCAAAATTTCGGTCGATCCATTTCCAGCCGTATCCTTGGTCCCAGAACCGTTGGTCGTAAAAGGAGTTGAATCCCTGAACGTTGCGCCCGAAGACGTTGCAGTTGAACCGATTGTCCATGCCGCAGTTATCGAATAGGCAAACGGCGGCTTCGAGTTTAGCACGCCGGAGGGCCTTGACATATCGGCGGACAGAGGCATCCCAGGCCGGGTCTGGCTTATCCAGATCAAACTTCCCGTTGGCCGCCCGCTTGTACGGGTGGAGGTCGAGAGAATTGTCCCAGGTCGTGAACGTCCGCACATGCGTCGTCCCTCCGGCCTTGAGTTTCGACAGGCACCCGTCAACCTGGGCGTCCCTGAGCCGCGCCGTCCTTTCGTGGAGTTCGAGGATTGAAGCGATCAAAAGTGGATAGGCCATGTGTTCTCCTTAATTTGTACCCATACCGACGCGAGATAAATAAATTCGTTTAGCAACCGCCTCAAGCGTCCACCATGCAATATTCCAACCAAGATTGGTCGCTGCAGCTGGAAGGTTTGCCGTAGCCGTATGAACCAAAACCCCGTTGATGTAAAATTTGACCGTCGTTCCGCCCTCGACCTTTATCATTAGGATATAGACAGTATTGGCAACAACCTCAACTCCGGTATCAATCGCCGTTAGTGTCGCCCCATCATCCGTCACGGCATAGAAATTCCCATCGATTCCGGTTGAATATCTGAACGCACAGGCAAGACAACCCGGATCATCGGCATTCGTTACGTCATCCGACGTGAATCCGACCCATAGCCGCATAGCTGAAATATTGCTGCCTGTCATAACGTACCCGATCCAAACCGGATCGTGCGGAAGTCGGCCCCAGTAATAATTCTCCGTTCTCCAATAGGCGGAGGCATTTAGCGTTGCGTTCGTTTGGCCCCATTGCCAAATAGTTTTTGCGTCAATTAGGCGGCCAGACGTTCCAGCCGAGCTGGCAATGTCCCCCCCAAGCTCAATTAAAGTTGTCGTCGTAGCATCGGGATTCGCCAATCCTATCCGCCATATCCGCTCATCGGGAAGCGGGAAATATTCTTTATTCTCTTGGGGGGTCACATTATTGATAATTGTTGTCTGCGATGTAATAGAGGCCTGGCCGAGCCTTTTATTTACTGCTCGGCGATATCGATCAAATTCTTCCTGGGTTAATAGTTTCTTGCCTGTAATCATTTCAGTATGTTTGGGTATCCAGGATGGCGTCGATCACGACGGATTTTGAGCCGACGCGCTTTTGAACGGAGATGACTCGGAACAGGACGGCGTTTAATATTCCGCCCGCATAAGCCGCCCGCGCCCGTGTGATCTTGACCTTGGAACTTGGGAGGATATCGAATCCCTGGTTAGCTACCTCGAACGAAATCCAAAGCGTCGGCGTCTCGAAAAGATCGGACATTTTGCCGGCCAGAGTCGTCGCATCAGCTTTATTTTTGAGATAGGTTTCTATTTCTAGCGTCTCATCGACGCCGTAGACGTACTTGGCAAGATCGGAGGTCGCCTCGACATAGGGGAATTGAAGTGATGAATCGGAGGAACCGCCAGCCGATGGGTCTTCGTCGTACTTGACTTGAATCAACCGACGAACGGCGCCGAAATCACGGGTCATTTTGAACGAGATAAAATCGACGTCGGTATAGTGCGGCGTCCCGGCCGGCTCTCCGACTACAAAAAGTTTCGGGTCGATCTTCCCGTCCGAATCGTTTATGATCCTGAAAAGCTGGCCGGATTCGATGCGGTCCAGAATCGACCCAACCTCCGTCGGGGCGTTGATGTAAAGGGCCAATTCTTCTGTCTTGGCCGCCTCAAGCGCCGTGAAATCCGCCGTATTCAACTGGGTTGCCGGGACGTCGCACTCGTTTTCGAGTAGGTCTATGGCGATATCGGCAATGTTCGTCATCAGCGGAGTTCCGGTCTCCGTCGTCATTTTGCCCTGGGCATCGCAGATGACTTGATTATTCCCGATTTCACGAAGGGGAAAATCTACGGTATGAATCGTCATATCATTATTCCAGTCTCCGATATCAAGACCTGCAACCCGATAGGATCGGCTTCCGACTTGGAGTTCGGCGGGGTTATAGGCCGACAATATTTTGAGATAAAGATTTCCGGTTGGAGCCCCCATAATTTTATAACCAAAAATGAGAAGTCGCGTCAGATAGGTAGGATCGGTTGCCCAGGATGGGAGCTTGAATCCTTGGGCTATGCGCGTGCGGGCGGTTGCGTCTCGAAATGGAGCTTCCCAATTCCACCCGGCCCAGCCTGCCGGGTTTATAGGATAGTTGATAAGATCAAAATCGGAATCGGATAGACTCGTCCGGCCCCAGGCGCGAAAACAAAGATCACTCGATTGGCCCGTCCAAATTCCGGCATCATCTATAATATAGTGTTGACCATTGGCATAATCACCGGCCGGCTTTTGTGCGAATTTGAGATAATTAACGCCGTCGATGACGATTGGATGATCCGGATCATCCGCCTCAAGGACGAAATAATATTGGATTCCCGGCGAAAGTAAGGGGCAGGTTGAGAGCGTAAATTTCCCATTCGTTAGGTCCTTGGTATAATCAGTACCATTAACTAAAATCTCATCGCCGATTCGGATTTGATCGATGGCTTTAATAGCGTGACCGGCGATCATATACTGGCCGGTTAAAAGGTTGATGCATATCGGGACGATATTATGCTTATGTCCATAGAGGATCGGTTTGACCTGGCCTTCGGCGTTGGGGTCGAGACTAGAATAATCAGCGGTCCATAATTTATTTTTGGGAACCGTTGTCTTATAAATCGCGGGAAGCATTATTTATATCTCACTTGACATTTTCGATATTTAGATTTAAATTGAATTGCCGAGCAATTACCGGTAGGCTGATGCATCGAAAGCCTGGGCATGACAAAAAGCACGCTCTCCTTCCGGAGAGAGGCGAGTTGGATTCGGCAACAGCCCCCAGATGCCTTGTGGGGGAGATAGTGTAAGCCCGCTCGGCCCGTTTTATTCTCATTTTTATTTATCGCCTCAAATCCAGGGATTCAATTTCGATCTCCGTATCCGTCCATGTGATCGAGCCGGTCTTGACCACGGCAAAGGTCTGATAGTCGGCATAGGGAGCGCCGCGTGCGCCGATTTTCTCAATGAGTTTTTTTCCCTCGTAGATATAATCCGCCAACCGTGAATCGAAATGGCCGTCGGCGTTATTGAATCGGACAGCGCCGAAATCTTGCCCGGATTTTCCTTCATGCCAGTGGCTGACTGCGAGCTTAATATCCGGGATGGAGGACTCATCCAAATAGGGCAAATACCAATGGCCGTTAAAAACAATTTCATCCGGTGCCTGAAATTGCTTTGAGCATAAATATTCCCAGAAATAACTCAGAATGATATGATTATCGGTGCCGGAACTGTCACCGGGTTCGCCGCTCCCGGTGGTATGGATATGAAGCCGTCCTGTTGCCGAATCATAGAACCAGGACGCGGCATTGGCCTGACAATCGCCCAGGGATCCCGGTTCCTCGTCGAGTGCGGCGCCCGATTCTTCAACGCGCCCCGGTTCGCCCTCCGCCGAATGGTCGATCCACCAGCATGAATCATTAGGCGCGACATCCTGCGTCCAGATATCCGTATCGATTCTATGGCCGACTTCAATCTCGATGAGGATAACCGGCTGCCAGTTCGGGTTCGATATCCAATCGGAAAATGCCATGATTAAGCGTCCTCCTCGAAGGACATTGAGAATTCATAATTCCCGTGGACGTAAGGCACGAAGTCCCAGGGTTCGGTATTATGGACATAATAAAGCGTGTCGTCATTATCGGCAGAATCGAGGATCACGAAGTACGGAAAGTTGAGGCCGACAGCGACGAACATATCCTCAAAAAATGCGCGGTCGGTCTCAATGACGGTATCGAATTTAAGATCCCAGCCCCGATAAACGTCCTTGGTATTCGCGGACATCTGACGATTGGATGAATATACAAGTTCCGATGGATCGAGAAGCCGCAGGGTTTTCGTGAAGAAATTATAGGTCGGTTGGAGATACGATCCCAAATATGGACGGCCACAACGGAGATATCCGGCGACGTTGCCGGGATCCTCGACATAGAAACGCCAATATCGATAGGTTTTAGGTGTTGAGAAGAAGTGGATGAGCTGACCGCTGTGCCAGGTGACGGCTTCATGGAGAGCCGGATCAACCCACGTTTCCGCGATATCATTGCTTGCTTGAATTTGGAGGACCGTATCGGTATCATCTTCAATGTTGTGATAGTACCAGACAAAATATTGCACGGGGTCCGGAGTTGCTCCCAGATCAAACTTCCACCACTCGGCCGCAACGCCCATTGTCCGATGCGCCTTGAGATACCAGGGATGTTGAAGATTTGTGACCGGGAATCCGGTCGCCGAGGAATTCGCCGTCACCGTCGCGCCGTCAACTAGATTATCCCAAAGGAACCGTATTTTCCCCATTTATCAACTCCCTCCGACGGCGCTGGCCGGGACGTGAAGCTCGCGGGTCTTAAATGCCCGTTGTATTCTGCGTACGATGATATTTCCAGCCTTATCGTTAATAAACCGCTCAGTGTCAACAGAGTCTATCGCTTTTATATAAAAATTATTCTGAACCGTGATATTGGTTCCGCTGGCGCGGTTGATATCCCCGCGCCCTCCGGGTCCGCCGAATCCGAAGGTTTTTCCGGGAATCGGGCCGCTGATCGGACGATTCGGAGTATCAAAAGTCGGCGTTGTAAAAACTCCCACCAAAATATTCGAGATATTTGCAACCTGTGCATGGATTCGCTTGAGCCAAGTTACATCATCCCCTATAACGGGAATAGGCTTCGGTTTTGGCTTCGGCTTCGGATCATCATGCGGAACGGGGCCGCTGATCGGGCGATTCGGAATATCGAATTCATGCGGAACGGGCCCGCTGATCGGACGACCAAAGGGCGCGAATGGAAGCGGCCCGCTGATCGGTTTGACGATCTGCTTAATCCCCTGGCTTGCCTCCCCCATTTTCGCGGTCAAGATTTCGTCCCTGACGTAGATCGTATGCTTGGATGTCAGCGCCTTAATCATGAGGCCGATGGCGCCGTATATCTTCGAGAGCCATTTGCTCTCAGCCGCTATTACGCGAAGATAAGGATTCGTGCCCTGATAAAGTACCTGGAGTTGCTTTCCCGTCTGAAGAATAAGTGCCGTGATCCGGTCCCCGACATGGGAAATGAGAACCGTTTTCAAGTCGGCAATCTGAACACTGTAGAATGTCATCCGTTCCTGAGCGTTGATAAAGAGCCAGTCGCGGATCTCCTGGGCGCGTTCGGAGATCGGTTTGAGCCAGTAGGTGACATCCGTCTGTTTTGAACTCCCGCCGAGGAGTGCCCCAAGGAGTTTCGTTGCCGCATAAACCCCCGTTGCGATGAGGCCGACGATGACAAGAGAGGGTGCCGCAGCCGCCAGGGCCGTAGCCGCCGTTGCAATCGAGGTAGCCAGGGCAACGATGGCTCCTCCGATGGCCGTAGCCAAGGAAACGATGCTGGTTGCAATGGCTGTCGTTAGTGTCGTCAGAATGGTTCCGACCGTTGAAGCCAGCGTTGTAAAAAGCGTGCCGATAGATGAGGCCGCTCCACCCAAGGCCGATGTCATCCCGGTTGCCGCATTAACCGCTCCTCCGATTAAATTCTTGACGCCGTTGATGAGCCAGGACGAAACCATCTCTCCGACCATGCGGAAGAAACTTGTTTTGATATTATCCCAGATAGATTTAGTGAAATTCGCCCATGTCACGGTTCCCGAGAGCCAAGTACTGAGCGTATTTCCCCAGGCCGTAGCGATGTCATTAAAGAGACCGTCGAAATATCCGCCCGTCTGGGCCGTTACGGCCGCGGCTGTGGCTGGGATATCTTTCATTGAGGGTGCGATATCCTGAAGTACACGGGTTAGATTTCGCGCCGGAGGTATCGTTGTATATGCAATCGTCGCGCCTAAATTGCCCATGACAAGGCTGAGATCCCTGGCCTTGGGAGTCAGGGTTTCAATAATTTGAGTTAAGGTTTTTTTGACTTTTCCAAGGACATCACTATTGTCGATTGCTGTTTTTAATTCGGGATTGAGGGCTTGTATTTTTTTCTTCTGCTCTTCTATAGAGGCCGCGTGTTCCTTGCCGATCTTAACAAGGGCTTCCTGGGCGACTGTTCCGGCCTTTCCGTGGCTAATCCATAGCGCCATTGCGGTGGCGCTTCCGCCCAATTGATCTTCGAGTTTATAAAACTCAGTGACAGTCATGGCACCCGTAGTTACGAGCTCATATAATTTATTTTTGAGGTTTATATTCGTTTGGATAAAACGATTCTGAGCTTTGTCATCCTCATCGATAGCGTCTTTGAGTTCGATGAGTTTTGCGGCATATTGAATAACAAGTCCGATAGCAACTCCATAGGCCGCGCTGGCTGCAACCTGGGCGAGCTTAACATTTTTAAGACCATCAACTACGCCGGGTAGAATCGCCTTGAGTCCAACCTTTAGTTGGATGAGCTTCGGCAATGCGATCAGCACGGGTCCAAGGGCCATCCCCAAGGCCCCAACCGCAAGCGCAACCTTGCTTAAAAGCGCGGCTAACCCCGGGTGCTCGGCCGCCCATGCGCGCACGCCTGCGATGACGTTCGTCGTCGTTGTAATAAATGTCTGGAGCACAGGCATAAGCGCCTGTCCGAGCTGGATCGCGACACCCATGAGCGAACCCTTGAGATTTTCTAATTGATCGTTAAAATCTGACGCTGCCCTTCCTGCCTTTTCATCCAGCACAAGCCCGAGCCGTTCCGCCTCTTTCCACTCTCGCTCTAATCCCTCTGCCCCTCGATTCAGCATCGGAATCATTTCCATCCCGGCACGGCCAAATAGATCAACGGCTGTTTTTGTCTTAACGGCTCCGTCTTCCGTTCGAGAGAACGCCGTCGCCGTATCAAACAGTACGTCCTTCATGGGACGGATTTGGCCGTTTGCGTCGGTGACTGTAACACCTAAACTTTTGAAAAGGGCAATAGCATCCTTATTTCCGGAATTTGCCTCGACAATTTTTCCCGATAGCCCCTTGAGCCCCATCGCAAGACCTTCGATGGATGTCCCATCTTTATCGGCCGCAAGCTTGAGCCCTGAAAGCACTCCGATGGCGACACCCGTCTTCTGGCTAGTCTCATCCATCATGTCGCCATAGTCGGCGCCTTTTTTAATCATCATGCCGAGTGAGCCGACGACCGCCGCCCCGGCAATCGTGAAGGTCTTGCCGAGGCTTTGAATGGCGGCCTGGTTGCGGAGAACGTACCCGCTCAGGCTGTTGTCTTTTGTGATCCGATCAATAGACTGACGCCATAGTTTATCATTCAGCTCGAGGCGGGCTACGATTGCGCCGACATCGAAGGCCATGTTATCCTCGCTTTAACTCTTTCAAGAATGCCCAGTTGTCTCTCTGCGCCCGTTTGCGTTCCCGTTCATAGGTATCGATCCCAGACGTCAATTCCCTGATATAATCCTTAAAATCTTTAGCTTCCGCATGAAACGCTATGCGAATTGTCTGGGCCATTCGGACCTCATCAATCTTTTCCTGATTCGCTGCCTCCCGGGCCAGGAAATCAAAATCTCTCCGGTCGAGTTCACACAGATCATCCAGGGTAACGAGACCTGGGAACGCCTTTGCAATCATCGCGGCCTGGCGTCCCCAGGTTTCGCTCAGTTTTTTCCCTGGTCTCCCTGCGCCTCTACCTTGACCGGGACGACAATCGCCGGCTTATCAACTTCATGTCCCTGGGCGTATTGGTTTGTGATGAAGATCAATATATCGGATGCTTCTTGAATATCGAGATTATCGATATCTTCTTGAGCTTCCGATCCCAGTATTAAACCGAGCTGTTGATAAACCGCATGGATTGACGACCAGGACGGATCTGGATTATCGGCCTTAATTCCTTCAATCGCTCGGACTAAATTCCGGGTGAGTTTTCGCGCCGTGTGCGGTTTCCCATTGATTTCGACAATAATGGGATCGTAGATTCGTCCCTCTGACCCAACCTTGAACTTACTCATCAAACATCCGGGCCGATCTGCCACATGTCGCCGACGTGTCCGGTGCTGTCATCGGGGAAGCAGAGGAAGGTGACTTCGCAGATCCGCTGGTTGCTGACGTCATACTTGAACTCGGCCTTGCTGATCGGGTAGGCTCTGCGAATGTGAAGCCATTCTGAAGTCACGACACTGGATACATTGTCAACCAACGGCTTTACGATGACTTCTTTGGCGTCGGCAAACATCTGCGTGCCGACGGACGAAGCCACTTCCAGGGTCGATCCGGTCTTCGCCGAACTCGGAATCACATTCGAGAGTTGAGCCAGCGAAGATCGGGTCATCGGCACGACGAGTTTGCATTCACGGCCGATGAAGGTCGCGTCAACGGGCGTCTCACCGTAACCGTCTTCTCCGATCGTCTTGTACTTGACCTCATCCGTGAAGACGACACCGCCAAACGTCGGATTGAGTTCGATGTTGTCGCCATCCGGATCCCAAACAACGGAAGCGGGACCAAGGTCCTTGATAGGGAGTGCCATGTTCTAACCTCCTGAGTTAGTGTTTATCTTCAATCCGCCCTGCGCCCCCGGCCGCAGCAGAGACGTGAACGGATAGAATTCTTTAAGCATCCTGACACCTGAAAATATAATTAGTGCTGAATTCGTATCGGCCCTTGTCGTCCTGGCCGATGTATTGAGGCGCCGCCTGGGCCTCAATCGTCATGGCCTTGTAGGATTCGCCTGATGTTATGGTCGGCAAGGTCCAACCTGCCGTCCCGTGGATTGTATTGAAAATCGTATAGGCGTCGTCCCTGGCATTGAAATAGGTATCGGCCCGGCTGAGAACTTGGATAACCAGGTCAATCCGGTCCCGTAGATCGAAATAGACGACCCCGCCCGAACGTTCGAGCAGGACTTGACAACGGTCCGGAGCATCCTGGGGCCGATGGCCGACGAATAAATCGACCCCAACATCGAAGAGCGTCTTGTCTTCGATGAATTCGCCGATTTCTTTTATCACTTCAACAGACTCCTAATGATCCGTGTGCAGCGCTCGCGCGCATCATCGCGCATAAGATCATCCGCCGTGATGAGCTGGATTCGATATCCGTAGTGATGAAGTGCCTTGACCCGGGCCGTCAGCTCAAGCAGAGTTCGCCGGGGATCATAGACCTCAAGGACAACCATGCGATCAATGCCAACAAGATCGGGTTGGATATTATTAAGTCCTGCGAGTCGGCCCGAAACGAACGGGAAACCGTTTTCTTCACAGATGGATCGGACCAGGGCAAGATAGCTTTCCTCCTGGGCCGGGATAGGCACAGGATCAGGTTCATTTGCCGGTGCCGGCATCTCGAAGAAATCATCGAGTAGTGATGGCTCAGGATTGGAGATGGGCGCAGTCAATGCTTCAACCTCCACCTCACCCTGTTCCCTGGAGAGCATGGTAAAACCGGAGTCAAGTTGCCCTTTCTTTTTGCGTCCTCGCTTTTTCGGCTTGTCCCGCATTTCGTCTCTCATGATCCAAGTCTCCTTCGGATGGCATAGGCTACAATCCCGAAATACTTTTTCATATGCCGGACCATCTTGGTTTCGATATATTTGGGGCCGACGCCCATCTCCGACCAATGGACTTTCCCACCTGTCTCAGGATCAATATCGCCCTCAGCTTCATGCCATCGGGCGGCATAAGGTTGTTTATAGACAACTTCGACGCCGACGACATCCGTTTTCTGAACGGGATTGATTTCAAAATTCCCCCGTAGGTGGCCTTCGCGGTGAGGGGTCCGGGGCGGTTCATTATCGGCGTCGAGTTTGAGGGCCGTACCCGCATCCCACAAGCCTTTCCTGGCCTCCTCGGGGACGGCTTGGGCAAGAATAGACAGGTTCTTTTCGACATCGGACAGGTCCAACGTCATACCACCATTCTCGTTAATGATCCCTATGGTCGTCATGTAACATAGACCTCATAATGAGTTTTAGAGAAATGTTTAATCTCTCGAATCTCTAAAATGACATGATCGACGCCATCGAAATAAAAGCTGTCTTCATGGTCTATGGAGTTGGAATCCGAAACCAGGATCATGGCCGAACTGATGACCTGTTCTCCGCCCGGGTTCGTGCGGATGAGCCGCGTCTTGCGGTCAATATAACCCTTGATTGTGACACTCGTTGCCACTTTAGGTTCGCCATATTTATCGACACCGCCCGTCTTTTTGTGCGTGATCGTGTCTACGAAATATGCGTTGAGCATTAATTCCCCCAATTCAGGGCGGCCTCGGAAATCGGGTTAAGATTATGTTCGCAGTTCGGATGTAGGGGCGTTTCAACATCATCGGTCAAGGGTGGATATTTCGGATGATCCCCGGAGATGGAAAATATCTGGCCCTCAAGCGGAGCGCAAATTTCGCAAGGACTATCATGCTGGGACATCTGCACTAAATCACAATCGTATTCCTTGGCCTGTTCTATGACGGCTTCGGTATAGGCTTCATGCAATTCCGTCCTGGCTACCAACTCCGCATAGTCTCGAACCTTGAACATCCGTTCCCCGACCTGGATATACTTTTCCGTGCCTACGAGTCCGCGCAGATAATCCATGAGGAGCTTTTGGGCGTAGGCCCGGGCCTTGCGAGCGGCAATCGTTTTTTGGATAATATCCTCGATCACGGCGCCCGGAATAAAGCCGGGATTGAATTCCTGAATCTGTCGGAGCCGCATGGCCGATTGATCGAGCGCTGAGATATACCGCGCCGTCATATCCCGCATGGAGCCAATGGCCTTAACGAGTGTTGCCGTCACCTTGCCCCGGACCTTATCTCGGGCCTGGGCGTGCTGGTTGGGGCTGTAATATCGGCTTCGCTTGAATCCCAGCATCTGTAGCCGAGTCACGGCGATCCCGGAGGATTCGGCATAAGCGTTGGCGACGGCCCGGCGCGCCCATCGCGCAGAGTAGGACGCAAGCGCGGCCAGGCGTTTATCAATCTTTGTCTTCGTCGCCATTGCGTTCATCTGGTTATAATTCTCCGGCGTTAATGATAGAAGGTCTTGTTTGATCGAATCCGCGACAATGCCAAAGGCTTGCGATAACTCCAGTGCTGCCTTGGGTTTTGCCGCGAACCGTTCTCTTGCCATTCATACTCTATTTGGTATAATCGTAGGTTGCCCGCAGAGTCCAGGAATAGATAAACGAGTAATTCCCGTTGGCATAGACTCTTGACGTGACGTTATTGCTCCCGTCATAGGACAACTTATAGATTTGCCAACCCAGGTCACCCTCGGCCGTTCCCGGAGCGGCCTTGCCGATGTATTCGGCATAACCGGCACCGTTATAGGTAACACGGACAGAGGTCGCCTCCTGGGCGCAGACAACGAAAACGATCAAGACAAAAATGCCAAGAGCTAAAAGCAATCGCTTTTTCATCATAAGCCTCCGTTTTATGAGTTTATTTTTCATGTGTTATACCCGTTCGCCTCCATCCATGTTTTGAGCGTGTTGAATTGAGTCCTGGCCGTCTGAAAGTAGGCGACTGTATAGGTCGGATGGATGTCGGCGACTTCTTTGGCCGCCACCCGACGCGGAGTGTCGTTGATGATCGTGTCCATATCGGCGATGTGAGCGATGAGGACATTATAGAGTTGACTGATTGCACTCTTGGATTCGAGTGCCAGCCGAACCAGCCGTTCCCAATCTTCCCAGCCTGTTTGTGTTGCCATGTTATGCCTCCATGTCCAATTTAGTTTAGACTCCCGTAAACGAACACTTGACGACCGAGGCCGCCGTGTTGCAGTTCTCGATTTTATAGGTTGTCGAAAAATAGACGTTGATCTTATTGTCCGTCCCCTGGGTCGTGCTGAAATTAGTATGGGCCGATATGATGACGGGCGTCGCTCCACCGTCGAGCCTGAAAACCGCAGTCACTCCGGTAGTCGTGTCCTTGACGATGAGGATTCCGTAGAACGCAGTGATCCCCGTATCATGGACGGCGTTGTCTGCCAAGGAGACAGAAACCTGACCCGCCGTCACGGACCCGGTTGTATCAACCTTGAATTTCGGGACCGCAGACACCGACAGGTTCAGCAGGTTATTGCCGTCGCCGGTCGCGCCGGACCCGAGCGAAGTCAAGGTGGCGTTGATGTATAGGGCGTCGAACGCCGCTGTTGATGTTTGGGCCACCCTGGGAGCGAAATAGCCCCAGGCTTGCCGCGCGGCAGATGCAGTCAAGGATGAATTATATCCTCCGGTATCGGCAACATTGAAAAGATTGCCCGACGTAAAATTTCCGGTAGGGGTGATGTAAGTTCCGTAGGTCCCCGGAGCCAAAATATATGTTGGCCCATTCG
>Ga0315289_10008872_pt1 | contig 14512 bp, 11 predicted proteins | sample YL17G11_40_MG_FD_203452 | JGI IMG/M metagenome (GOLD analysis project Ga0315289, IMG submission 203452) | Sediment microbial communities from Yellowstone Lake, YNP, Wyoming, USA - YL17G11_40 | ecosystem: Environmental > Aquatic > Freshwater > Lake > Sediment | place: USA: Wyoming | collected...
AGGTTCGCGTCAGCAGCAAGAGCAAGGACGCCCTGCAGGAAGTCCTAAAGGCGGTCCGTGAGCACGATTTTGCAATACCGCTTCAATTCACGAACTACCGCTGAGAAATGCGTAACAGGCCGTCCGGACCCCCACCTGCGTGAATTCCGGGGTAAGCTTTATTTCATTATCACGCTCGGTTGTTTTCGCAACGAGGTCGAGTCGGACCTTTTAAGGAGCGAGCTCCTCGGGCTGGGTCTCGAGCAGGCGGCAACGCTCGATGAGGCCCAGGTGATAATCGTTAATACCTGCGGTTTTATCAAGGAGGCCTGTGAAGAAGGTATCGATACCATACTCGAGGTAGACAGGATAACAAGGGGACTGGACCCCCGCCCAAAAATTCTAATAGTGGGATGTATGTGCCAGAGGTACGGAGAGGGACTCTTGAAGAGCATGCCGGAGGTATCGTGCGTGCTCGGTGTTGACTGGAAGGATCACCTCGACGAGGCACTTAGAGCGGCAATGTCGGATAGTCGGTTCTATCGAGCGTCTATGCTGCCAAATCCATGCATACCGGTTAGGACCTTTGACTCATCCGACAACGCCACTGTCTTTGTACGGGTCTCGGACGGCTGCAGCAGGGCTTGCAGTTTTTGCGCGATTCCCGGGATAAGGGGCCCACACAAGAGCCGATACGCTGATGATATCTTGAGCGAGATCAAAAGGTTTTCAAAAGGAGGGGAAAGGGAAGTCGTTCTCCTCGCGCAGGATCTGACTTCATACGGTTCCGACTTACCATCCGGCACCGACCTTGCCGGGCTGCTGCGGCGGATAACCGGGCTGAAAAACGTAAGGTGGGTGCGCCTTTTGTACCTTCAGCCTGAAGGGGTAACGCCCGAGCTGGTCAGTGAGATGGTAGAAAACCCCAGGATATGCGATTACTTCGACATCCCGTTCCAGCACGCAAGCCACCATATCCTGAAGAGAATGGGGAGGCCGGGAGACGGCGGGTCTTATAGACAGCTTGTTGATTCCATCAGGGATAAATCGCCGGACGCGGCGATCAGGACTACGGTGATGGTCGGGTATCCAGGAGAGACAGGGGAGGATTTCAACACGCTGGCGGGTTTTATAAAGGACCTGGAATTTGACTGGCTGGGTGTATTCCGGTTTTCCGCTGAGGCGGGCACTCCCGCCGCGGAGCTGCCCGGCCAGGTTCCCCACGATACAGCCGTCGAGCGATATGATAGAATCCTTGAGATACAGGACTCAATAGAGGCTTCCGGGGTTTCACGCCTCATCGGCGGGAATCTTGAAGTGGTAATAGACAGTATGTCCGATGAAGAGAATTACTACTGCATCGGACGTTCGTATAGAGAAGCACCTTTGATAGACGGCGTAATATACATTCAGAGGAAAAAGGGGTACAGTCGAAAGCCAAAGGTGGGCGACTTTCTTAGGGCGAGAATAACAGGAACGGAAGGACTGGACATTGTCGCAGAAATCTAACGGGTTGGCATGCGCGTCAAAGGCATTGATGAGCGGGCAGTGGCTGAATGCCGCGAATCTCATCACGCTTCTGCGTGTACTGCTTACGCCACCAGTTATCCTCTTGCTCCTTTACAGGCCCCAGCTTCCCTATAACGTCTCGTACAACGCACTGGCTGGGGTTATCTTTATTATTGCCGCCCTCACGGACAAGGTAGACGGGTATTACGCTCGAAAAAACGGGATGGTGACAAGGCTTGGGCAGTTCCTTGATCCCCTGGCCGACAAGCTCCTCATAATTCCGGTGATGGCAACACTCTGTTACATTAAAGTCGACGGTGTGAGGTTACTCGCTATTTGGGTGTTGATCGTGGTCCTCGTGAGGGAAGTGATGGTTACCGTTATCAGGGTAATCGGTGCGAGACGTGGCGTATCGTTCCCGGCGACCTGGTCGGGAAAGTTGAAGATGTTCTCCCAGATAGTGGCCGTCAGCGTGATCATAATATTTCCGGCCAGCCACAACGACCTTGTCGTACAGATAATAGTTTATGTTATGGCCGTTGTGACCATATACTCTTGCATCGACTACCTTATACGTGCCCGCCGAGAGGTTTTCACTCGAATCTAGGGGATGGCGCAGGTTGACAGCAGGCGGGGCGACCCGTATCGCGGTTTTAACCGTAGGCGACGAAATCCTATCTGGCGAGATAACCGATATTAATTTTCCGACGATAGCGTCTGCCGTATCCGGCCTCGGTTTCACCGTGAGTAAACACTCTACTGTCGGCGATGACGAGGAGCTGATAGCGGGCGCAGTACTCGAACTGTCCCGCGACGCTGAAGCGGTGATAATCACCGGCGGCCTGGGTCCCACCAGCGACGATGTGACAAGAGAGTCTGTCGCGCTTGCCACAGGATGTGAACTCGAATTCCATGAGGAGCTCGCGGACGAGATCCGTGGATTCTTTGAGTCTATGGGACGAAGAATGACGGAAGAGAATATGCGGCAGGCGTACCTGCCGAGAAGAGCCAGGCCGATTCCACCCGCGGGCGGCACGGCTCCAGGCTTCATCCTAGAGCACGAGGCTTTGTTGTTCGCACTGCCGGGAGTGCCGCGCGAGATGGAAGCGATGCTGAAATCGCACGTATTGCCACAACTCGAGAGCGCGTTCAAGTGCGGCGCTGTCTCGATAACGCGGCGCATCATGACATTCGGTGCGGGCGAGTCGGATGTAGCGGCCCTCGTAGGAGACCTAATCGGCAGAAGCCCGGTAAAATACGCTTTTCTCGCACTTGGGGGGCCTATCGTTGTAAAGCTGACCACAAGCGCTATCACAAAAGAAGAAGCCGCACGGCTGCTTGACGAAGAGCAGGAGAAGGCTGAAATGCGGCTGGGGTCACTTGTCTACAGCACAGACGATAGGTCCATGGAAGAGGTCGTAGGCGAACTGCTGCGGGAAAGGTCGATGACCCTGGCGGTTGCCGAGTCCTGCACCGGCGGTCTTGTCTGCGGCAGGACCACGAACGTCCCGGGGAGTTCGGATTATTTCTTGGGCGGCGTAGTCACATACAGCATCGGATCAAAAAAAAGCATACTGCGAATCCCGAAGGAGACACTTTCCAAGGGGGCAGTTTCAAAGCCCGTAGCGGAAGCAATGGCGAGGGCGGTTCGCGAGTTGTTTGGCTCGGACATCGGTGTAGCCGTTACGGGAGTGGCCGGCCCCGGGAGCGGAGGTGAGAGCAAGCCGGTGGGGACTGTATGCCTCGGGATTTCACATCCTGAAGGGTCTCGATCATTCGAAGTAAGGCTGCCGGGGGACCGCCTGTTAATCCGGAGCATCGCGTCACTCGGTGCCCTCAACGCGATCAGGCTGCATCTTCAAGGACACCAGAGGCTGGTCTGAAATTGACACCCCCATGCATCAATGTTACCTTACGTGAAAAGTTGCGCTTGTCCTCACAGGGGACATCCTTTCTCGCCAGGCGGCACATTATGCCGTGGAACACGGCCGGGAAACAATCATGAATTATAAAGAAACACTGAACTTACCCAGAACAGATTTTCCCATGAAAGGAGATCTCTCGAGGCGGGAGCCGGAGATCCAGGAGTTCTGGAAACGTGCCGACCTGTACGGTCTCATAATGAAAAAGACCGAAGGAATGCCGCTTTTCGTCCTTCACGACGGGCCCCCTTACGCCAACGGCGACATCCACGTAGGCACCGCCTACAACAAGATACTCAAGGACATCATAGTAAAGTACAAGACGATGAGGGGCCACCACTGCCCTTACGTACCCGGGTGGGACTGCCACGGGCAACCGATCGAGCATGAGGTGACAAAGAGGCTGGGCCCGGATGCCAGTGTAGACAAGGTGGAGCTGCGCAAGAAGTGCAGGGAGTACGCGCTCAAGTTCGTCGAGAGGCAGTCTGAGCAGTTCCAGCGCCTTGGCGTTCTCGGCGATTTCGATGATCCGTACCTGACCCTGGCGCCCCACTACGAGGCGACCAATATAGAGGTGTTCGCCCTGCTTTTCAAAAATGGGCTTATCTACAGGGGCAGAAAGCCGATCCACTGGTGCACGAACTGCGTCACGGCCCTGGCGGAGGCAGAGATAGAATACAAGGACAAGCAGTCGCACTCGATATACGTACGGTTCCCGCTTACTGGCGAGTTTCCCCCGATAACCCGGAAAGGGAAAAGGACGTCACTCCTGATATGGACCACCACTCCGTGGACGCTGCCGGCTAACGTTGCGATCGCCCTTCACCCTAGGCTTCATTACGCGGGTGTGGATACCGGGGACGAGATACTGCTGCTGGCCCACTCCCTCATCGGGCCTGTTGTGAAGGAGTTGGACATAACGGACTTCGAGGTTACACAGGAGTTTCTCGGTTCCGAACTCGAGGGCCTCAAGTGCTCCCACCCATGGTTTGATAGGGACTCGATTATCGTCCTCGCTGATTACGTGACCCTGGAGCAGGGGACCGGCTGCGTGCATATCGCTCCGGGCCACGGACAGGAGGACTACCTCACGGGACTCGAATACGACCTCCCGAGCCCTATGCCGGTGGACGACCTGGGCTACTTCACCGAGGAAGCGGGCCAGTTCGCAGGAATGAGCCTCGAGGAGGCAAATCCCAGGATAATCGCGGACCTGGAGAAACGCGGGCTTCTTATCAAGTCGAGCTACGTCACCCACCAGTACCCGCACTGCTGGCGGTGCAAGAAACCCGTAGTATTCCGCGCGACACCGCAATGGTTTATCGCTCTCGACGGCAACGTGGAGGAGGACAGGACCCTCAGGGACGCTGCTCTCCACGCCATAAAGGAAGTAGGGTGGATTCCCGACTGGACCATAAACCGTATCGGGAGCATGGTGGAAAGCCGGCCCGACTGGTGCATCTCGCGCCAGAGGGCCTGGGGCGTTCCTATTCCGGTACTGTACTGCATCGAGTGCGGAAAAGAATTGATAACGCCGGATTCACTTGAAGCGATACGCCGGATGATCGAGAGAGACGGCGCGGACTCGTGGTTCATACGCGAACCCGAGGATTTCATCCCCCCCGGCACCAGATGCCAGGACTGCGGCTCTTCGAAGTTCGAGAAGGAAAACGACATCCTGGATGTATGGTTCGAGTCGGGCATAAGCCACCTGGCCGTGTTGAGGGAGCGCGATGAACTGCGCTGGCCGGCGGACCTCTACGTCGAGGGGAGCGACCAGCACCGGGGATGGTTCCAGTCGAGCCTACTCGCGTCCGTCGGGTTTACCGGCAAACCCCCTTATGGTGCGGTGCTGACCCACGGGTTCACTGTGGACGGCAAGGGCCGGAAGATGTCCAAATCGCTCGGGAACGCGATCGACCCACGCGAGGTGTTCAACAAGTCCGGTGCCGACATACTGAGATTGTGGACTGCCACCACTGATTACTCGAGCGATATGCCGATCTCAGAGGAGATACTGAGCCGCATTACCGAAGCTTACCGGCGCATCAGGAACACTATAAGATTCATGCTGGGAAACACATATGACTTTGATTCAGAGAGAGACGCTGTTACCCCCGAAAGCATGGAGGAAATAGACCGCTGGATGCTGTCCAGGCTTCAAAGCCTGGTGAATCGCGTCACGTCGCTGATGGAGCGGTACCTGTTCCACCAGGCGGTACAGGCACTGCACCTCTTTTGCACGGTCGACTTGAGCTCCCTGTACCTGGATATATTGAAGGACCGACTGTACACTTACCCTTCTGACTCTACTGAGCGAAGATCAGCTCAGACCGCCATGAGCAGAATACTGCGCGAGCTTGTAATCCAGATATCGCCTTTTCTGCCACATACTGCCGAGGAGGCCTGGCTCGCCATGCCGGAACGCCACAGGCAAGAGAAAAGCGTTCACCTGGCACCCTGGCCTGAGTACGAAGAGAGTCTCGTTGACGCTGAGCTTGACGAAAAGTGGGCAAGTGTACTCGAGATACGCGATGACGTATACCGCAGGATCGAGGAAGCGAGACAGGACAACATCCTGGGCACCAGCCTGGAGGCGTTGGTAAAGATCTACGCCAAGGGCCCATCTCTATCCCTGCTGAAAGACATGAAAGACCAGCTCCCGGCCATATTCATAGTATCAAAGGTGGAAGTACGCGAACTTTCCGAGTTCAAGGGAGAGAAGCAGGACCCGGGTGATGTAGAGGTCACCGTAGGGCGGGCGGCAGGTAGTAAATGCGAGAGATGCTGGAACTACAGCCCGACCGTCGGAACAGATACAGAGAACCCCGATATCTGTGAACGCTGTGTCTCCGCCCTTTCCAAATGATGCTCGCGCGCAACAAGAAGATCATCGCCTTTCTTGTCACCTTCCTTGTCGTCATGGTCGTCGACCAGGTTTCAAAGGCGCTAGTCGTCGCGCTCATGGAACCGGGAGACTCGGTGACCGTTATACCCCATTTTTTGAGCATCACATACGCCAGGAACACCGGCGCGGCTTTTGGCCTATTTGCCGGGAGTGGGCAGATACTGTTCTGGAGCGCTCTGGTAATAGTGGTGATCACGCTGATATGGTTCTACAGGACCCACGAGCAGAAAAGCGCATGGTCCTTCGTGACACTCGGGCTGATGATCGGGGGTGCCGCAGGCAACCTGGTTGACCGTGTTTTCAGGGGTAAAGTAGTGGACTTCTTCGACCTCGGATGGTGGCCCGTTTTCAACGTGGCGGATTTGGCGATAGTGACAGGTGTTATAATGCTGATTGTTGTCATGATCCTGGAAATGACCCGAAAAGGATCTGAAAAGAGGGAGAACCCAGAGGTGGATGGTTAGTTGCATCGCGTATTATTCAGCATCGGTGGCCTGAGGATTTACTCGTACGGGGTCTTCCTGGCCCTGGGCTTCATAGTGGCGACGATTATTGCGCGCTACAGGTTCAAGCAGCAGTACAAGAACCCGGACACCGTACTCGACCTCGTGCTTGCCGCAGCGGTCGGCGGCATCGTGGGGGCACGCCTCTTCTACATCATCGGCCACTGGTCGTACTACATGGCGCACAAGGCCGAAATATTCAAGATCAACATGGAGGGCCTCGTTTTCTACGGCGGCCTCCTGTTGGGCCTTATCCTTGCCCTGCTTGTGGGGAGGTGGAGGCAGCTTCGGTTCTGGACAACGATGGACCTGGCGGGCGTTTGCGTCCCGGTCGGACTGGCAATAGGGAGGATTGGCTGTTTTCTCAACGGCTGCTGCTACGGAAAACCCACAGGCCTCCCATGGGGCATTACGTACCCGCTCAGCTCGGGCATCGTCGGCCCGAGGCATCCGACCCAGATCTATGAGCTGGTGTTGGACCTCGTCCTTTTCGGATTGCTCTGGTGGAAAAAAGATTCGTTCGAGAGGGAAGGCACGGTTTTTTGGCTCTTCGCGCTAGGGTATTCAGCTATCCGGTTCACCGTTGAGTTTTTCCGCGAGCATGCAGCCATTAACGCCGGCCTGGCATTCCAGCTTGGGAGCGTTGGGTTATTCCTGGTTGCAGGCTTGATCCTGCTTTTACGCTACAGGCTGCTCCCCGCTGACGGGGGCGCTGTCGCCCTGCAGAATGATAGAAGGTAAAGGTTCAACCCGCATCGGTCCTGCCGACGAGGGAAAGAGGCTAGACGTTTTCCTTGCGTCGATCACCGGCCTGTCAAGGAACCGGGTCCAGGGATTGATCTCGGATGGAATAGTCCTTGTAAACGGGCAGCGCGCACGGAAGAACCACTTGCTGGCCTCCGCGGAAGAGGTAACCTGGGAGATACCGCCACCCGTACGGGAAGAATTGATCCCCGAGGACATCCCACTCGTTGTCGTTTATGAAGATGAATCCATCATAGTCATCGATAAGCCGGCCGGGATGGTCATGTACCCGGGGCCGGGACATTCGGGTCACACGCTCCTGAACGCCCTGATATCGCGGTATCCGGAGATCTCGGGTGTCGGTGGGCCAGGACGCCCCGGCATAGTCCACAGGCTAGACCGCGACACATCCGGCCTTACAGCGGTGGCGCGTTCGGAAGACGCATACCTGAAGATGATTGAAAAGGTGAAGGCTCGAGAGGTAGAAAGACAGTACGTTGCCCTGGTCACCGGCGAGGTCGCGGGTGAGCGTGGAAGAATTGAAGCCCCGATGGGCAGGAGCATTTCCAATCGAAAGCGTATGGCCGTTAGGCAGTACGGTGGAAAGAGGGCTGCCACCGAGTTCAAGGTAAAGGAAAGGTTCTCACAGGGATATACGCTGGTTGAGGTGTCGCTCGAGACCGGAAGAACCCACCAGATCAGGGTGCATTTCTCGCACATGGGGAATCCGGTTGCCGGCGACCCGGAGTATTCGAGAGGGAAGGGAAGGCTTGAGCTGGGACTGAACCGCCAGTTCCTTCACGCGTTCAGGCTGCGCTTTTCACATCCGGTGACGGGGATGCCGATGGATTTTCAATCCGAGCTCCCGGATGACCTCCAGCGTGTGCTTGATTACCTGAGAGATACCGTCAATGGCTAGACATCTCGGCCAACGATCTTGGCTATCGCTCTCAGCTTGTCCATCATCTGCTCGAAACTATCGAGGGTAAGGGACTGTGGCCCGTCGCAAAGGGCCTGGTCGGGGTCGGGGTGGACCTCGACCATCACTCCGTCCGCACCCGATGCTACGGCAGCAAGACACATCGGCTCGACAAGATGCGATTTCCCGGTGGCGTGGGAGGGGTCGACTACCACTGGGAGATGGCTGACATGCTTGATGGCCGGCACCGCGGACAGGTCAAGAGTGTTGCGGGTGTAGTTCTCGAAAGTCGTTATCCCCCTCTCACAGAGTACGATGTCCCTGTTTCCCTCGATGATAACGTACTCCGCGGCCAGGAGAAGGTCCGTGATCGTTGAACTGGGTCCCCTCTTCAGCATCACGGGGTGGCCGCTCTTTCCAACCTCGGTCAGGAGAACGAAGTTCTGCATGTTCCTCGCTCCCACCTGAAGAATGTCCGCGTATTCACCGACGAGCTCGACGTTGCGGGGGTCGGTGACCTCGGTGATTATCAGCAGTCCCGTCTCATCGCGCGCCTCCGCAAGGACTTTGAGTGCTTCCTCGCCCAGCCCCTGGAAAGAGTAGGGCGATGTCCGCGGCTTGTAGGCTCCCCCGCGAAGAATCCTGGCCCCGCACCTCTTCACTCTTCTGGCGATCCCCATTAGCTGCCCGCGGCCCTCGACCGCGCACGGTCCCGCTATGACCACGACCTCCCGACCGCCTATCCTGACTCCGTCCAGCTCGATAACGGTGTCTTCGGGATGAGCCTCGCGGCCGGCGAACTTGTAGGGCTGTAGGATCGGGATTATATTCTCGATTCCGGACATGCCCCTCATGTTCTCGACGACCATGGTCTTGTCATCGCCGACAATACCTATGACCGTCTTGCGCACACCGTAGATGGGGTGGGTGCGCAGCCCGAAAGAATGGACCTTGTCTATGACGTTCTTGATCTGCTCCTCGGTCGCACCGGCCGACATCACAATGATCATACAGTCCGCCCTTACTTATACAACCTCACGATTATGGAGGCTTTTTATGAATGACTATTTTACAGAAGTCAAAAGGAAACCCCAACACCAGGGCCACCGGGACGACAGCTGGTTATCGAACAAAAACCTAGGAACCCCCCTCGCGCCAGCTCAGGGAACCTTCCTCGTCTATGAATGCGATTCCACGACTGCCGCCGACTCTTTCTATCCCGTGGTCGCTCAGGTATGAAGAGATCAGGGTCTTGAGGCCCTCGATCCTCGATTGGGCATCGCTGACTTTTTTCTCGGCAAGGAGAAGTTCGTCTACCGCTTCGCCGATGTCGAGCGCGGGTGAAGTAGCGGTCTTTCTGGGTATGATCTCTCCTTCCCAAGCGGGGCAGATGCCTATGTAGTCGCACCAGGGGCACAGCGGGTTCTTCCTGGGGTCGAAGGCCTCGTTTTCAATGCATTCGACGACACGTTTAATATCCCCGAGAGCTCCCTCGACGCGCTCGGGAGTTATGGTCATACTGTGGCGGTGGTTCAAGAGCAAGTAGTGGAAAGTCACCTTTTCCGGAGAAACCTCCCATATCTTCTCTACCGCTATATGGTAAATGGGTAACTGCAGGTCCTCATGGAGTTTTTTAGCAGGCGGGAGGCGCCGGTTGGTCTTGTAGTCGATTATCTCGAAACCTCCCTCCGGGTCCTTGTCCAGGCGGTCTATGACTCCGCTCAAATAACAGAAACCCAGATCGACCACGAAGCGGCGCTCCAGCGCGGCGGGGATCCTGAACTCGCCCAGGTTGCGGTAGAAAAGCTCGAGAGCCGACCTCGCCTGGAGGAAATAACGGGCTTCCTCCTCGTTTGACGAGTACCCTTCGTCAGACCAGCATTCCTCCAGGTAATCAAGGAACTCCTCCAGAGGATGGGGGTCACCCGTGGGGATGTCGTAAAACCACCTGAGCGCCTCGTGAACGCTCTGTCCAAAACTCAAAGCGGGAGATGGCAACGACGGGATATTGTCCACGTACTGGAACTTGTACTGAAGCGGACAGTTCTGGTAGCTGGACACTGCGCTGTAACTGATTTTCATAGAATTACCCTGCTCCTGTTGTATCCGACTGATAACATTGATTATATACCCGGCCAGAGACAATTCGGGCAAAGGAAACGAGTAGGCCTGAAAGAATTATAATACGGCCTGGAAGGAGCCAGACCAGGAGATCAGGTTGTCAAGTTCGTTTGCGCATCTCCATCTCCATACAGAATACTCCATCCTTGACGGCGCCTGCCGGATCGGAAGCGCACTTGAGACGGCAAAAGGGATGGGGATGGATGGCCTTGCAATAACCGACCACGGGGTAATGTACGGCGTTCTGGAGTTCTACCAAAAGGCGGTCGATCTGGGCATTCGTCCGATCCTGGGCTCCGAGGTGTACGTCGCCCCCAAGGGCAGGCTCGCGAAGGACACCGGCATGGACGAACAACCGTACCACCTGGTCCTTCTCGCGATAAACAACGTTGGTTACCAGAATCTGATGAAGATAGTCACCCGCGGGTTTACCGAGGGGTTCTACTACAGGCCCAGGGTTGACAGGGAAGTCCTTCGAGACCACAGTGAAGGGCTTGTTGCGTTGAGCGCTTGTCTCAAGGGAGAGATACCGAAGCTTCTTCTTGGGGGATACACCGAGGCCGCGTATCAAGCCGCCGAGGATTATGCCCGGATTTTCGGCGAGGGCAACTTCTACATCGAGCTTATGTACCATGGCATCCCCGAACAGGCGGAGGTGACCCCACTCCTTGTCGAGCTTGCCAGGGACAAGGGGCTTCCCCTCGTTGTGACCAACGATATCCACTACGTTCAACGCGAAGACAGCAAGCCCCACGACTATCTTCTCTGTATACAGACCGGCTCTTTGCTGGCAGAGGAAAACCGCATGCGGTTCTCGAGCGACGAGTTCTACATGAAGTCACCTGCGGAGATGGCCGCGCTGTTCCCCGATTTCCCCGAAGCGCTCGAGAATGCACATGACATAGCGTCAAGATGCGAGGTCGAGATACCCCTGGACAGGGTATACCTTCCCAATTACACTCCGCCCGGGGGCTACGACCTGGATTCGTACCTCGTGCATCTTGCCAGGGAGGGGCTGGAGAAGAGATATCCAGATCCCCCGAAAGAAGTGTTGGAGCGGCTGGAGAGCGAACTCGAGGTCATAAAGAAACTCAAGTTCTCGGGGTACTTCCTGATAGTCTGGGACTTCATCAAGTACGCAAAGGAAAAGGGAATACGCGTAGGGCCGGGGCGTGGTTCCGCGGCCGGCAGCCTGGTCGCCTACGCCCTCGGCATTACCACCATCGATCCCCTCGAATACGGCCTTCTCTTCGAGAGGTTCCTGAACGCTGAACGAATAGCGCTTCCGGACATCGACATCGACTTCAGCCACACGCGCCGTCAAGAGGTCATAGATTATGTCGCCCAGAAGTACGGAAGGGACCGTGTAGCCCAGATCATATCTTTTTCCAGGCTTAACGCGAGAGCGGCGGTCAAGGACGTCGGCAGGGTGATGGACATCCCGTACCAGCGGATGGACACACTTTCAAAGATGGTACCCGAGGACCCGGAAATGACGATAGGTATGGCCCTTGAAAAAAGCGGTGAACTAATGTCCGTGTATGAAAGCGACCCCGAAGTCCGTGAAATAATCGACACCGCGCGCAGCCTGGAAGGTCTTGCACGGCATGACACCATACACGCGGCCGGCGTCGTCATAGCCGACGATGAGCTCACCAAGTACATGCCTCTCCAGAAAAAGGGAAGGGATGCCGAGGTGGTATCCCAGTACGACATGCACGGGGTCGAGAAACTCGGGCTCTTGAAAGTCGATCTGCTCGGGCTGAGGAACCAGAGCCTTCTGGAGCTCGCCGTTAACCTCATAAACAGCAGGCACGACATTAAACTGGACATCGACAACATCCCCATGGACGACAAGGAGACCTTCAGGCTGATCCAGAGCGGCAGGACGGTCGGGACATTCCAGCTGGCAAGCGCGGGAATGCGGTCGCTCATGCGCGAAATGATGCCGAGCAAGTTCGAGGACATAATCGCGCTGATAGCGCTTTTCCGCCCTGGCCCGCTTAAAAGTGGCATGGACAAGGTCTTCGTCGATCAAAAGCACGGCCGCAGAGCGGTCAGCTATCCGCATGAATCTCTTGCGGATACCCTGGAAGAGACGTACGGCGTGATCGTTTACCAGGAACAGGCGATGGAGATCGCCAAGGTGCTGGCGGGCTACACAGGCCTGGAGGCCGATGAGCTCAGAAAGGTGATGGCCAAGAAAAAACGGGAGATAATGCCCGAGCACCGCGAGAAGTTCGTGAACGGTGCGAAGGCCCGCGGGATTGACGAGAGGACCGCCGAAGGCATCTTTGACCTAATAGAGAAGTTCGGCGGATACGGTTTCAACAAGTCGCACAGCACGGCTTACGCATACGTCTCGTACCAGACCGCCTACCTCAAGACACACTACCCTTCAGAATACATGGCGGCCTTGATGACGACTTACATGGACAACCAGGACAGGCTTGTCGAGTACTTGAACGAGACCCGACGGATGGGCATAGGGGTTAGCCCCCCGGACGTGAACCTGAGCGATTCGCACTTCACTCCATACGACAAGCATGTCCTCTTTGGCCTTTCCGCGGTGAGGAACGTTGGATCTGGCGTGGTGGAACAGATAGTATCGTGCCGCCTGTCAGGTGGGCCCTTCAAGGGGTTCCTGGATTTCTGTGAACGCGTGCCTACTTCGGCTACGAACAAAAAGACGATCGAGAGCCTGATAAAGGCGGGCGCGTTCGACTCTATCGAGCACGACCGCAGCCTCCTTCTGGCGACATACGATAACTCGTTGAGCACCGCCCAGAGGCGGCGCCGGGAAGCCGAGGAAGGGCAGTTCTCGCTTTTCGAAGAACAAGACGAGATCGACGGCAGCCTTAACGGCGAGGTACCGTTGGGTTATCAGGAAATGCCCAAGAAGGAACTGCTGGTATATGAGAAGGAGATGCTCGGCGCATACGTGAGCGACCACCCCCTTTCCGAGTGGAGAGATTTACTGTACCAGCAAGCCGAACTGGAGGTGGCGCAGATCACGGATGATATGGACAAGGCTCCTCTTACGATCGGAGGCATGCTCACAAGGCTCGAAAAACGCTATAACAAGGCGGGAAAGCCCTGGGCCAGTTTCGTCCTCGAAGACGTCTCGGGATCTATAGACGTGTTGGTCTTCAGCAACAAGTACGAGAACATGGAGGAGTTCCTGCGTGAAGACGCGATAATCATCGTGAAAGGCCGTGCGGATCACCGCGATAACACGAGGAAGTTCCTCGCTGACGAGATCAGGCCTCTTCCAAGAGATTGCGTAAAGCCAAGCTGCATTTCGATAAGGATAGCAACTACGAGGTTCTCCGAGGAAATGGTATCGCATATCAAAGAGATCCTGATGCAGCACCCGGGGTCGATACCGGTTCACCTGTCGCTGTGGGAGAACGGGATGGAGACAACGACGGTCAAGCTGGGTGAACTGTATTCTGTCGAAGCGGAGAGCGACCTGTTGGCCAAGCTCAAGTCAATGCTCGGTGAGACGGCTGTGATTATAAAGTACGGGGAAGGATAGCCCCTGAGTCACAGAAGAAGGACCTCATCGAGGCTCAATCCTCGAATTCCAGAACGGTGTTAACAGACGGGTCAACGAAGCAATCCGGGCAGAGCGCAACGACCTTGCCGCCGTCACGGCCTAAACCGTAATCCTCGAGCTTGACGCATGCACCGCAGAGCGGTATACCGCATCCCAGGCACAGGATGACCACCCGTCCTTCCCCGCAGTAATGGCAGTCTGTCTCTTCATCTATCACAGGAAACACCAGCCTGGTCCGCGCTTACACCCGATCAGTTTTAGGTTATACTTCGATTGTAAAAGCGAGGTATCGAGATGATGATAACCGCGTTCGAGATAACAAGGCAAGAGGATATAGAGCCGGCTCTC
>Ga0315289_10008875_pt1 | contig 14510 bp, 11 predicted proteins | sample YL17G11_40_MG_FD_203452 | JGI IMG/M metagenome (GOLD analysis project Ga0315289, IMG submission 203452) | Sediment microbial communities from Yellowstone Lake, YNP, Wyoming, USA - YL17G11_40 | ecosystem: Environmental > Aquatic > Freshwater > Lake > Sediment | place: USA: Wyoming | collected...
GCGCTGACGCCGATTGAGCGGTTGGAAGCCACGAGGCGGTTTGACACCAGCTTCGTGGCTGAGCACTGGTTTCTGATGGCTACCATGACGGCGTTGACTCTATTAGTTGGGCTGCTTTTATGGGTCAGTTACAATCGAGCGATACACGAAAAAACAGTTGCGGAGCACTTGTTTTTTGAACAGGCCGACAACAGAGGCCTGAGCGTGCGCGAACGCCAGATTCTCATTGACGTGGTCGGCAAAAGTCGGCTCAAACGACGCGACGCCATTTTCACCATGCAGGATGCGTTCGATCGTGGAGCGGCCAGACTGCTCGAACAAGGGCTTGAGAACCAGCGGCCAGCCGAAGAAGCCGACCAGTTAAGAGCGGAGCTTTCTTTCCTGCGCGAAAAGCTCGGCTTTCAGCCTACAACTTCAATTGGCTCAGCCGCCGGCCCGAAGAAGCTGAGCAGCCGGCAAATCCCAATAGGCAAAACCGTTCATGTCACTCGCCGCAAAGCACGCAGTTCGGCAAGTATCGACGCCGTCGTCCTGAAAAACGATGAGATTGAGCTTGCGATGAAATTGGCGGTGCCGGTACACAGTACGCCGGGGGAGTATTGGCGCGTACTGTATTATTTCGGCACCTCGGTTCTTGAGTTTGACACCTCGGTGGTCAACTGCGCCGGCGATATACTGGTACTGAATCACAGTGAGAATGTTCGGTTTATCAATCGTCGGCGTTTCCTGCGCGTCTCGGTAAACAGACCCGCCTTTATCGCGAATTTTCCGTTCACAAGGTCGCTGATGCAGAAGGCCAATCGCAGCAAAAAGGGTTCAAAAGTAGCACGGGCATCGGCCAACGGCAAGGCACGTTCCTGGGGCGCACCGGAATTTGTACCCGGCGTTGTCACTGAGCTGGCCGGCCCCGGTCTGCGATTGGAAGCACCGCTGCAAGTGAATATAGGCGATAGAGTATTGGTAATATTGGCGCTGAACGAAAATGAACGGGAATATCCGGACAAAGCTCCGCCAAAAGGGCGCAAAACAGTGACGTCAAAAATAGTGCAAGATATCGGAATGGTCAGACACACCAAAGCCGCAGAAAATGGTCTGTCAATAGCAGTGGAGCTGGTGGGACTCAGTGACTCAGATGTCGACGAACTAATCCGTGCCACCAATGCAGCTTCGCCGAGAAAAGCCGCCCCGGGCAAAAAAACTCCGGCAGGTCTCGACAGCAGACAGGCAGTGCAACAGGAACTTGCCGAATCCGCAGCCGCCAAAGGAGTCTAAAATGGCAGATAGCATAGAGCAAATCAGCGCCAGTGTGGATGCGTTACTCCAGGACTTTGATATCATTGCGCATAATCTGGCCAACGTAAGCACGGTCGGCTATAAGCGCAGGTGCAGCGTTTTCACGGAGACTCTCAAGGCTCAGCAAGCCGGCGCCCAAGAGCAATCTAATGGGAGCGTTACTGCTGAGGCGGCGTTTGATTTTTCCCAAGGCCACATCGTCGAGACGGGACGCCCATTAGATTTTGCGCTGTTCGGCAAAGGATTGTTCGTTATAGAGACGCCGGACGGGCCGCTCTATACCCGCAACGGCACATTCCACATCAATCAGAATAGCCAGATTGTGAATTCCGACGGCAGAATCGTAGCAGGCCAAGCCGGACCAATCACCGTGCCCACTACGATTGGACCTTCACAGCTAAATGTCGCCGGTGACGGAAGTATCAGCGCGGCTGGAACCGCCGTAGGCAAATTCAGATTGGTAGATTTCGCAGACAACCAGGAGAAACTGGTGCCGGTGGGATCAAGCTGCTATCGGATGCCCGAAGATATACAACCCACTGTCGCCGAAAATATCGTGGTCAAGCAAGGCTATCAGGAGGCATCCAATGTCAAGATGATTGACGAGCTTGTAAATATGACAATCGTATCCAGGCTTTACGAAGCGAATATGAAATTCATCACCGCTCAAAAGGAAGCTTCCAGCAGCATACTCAGTGTGGCAACAGGTTAGTTCCTTTGAATGTGTGACCGTTCCAGATCGGGAGAAAAATCGTATGTTAAGAGCATTTTCTACGGCAGCAACAGGTATGACGGCCCAGCAAATGCTGGTCGATGTGATTGCCAATAACCTGGCCAACATCAACACCACAGGTTTCAAGCGGAGCCAAATTGACTTTCAAGATTTGCTCTATGAAAAGCTCAGGGAATCCGGCACGGAAGTGGCTGCCGGTGTAACTTCGCCCGGGGGTCTAGAGATAGGCAGCGGAGTCCGTGCCGCTTCGACTACAAAGGTCTTTACTCCCGGAGAGTTTCAAAATACCAGCAGAAAACTCGACATAGCGATTAGAGGCGACGGGTTCTTTCAGGTAACTTTACCCAACGGCGACATCAGGTACACCCGTGACGGTGCGCTGCAGACAAATGCCAACGGCCAACTGGTTACCACCACCGGATATCCGATAGAACCAGCCATTAGCGTTCCAATAGATGCTACCTCTATTGATATCGGAAAAGACGGCGGCGTCAATGTTACTGACGCGGCTGGAACCACATCCGTGGTGGGCACTATTACATTAGTGCGATTCCCTAATCCGTCGGGTCTGTCCAGCGAAGGAGACAATTTGCTGGCAGAGAACGCAGCCAGCGGCACACCAACAACCGGCACGGCAGGAGAAAGTGGTTTTGGCTCGATCCAATCCGGATTCCTGGAAAAATCCAACGTCCAGATGGTAACCGAGCTTGTCAACCTCATAGCCGCTGAGCGAGCATACGAGATAAACTCCCGGACAATAAAGGCTGGGGACGATATGCTTCGAACAGCAACCGGTATAGTAAGGTAGGAACCCATTATGAACGCCAGAGCGACCGGTTTGATTATAATCGTTTGTTTGGTGACATCAGCCCACTTTTGTCAGGGCTCATCAAACAGCCAGGCTGATGACCCTTCGACCGAGCTCAGGGCAGGCCTGCAGAAAAATTCTGCCCCATTCGGCGAGCTCAGGGGGGCTCTGGAGATTTACCTGCCCAGAGAGATCACCATCAACGACGACTATTTGAGACTGGGTCAGGTCGCCATAATCCGCTTACTCCCGCAGAGCGGGGACCCCGGCGATGACTCGCTGGCAGCCAAAGCCGGCGGCATTCTGTTGGGCCGGTTTTCAGTGCCGGGGCAGAAAGTCATCGTAGAAAGGTCAACAATCCTGAGTAGATTAGCCTGTAACGGCATCCCAGCCCAGAAAGTGACATTAACCGGTGCGAAGACGGTCACGGTAAAACAACAGCAGCAGATCATCAAAGGCGAAAGATTTGTCGAGCTGGCAAAATCCTTTTTGAGGGACCCCGCTCTGCGGGAATCCGAAAATAATCCGCCCGCCGGCTCAGCCCTGATCCCCGCTTTCGCGGGGGTGACGTCATTCCTGCGAAAGCAGGAATTGTCGAATGCGTCGGCTTGTCAGTGGGAGCCGGTACGGATACCCCCGGATTTAATCTTGGCCGGCCCGAGCAAGGACGTCAAATTCTCGCCGCAATTGATCGAAACGGGCCAGACAAACCAGGCCAAGGTTCGCATTGCCGTGCTGGCCTCTGATCCAGTCGGGGATGGCAAAGAGTTAGCGATGCGTGAAGTTACCTTGCGCGCCAAGTACAACTGCCGCCGGGCAGTGACACTCACTCAGATTGCCGCCGGCACCGTGATCACTGCCGAGAACGTCAAGATTGAAGGCGTTGTTTGCGACTATCCTGAGCCTGCGAATTGGCGTCCGCCTTATGGACTTGTTGCCCGGCGTCGGCTGCCGGCAAATACGGTGATTGATGCGGACACGCTGGACGCAGCAAAGACTGCGGTTCGCATTGGGCGCAACGAGAGTGTTGTCATTCGAGTCCAGATGCCGGGACTTGTCGTAACGGCCATGGGAAAGACACTGCAGGATGGCCGCGTTGGAGAGCACATAAAAGTGCGAAACTTAGACTCGCAACGCATAATCTTATGCAGAGTCAACGAAGACGGAACGGTAGAACCAGTTCTGTAACCAGCTTAAGAGAGCCACAGAGGACACAGAGGTCACAGAGGTAAAAAAACATAATCACCCTCTGAGGTCTCTGTGCTCTGCGTGGCAAAAATAAGGAGAAACAATGAAAAATAGATATGCCTTCGTGCTGGGCTCAGCAGCCCTGCTACTTTGTGTCGCTGCTTGCTCGCAGGCAGGTTCCATCTGGGCCAAGAGAGATAAGAATATGAAGGACCTGTACGCAGACGACGTGGCCCACAAAATAGGCGACGTTTTGACAATCAAAATCACCGAGGATAGTAAGATCGATAACAAGGCAAAAAGAGATCTGAAAAAGGAGACCGACAAGTCAAGCAACTTTGACGGGGAGCTGGGAATAACAACGCCGGGGCATAATCTTTTGCCGCGTATGCCTGGTTTCACAATGGAAGCCGAATCTACCAACGAGCTAAAGAGCAAAGCTGATTACAAAGATGAGCGCAGCTTTGTCGACCGCGTCACGGTAGTCGTAATGGACGTTTTGCCGAACGGCAACCTCGTGGTTATGGGAACGCGCGACCGTGACATTGGCGGCGACACACAAACCATCGAGGTTAGCGGCATAGTCAGGCCGAGCGATATCGCATTTGACAACACCGTCAAGAGCGAGCAGGTGGCAAATTTCCACATCGCAAGCCGAAATGGCGGCGTCTCCTCGCCATACACAAGACCGGGCTGGCTCGGACGCATATTCGATATTGTGTGGCCGTTTTAACAGACCCCGTGTGCAACACGGGTCTGGTAACCCCGCAATAAATTGCGAAACGAAAGACCCCGCCATAAATGGCGGGGCTAAACAATCGCCGCGGTCTGACCGCAGGCTTCTGAAAACGTCGTGCCACTTTTTGGAAAGTGATAGCTTATGAAAAAATCGAGACTCGCTTTGGCTTGTGCACTTATGACTTGTGCAATTCTGGTTGAAACCGGGCGGTGCGAACGAATAAAAGACATCGTTGACATCCAGGGTCTTCGCGGCAATCCGCTGCGAGGGCGGGGATTAGTCGTTGGCTTAGCTGGAACCGGCGACACTACGTTGCTGTCGCGCCAAATGCTCACGAATATACTGAGGGATTCAGGATTGGTACTTGCTCCTACCGACCTGACCGGGGGTAACATTGCAGCCGTTATGGTCACAGCGGAGTTAGGCCCTTTCGACCGTGAAGGCTCGCGAATCGACGTTGATGTCTCCGCCATAGGAGACGCCAAGAGCCTTCAGGGCGGAATGCTTTTAGCGACGCCGCTTAGAGGTCTTGACGGTCAAGTTTACGCCGTAGCGCAGGGCGGCGTCTCGATCGGAGGCTGGTCGGCTGCCGGCGAAAAAGCCTCCATCACCAAGAATCATCAGACTGTTGGGCGAATCCCCGGCGGCGCGATAGTTGAAAAAGAGGAAATCGCCACGTTCGTCGAGCAGATCGCAGGTGGGCGATTCATCACACTTAACCTTACCAACAGCGATTTCTCAACCGCCGAGCGAATCAGCAATGCCATTAACAATATCCACCGAAACAGTGCAGCCGCAGTCGATGCCGGAACGATCAAAGTCAAAATTCCCTCCGAAATCACTCAGGCCGACATCGCCGGTTTCATTGACAATATTACCAAGCCCGAAGTACAGGTTGACGTTCCTGCGGTAGTGGTGATTAACGAGCGGACCGGCACCATCGTCGTGGGCGAGAATGTCAGCATTTCGGCGGTGGCGATCTCGCAGGGAAGTCTTGTAGTAAAGATCAGAGAAACTGCCAGAGTCTCTCAGCCGACCGCGCCTTTCTCCGACTCCGGCACCACCGAGGTCATTCCCGAAACTATGGTCGGCGTCCAGGAAAAGGAAGGATATTTGATTCCTATAACCAGAGCAGTCACCGTCTCAGAATTGGCAAAAGCCCTCAATGCCATAGGGGCCACGCCGAGAGACCTTATAGCAATATTCAATGCCTTAAAGAAAGCCGGCGCCCTTCAAGCCAAGCTGGTGATAATGTAGGAGCAATGCCAATGGACAGCACCGAATTGATGTCAATACTGCCCACCTCGCTGACCCCGCTGGACGGATTAAGCGGAACCATAGTGGGCAAAAGAATCGAAAAATTGCGGGCCGATGGGATGGATAACATCTCGGAAGAGGAAAAGAAACAAATAGCAAAAGATTTCGAATCCGTCTTAATCAACAAGTTATTAGACCAAGCGGGAAGCACTATTGGACACTGGGGCTTCGACCAGGATGGTGCGTCCCAGCAGATACAGGGAATGTTTTGGCTCTACCTGGCTCGTGACATCGCCAACAAAGGCGGTTTCGGACTATGGAAGGACCTGTACGAGCTTATGAAACGCTATGCGTGAGGGGCCCCGCCGCGGGAACCCCGACACATCTCGCACGAAATGAGAAACAGGTGCAGGCAGGTAAACACAAGTGGATATCGGGAAATCAGGACACCAGCATGCAGGATATCAGCGGATCAGGAAATCAGGTGGGACTGCCGAGGCTTACTCGGACAAACCTGATATCCTGATGCGACTCTGCGAAGTAGCTTCCAGCCTTCGCAGCTCGCTGCGCTGGCCGCGGGGCAGCCGCTTCGGCGGAGTAGGCTCGCTACGTAGCACCAGTAACCTGATCGCCACCACCTGGTAACCTGATACCCCGATAACCTGAAACGCCAGATTGGTCAAAGAGACTTCTATGAAAGCGAGTGCAAGCACAATAGATAGTTATGTTGATCAGTTGCTGATGGTGCTCGACGAGGACATCCGCCACATACAGGACACCCTATTGCAGCTGGACGAGCTGCGAGGCTTGGTTATCAAGCGAGACGACGCCGGCCTGAGCAGATTGCTCGGCGCCATCCGAGCCAAGGCGGATTGTTATGCTGCAAATGAATCTAAACGCCAGTCTTTGCGAAGGGATTTAGCAAAGGCCTTCGGCTGGGACGTCGCGCAAACGACACTCTCGATGCTGGAAACCGCCTTGCCGGATGACAAAAGAGCTCAGGTAGCCGACAAAAAGACTGAGTTGAGAATGCTGACTAATAAACTCAAGAAGGAGCATCTCAGCACAGCTATGCTTTTGTCGGAGTGCGCCAGATTCAACAATTTACTGCTCAAAAGCATCTTCGACCTTGGGAAAACAGGAACCGTAACGTATCGCGCCAACGGTGCGACGAGCCGGCAGACAGACAAGACTCTTATAAATCTACACTTTTGAAAAAGGATGTGCAGTATCCCATTTTGCAAAACCAGAGCGAAATGACAAATAAACGAGCCACAGATTACACAAAGGAATCTAACAAATGCAGGCTTACTCGATAGGAATAAGCGGTCTTGCCGCGGCTCAAAAGGGTCTTGATGTGATCGGCAACAATATTGCCAACGCCGCTACCGAGGGTTACCATCGCCAGCGAATAGATCTGTCGGCTGCATACTCATCTCAAGTCGGAGCCGCTTTGTTGGGTGGCGGAGTCGACATCGCCGGTATCACCAGGATAATCGACAGACTTTTAGAGATGGAGATTCTCCGGCAGCACTCGTCACTGGAGCAGGTCTCACAGGAAGCTGCTACGCTGCGCACGGTAGAAAGCGCATTTGGAGAGCTTTCCGGTGGGGGCACCCTGAGTGAAGTGATCGACAAGTTTTTCGATACCCTGCAGGACCTTTGTGCCCATCCTTCAGAGATCATCTGGCAAAGCGAAACTGCAATTGCCGGGGCGAATCTGGCGAACCAATTTCGCACGACAGCGGATTTCCTCGCCCAGCTCGATACTCAAATTACATTAGAAGCGCAAAACGCCGTCGAACAGATTAACACACTGATAAACCAGGTCGCCGAACTTAACAACGACATCGAAAGAATGGAGATGACCGGCGGGCAGGCAAACAATCTACGCGACCAGAGAGACCAGCGGATAGCAGAGCTGGCCGAATTGATCGGAATAGAAACCCAGAGCAGAGAATATGGCGTCGTTGATGTTAGCATCGCCGGAATAGCCGTCGTGGCAGGCTCCGCTGCTATGGAGCTGCAGGTGGGCGTGACAGACAATAATCTGTTGGGCATTTGCCCTGCCGGCACACAGAATTATGATACAAGGGTGCAAGGAGGACGACTTGGGGCGCTGCTGTCCCTGAAGAACGAAACTATCGCCGGAGTTCACGCTGACCTTGACGCTTTAGCAGGCGCAATAATACAGCAGGTAAACCAATATCACGTCCAGGGCGTAGGTTCGGACGGGTCATTCTCGGAACTTGCCGGCTGGCGGATGACAAGCGAAAACCCGGCTGACTTCGACCCGCCGGTAACGAGCGGCAAGATGTATATAAGGGTTATCAATACCGCTACGGGAGAAACAGCACGCCACGAAATCGATGTCGATGTATCCACGGATTCACTAACCAGTATTACCGCAAAGATTTCCGCCATTACCGGTTTAAGCGCCTCAGCAGCCTCTTCGAGGCTGCAGATTCAGGCCGAAGCAAATTACAAGTTTGATTTTTTGCCTGCGGTTCTGTCTGAGCCTACAACGAGCAATCTGACCGGGACATCGCCGCCGGCCATATCCGTATCAGGCATTTACACCGGCGCCGAGAATCAAACCTTCACCGTTACAGTGGCAGGGATCGGCTCAGTGGGCAATGGTGACTTACGCCTTGAAGTAAGAGACGGTCAAGGCGAAGTTGTTGCCACGCTCAACGTCGGCAGCGGTTATGCCGCCGGCGACAAGCTCGATATAGGGAACGGCATCAAAATATCCCTAAGTCCAGGTGATTTGAATGCAGGTGACACTTTCGAAATCGATGCCTTTGCCAACACCGATACTTCGGGCTTTCTGGCGGCGGTTGGAATCAATACATTTTTCTCCGGCAGCAGTGCGATAGACATGGCGGTGTGTTCGCAGATAACCAGTTCGCCCGGCCAAATAGCAACTGCGCTGGGCCCGGAGCTGACCGACAATACGAATGCTCTTCGGCTGGCGGCTCTTAAGGACAAAACCCTGGGCAGTCTCAGCGGCATGACGCCCGGAGAGTTCTACCGCCGGTTGGCTGCCGACATCGGTCAGCAGCTCGCCGTCAAACAGATGCGCCAGGAAAACGTCGAAACTATGATTCAAAACCTTGCGAACAGGCAAAGCGACATAAGCGGTGTCAACATCAACGATGAAGCTGCACAAATGTTGATTTTTGAACAGATGTTTCAGGCGATGGCCAAATTTCTGTCAACCGTTCAGTCCTCGATTCTGACCCTGATAGAAATACTCTAAACGGTCGGACTTATTGAAGGAGTCCTTATGAGCGGGACGTTAAACAACATTTACAATAATGCGACCTTCGCATTGAATTTGAACGCCAAGGCCATGACCATCCTGCAGGAACAGGCTTCTACCGGCGCGCGGATAAACCGGGTCTCCGACAGCCCGTCAACAGCATACCAGATTCTGGGATTAAACTGCCAGCAAAGGTCTCTGGAAAACTACATAGACAATCTGTCGGAAATGGTCAGCATGCTGGAGGTCACCGCAACCATCACCGAGCATATGACATCATTGCTTGCCGAGACAAAGACACGCCTAACTCAAATCACAGGCGGCACTTACACCGAAGACGGCCGGCAAAGAGTCGCAGAGGGAATCGACGCTATCCTCGAGCAGATAGTTACGCTTGCCAACACTAAACATGCCAACCAATATCTGTTTGGAGGAAGTAATACCGCATCGCCGCCCTATATTGTGGAGCGTAGCGACGGCAAAATTACTCGCGTAATCTATCAGGGCAGTTACGACAATCGAAGTATAGAGGTGGCCCCCGGACTTGAATCGTCCGCCCTTTACGTAGGCGACGAAATCTTTCGCTCGAACAATCGTATCGCCCCTATCTTCCAGGGCGACACCGGCGCCAAAGCCGGCACGGGCACTTCCAGCATCACCGGCGACACCTGGCTGACAGTTACTCACGACGGCAGCAACTATAGACTCTCCATCGACAATGGAGCAACCTACGTAACCGTGCCGATTGGTGGAAACCCCAATCAGGCCGTGACGGACTCCCGTACCGGCAGGGTTCTATATGTTGACAGCACCGGCATAAACAGCACCGGCACAGAAATGGTGAGTGCGCCGGGGACTTACGACATATTCAGCGTTCTAGTAAGTGTTCGAGATATACTTCAAAACGAAAGAGGGCTGGCCGCTGAGCACCGACAGGAACTAACAAATAGCTCGTTGGCTTCACTGGACGAGGCAAGCAATCTGCTGGTGCAAGCCGGAGTTACTGTAGGATCAAAGATCGGTTTTCTATACAACCTCCAAGATGGTCTTAAAAATCGAAAGTACGACACGGAGGACGAGGTTACACGTCTGCAGCAAGCCGACGTTGCTCAAATAGCTATAGATCTCTCTCGCCGTGAAATTCTATACCAGATGTCGCTATCCGCAGCCGGAAAGCTTATGTCTATGTCACTGCTGGATTTCATTGAATAGCAGCCGAGCACCAAAGCCAGGAACGGATATATGGCTATCGACCAACACAGGTGTCTGATATTTATGCAAGCTTCAGGATAGAGGCTGAATAATCGCAGACAAACAGCCATGTCCGTCAACGGCACAGGTTTTGCAGTGATTCTACCAAGTTAGGCCTTACGGCTCATCGCGCCACGGCTGGCGCTTCGCCCAGACGAGGTGGATGAGCGTTTTGAGATTCAGGAGCAAGACCTATGACAACAGCAGCAGATTCAGATAATTACCAGCGAGGACCGGAATTAGCCGAAGCCGGCCGCTATGAAGAAGCCCTTTCCTGTATTGAGCAGCACTTGCGGCGAGACCCCGAAGATCCGCAGGCACTGAATGATGCCGGAGCGATTCTGCACTGCCTGGGCAGATCCACCGAAGCCGTTGGTCGCCTGGTCCAGGCAAGAACTCTAAAGGCTGACTGCGCCGAGATAGTCTGGAATCTGGTGGAAGCCTATCTTGCCGATGCCCGAGCGAGCGAGGCGACCCAGCTTTTTGGCGATATGGAACGACTGGGCATATTGAACGCCGACGTGCTCAATCGAACCGCAAACGTATTCCTGAACCAGGATAACAAAGCAGATGCTGTCGAAGTGCTGTTGTACTCGCTACAGCTCTGGCCTCAACAGCAGATTCTTGAACCAATGATTCAGGTCGTCCGCAGCCGCAGGGCGAAGATCGCTTTTTTCTGCGGGCACGGCGAAGACGTGAGGTCTCTGACGGACATCGCTGAGTTTACGAAAAAGCGTTTTCCAACAGAGCTTTTTCAGGGCCGAAATCTCGACGAAATGTATCAGCTAATGAAATGGAGCGACATCTCCTGGTTTGAAGGCTGCACCGATACGGCAGTAGAAGCGTCGAAACTGCCGAAGGTCTGTAAGATGGTTATCAGGCTGCATTATGATGAGGCTTACGACCAATGGCCGGCTCAAGTGCAATGGGACAATATCGATGCACTTGTCACGGGCGCCAATCCGTTTACCAAGGAGGCCCTGCTCAAACAGGTCCCCGATATTAAGAACCGTACCTGGATGGTCGCAATTCCGAACGGGGTCAATCTCGATAAGTTCAAGCTCGTTAGTAGACCTCGCGGCAAGAATCTGGCCTGCGTAGGTCATCTGAGTATGAAAAAGAATCCCATGTTCCTTCTGCAATGTATGCAAAAACTACATTACATCGACCCGGAATATATGCTGTTCTTCGCAGGAAGTTTTCAAAACCTGATGCTCCAGCAATACGTCAGACATATCGTGCAGGCGCTTGAGCTGACCGACGTAGTCTTCTTTGACCCGCCTATGGCGGGGCAGGAGGATGTAAATTCCTGGCTGCAGGACAAACACTATATTGTCTCCTGCAGCATCGGCCAAAGCCAAGGCATGGAACTGTTGGAAGGTATGGCCTGCGGGTTAAAGCCGGTTATTCATAATTTTCCCGGAGCGGGGGAAATATTCCCGCCGGACTCTTTGTTTAACATCTCCGAGCAGTTCTACGAACAGATTGTCTCCGGCCAATATGAGCCTCAAAGGTATCGAAGTTTCGTCGAAACAAACTACTCTTTGAAAGAACAGCTAAGCAAGATCAACAGCCTTTTCGTCCAGCTCGAAGCCGAGGGCTTATCCGCCTTATGTCTGGCGGACCAGTCTGTGTCGAAGAGCTCATCCATTCTCCACCCTCCTTCGGCCATCGGTTGACGAAGGATGGGTAGCGAGAATGATGGCCAAGGTATGGTTCCTGAAACTGCTTGACTATTTGCTAATAAAGTAATGGGCGATACTTTTGAGAACTATGCGAGAGAACCCAAACGCAATGAAATGCCGGCGGGTCCCTCAAAAAGCCAGGGGCCGATGGTCAGCATACTCATACCGACTTTCAATCGGCGGCGATATCTGTCTGAGGCTTTGGCCAGCGCCTTGCACCAGAGCTACGCCAATCTGCAGGTCATTGTAATCAACGATGGCGGCCAAGACGTAGGCGACATCGTCAACGCGTACGGCGACCCGCGGGTCGTTCTTATCAATAGAAAGGAAAACCGCGGCAAGGCCTTCTCGCTCAACGAGGCATTGGCCCGCGCCAAAGGCAAATACATCGCCTATCTGGATGACGACGATTTGTACTATCCCAATCATATTGAAACGTTAGTCAATGCTCTGGAAAATCAGACCGACCGCCGGGTGGCATACAGCGACCTCTACAAAACATACTGTAAGATTATGCCGGACGGCAGCCGGCAGATTCTGGGCAAAGTCGTCGAAATCAGCCGGGACTTCGACCGCTTTCTTATGCTGTACTTCAACCACGCGCTTCACGTGTCCCTAATGCACCGGGCGGATTTGATTGAAAAAACCGGGCTATACAACGAGCACCTCAGCATCCTAATTGATTGGGATATGACTCGAAGGTTAGCCTTTTTCTCGGATTTCTGCCACGTGCCGCAAATCACTGGCGAATTTTACAGCCCGGTCGGCGAATGCGACCGGATATCGATTCAGCAGCGAAAGAACAAGAGCGATTATCTAAGAAATGTTCTGGCGATACGGACCACAAGGCCGGCCAAGCCCTGGCCCAAGATCGATGATATGTCAATCATTTTTGTCGCCGACAAGCTGGATAAACAGGCAGGCCGGACCATCGGCTCAATCTGGAGGCATACGTTCTATCCCTACGAGCTGTATCTGCCGCTGCCGCAGGCAGATTTCAGCAGACTAAAGACCGATATGCCCAATATAGAACTGATGCCGGTCGAGCCGGCGACTTCCTTGTCCCAGCGGGTAGATGCAGCGCTGCGAAGATGCGACGGCAATTATGTCGCCATTGTACCGAGCGGCTTTAGGATACAAGAAATGTGGATAGAGAATCCGCTCTATGCACTGATTAACAGCTCGGCCGCCCGGGAAGGCTTTGAGCTGGAAGGTTCAACAGACGTTCTTTGGGCGGCGGTGGTTAAAAAACAGGACTTACAGTACGCCCGGAAGAATTCACCGGAACAATCGGTGCGGCAATCGTTGACCAGCGCGGGCATTGCGCTGAGAAAACCAAGCATCGAAGAGCTGCCTTTCCAGTTTGACGGCTTGCTGCGCCAGGCTCAGTTGGCTGAAAAAGACGGAAGCTGGATACAAGCGGCACGAATGTTTGAATATATCGCCGAGAACTACCGGAACGAGCTGTGGATGAAAACGCGGGCTGCAAGAGCTTTTTTCAAAGCCGGAGACCACAGCAGAGCATCGGAATTGAGCAAGCAAGTCAATCAGCAACGCCCGACAGTGGACACGCTTTTATTAGAGGCAAAAGTCGCCCGTGAAAGAAACGATCTTAACGCAGCAATCGAACGGCTGGCAAGAGCAGAACAAATACTGCTCGGCAAAGCAGACTGCTTAGCTGCTGCTGAGACGAATGGATATCCAGCCCAGGCAAAAAGTTTCGAAAGATCAAGAGGATAAAGAGCTACTATGGACATCACACAACAAAACGGCGTGGAAGAGCACAATTGTACCCAGCACTACGAAGTTTTGCAGGAGCTGGGCGATTGTTACACATCTGTGGGAAACTACGCTCGGGCCCAACGCTGCTACGAAAAGGCAGCGTCACTGGGACCAGATGAAGCGGGACCTTACGTCGGACTGGGAGTAGTCGCCCTGCAACAAGAGCTGTTTGATGATGCTGAAATAGCATTCAGAGTCGCTTGTCGCCTGGACCCCGGCTCCGCCAAAGCCTACACCGGGCTGGCTATGGTTTCTCAGCAGAAGAAAGACTACCAGCAGGCGTTCGAGCTGTACATGAAATCGCTTGAGCTGGACAGCGACAACATTACGGCACTCTTGGGGCTGTTTCAGACTTCTTGTCAAATGGGCTCATTCGCAAAGGTCATCCACTATCTCCGGGTGTATTTGAACATGCATCCGGGCGATACGTCCGTTATGTTCTCTCTGGCAGCGCTGTATACGAAGCAGAACCAGTTTGAGCAGTCCCAAAAGATTCTCCTGGACATCTT
>Ga0315289_10008876_pt1 | contig 14510 bp, 14 predicted proteins | sample YL17G11_40_MG_FD_203452 | JGI IMG/M metagenome (GOLD analysis project Ga0315289, IMG submission 203452) | Sediment microbial communities from Yellowstone Lake, YNP, Wyoming, USA - YL17G11_40 | ecosystem: Environmental > Aquatic > Freshwater > Lake > Sediment | place: USA: Wyoming | collected...
TTGTCAACAGAGCTGCTCTGACGGCCTTCTATCTCTATTCTGTTGTCAAAGAACGTTTTATATCGAGCTTAGATCAAGCGTATCTTATATTCCGCCCCTTCACCCTGCCCATTACGACACAGTCTCTCAAGGGAGGGGGAAAGAAAGAATGACTCCCCTCATCCGCTCACAGGCTGAATCGCCGAGACGAGAAGGAATATGAAAAGTTACCACAGGATTCCCAGAAGAACCGAAGATTTAGAAGTCTACAAAAAGCTCTGTCAGCTTCACTTGGAAATCTGTCAGGTTTCTTTACAGTTTCCACAGTTCGCACTCTATGAGTTAGGCTCCCAGATCCGCCGTGCCTCAAATGCTATTCCTGCTAATATTGCGGAAGGATGGAATAACAAGCATATAAATATTTATCTTGAAGGAATTAACAGGGCTAGGGGTGAATTACAGGAGACATTGCATCATTTACATATAGCCTTTCAGAAAGGATACTTCACGGAGAAGAATTATCAAGAATTTCGTAATCGTTACCAGGAAGCTGCAAGGATGCTGAGGGGATTAGAACGGTCGCTTATGACCTTTCGGAAGAAATGACCCTTAACCTTTCACCTTTGACCTTTTAGAAAGGAGGGATTCACTATGAAGCTTATGGCCATTATCGGAAGCCCCCGGAAAGGGGGGAATACCGAGCTCCTCATGGACCAGGTTATTGCCGGGTGCAGGAGCAAAACGGACATAGATCTGGAAAAATTCTTTGTGACGGACAAGAAGATCGAATACTGCACCGGCTGCCTGTCCTGCGTCTTGCCCTCACCAGGCACGGGAAAGTGCGTGATCAAGGATGATATGGCTGAGATACTGGAGCGCATGAAGAAGTGCGATGCCTTCATCTTCGGTTCCCCTAACCACATGCGCACGATAACCGCTCCCCTTCTCAATTTCCTTACGAGGATGCTTCCCCTCCTGGAATTCAGGGCCAGGTACGACGAAAAGGGGAACAGGGTTGGAGGAGAGATAACCTCCAGGATAGGGGACAAGAAGGTGGCCATGATCATCAGCCAAGGTGAACCCTACTTCTGCTCCTCCCTGGTTTACGAGGTCCTTGAAAACAACCTCAAGGATTTCAGGCTGGAAAGGGCAGGGAATGTTGTCAGTATGGATAATTTAGAGAAAGGGCAGGTGGCTGAGAAAGAGGCAGACCTTAAGAAGGCCTTTGATCTCGGCGTAAAGCTCGCAATCATGTGCGGCTTTGCGTAATGGAAATGGAGCAGATGAGCAATTGTGGGTTAAAGAGAGAGGAAAAGTAACATGGCAAAACAATACGACGTTGTCATTGTAGGTGCGGGCCCGGCCGGCCTCATGACGGCAAAAACTGCCGGCGAGAGCGGTCTCAGCATTGCCCTGTTAGAGCAGAGGACAGACATTGCCAGGAGCCGCCGTACTGATGCCGGGGTGATTGCCCTCAATGAGTATATGTTCGGTCAGATCGCAACATTCAACCGCAGAACGCAGACCCTGGTCTTCCCTGTTTCCGGTTTTTCGCTAAAGTATGAAGGCCCCTGGAATGACAACCGGTACGGCTTTCACTTTTACTCACCCGGCGGGAAACGGTTGATGGTGGGAGACTGGGCAGAGTTGAAGAAGGATCCGGTGAAAAACAGCAAGGGTGTTGCCGTATCCAAAGGACGGTTACTTGAAGGCATTCTTACCGACGCCCGGGCCTACGGGGTCGAGTACTTTCCCAATACTAATGTGACCGGGGTAGCCATACAGGATGATAGGGTCATCGTGGAAACGGATCAGGGAGAATATCAGGGGCGGTTTGTCGTTGCTGCAGACGGAGTCAACTCCCGTATCGTTCGAGTTCTCGGCCTGAATAAGGATCGGCAGTTTCTCGGGACTACCCGCTACCTCACCTGGGTGATGACCGGGGTACAACCGCCTGATGCGGAAGGGCTCATTTTTGTTTTTACCATGTATGGAACTTTTTCAATCTCACAGACCTGTGATGAAGACCATTACCACGTGGGTATCATGACGAGTGACCCGAAGGATGATCTGGAGTCTCTCCTGGAGAGGTTTACCCGGGATGACCCTGTCTTTTCTCAGTGGTTCAAAAAAGCAAAGAGCCTGGATAGACCTGAGAGTTGTGTGGTGAACTACTGGTCACCTTTTGAGAAACTCTTTTACAGAAACGTTATTCTTGTCGGGGATGTGTTCGCGTCCGGGCAGTTCTCCACGTTCCCCTCACTCAGTGCAGGATACCAGCTCGGCCATGCGCTGACTAAGGCCTTTCTTGATGGAAAGGTGAATGAGGAAGGGGTCGCACCGTATCTGGAATGGTATAGCACCTACGCCTACAAACCCGGGCAACGAACTTTTGGCGGGGTAAACTTTGTCAAATATCTCACCGCTGAGGAGCTGGATTACCTGGCTGCACTTGCCCCAGAACCAGCTCCACCGACTGCGAGTTTTGTCAAAGTCTTCAACAGCATCCTTGAAATCTACATGCCCCTGGTGCCGCGAATCGAAGAGGAGCATCCAGAGATTCTGGAGAAGTTCAAGAAAATGGGAGAGGACATGGAGAAGGCTCAGGAAGAAAGGAGGAAAGCCGGCTTCCCGAACAAATGACCAGGAGACTGAAGATTTTTTATTGTTCTATCTTCTGCCTTCTGACTCCTGTTTTTCCCCCCTTTACTTTTCCCCCCGAATGCACTATGTAAGGGACTGTCAAACGTTAGGGCAAGATATTTTCTTATTAGTAAAAGAGTTGGCTGAATGACCAAGAAACTTCAAGAAAGCAGGAAACAGAACCAGACACCTGCACAGGTTTCAAGAAAAGGTTCTCTCTCAGGCTACGAGGAATTCCTGCGTGACCTCAAAGCTTGCATCCGTTCAGCTCAGATCAAAGCAGCCCTGTCAGTCAACCGGGAACTGATAAAACTGTATTGGGAAATCGGTTCTGGAATCGTTGAACGGCAGGAGCAGTCAGGCTGGGGCGAAGCTGTGGTTGAGAAGCTCGCTAAAGATCTGCGGCATGAGTTCCCTGAAATGAAAGGACTTTCAGCGAGAAATTTATGGGACATGCGCAGATTCTATGAAGCTTACCGCGATCAACCAAATCTGCGACAACTTGTCGCAGAAATTCCCTGGGGACATAACCTTGTTCTTTTGAACTCTGTAAAAAACACCTCGGAACGAGAATGGTATATCCGTCAGACCATTCAGAATGGATGGTCACGGGCAGTCCTTGTCCATCAGATTGAAACTGACCTTTACCATCGGCAGGTAAAGGCAAAAAAGACTACCAACTTTCCAGCCACGCTTCCACCCCCGCAGTCCGACCTCGTGCAGCAGACTATGAAAGACCCTTACATCTTCGATTTTCTTGCCCTCGGCAAAGAAGCACAGGAGCGGGATCTGGAACGTGCCCTTGTTGAGAAGATAAAAGAGTTTCTGCTGGAGCTCGGAGTGGGATTTGCTTTCTTAGGCAGTCAGTACCATGTAGAGGTGAGCGGTCAGGATTTCTACATTGACCTGCTGTTCTATCATCACCGCTTGCGATGTCTGGTTGCCATTGACCTGAAGATGGAAGACTTCAAACCGGAATTTGCAGGCAAGATGAATTTTTATCTCTCTGCGCTGGATGACTTATTGCGGCATCCTGAGGATCATCCTTCAGTGGGTATTATTCTGTGCAAAGGGAAGAAAAAGAAGATTGCCGAATACGCGTTGCGTGATATGCATAAGCCTATGGGTGTCTCCGAATACCGTTTCACATCAAAATTACCGAGAGACCTGGCAAAGGCACTTCCTGCCCCGCGTGACCTTAAACGTTTGATGGAGGAAGAAGAATAATTTTTCCTCCCCACTCCCCATTTTCCCTGTTTCCTGTCTTTTATTCCGCATTCCGCATTTGACTAACCCCTAACCCCCAATCCCAAAGCCCTGTCTTCCACACCTTTAACCTTTGACCTTTCTTTCATCCCTTCCCCCTTCTGAATTCTTAATCCTGTCTTCTCACTCCGCATTCTGCAATCCGCATTCCGCACTCCGCATTTGACTAATCCCTAACCCCCAATCCCTGTCTTTCCCCACTCTACACTCCGCACTCCGCATTCCGCACTCCGCATTTGATGTGTCTCCTGACTTCTGTATTCTGCTTTTGTGTCGCTGGGGAGGAATAGAATTATGTTCGGGGAGGAGTACAGGAAGGGGATAATTGATGCTTAATTATTTAACCCTAATCCCATTCCCCTGACATCGACTTGGGGAAAATCTGTCAAGGTGAAAGATTTGACCCCATTCTTTGACCATAAACTGGGTGCAACCTGTTTTGACGAGCACGGAAGAATCGGCCTCGAGGTAACGTTTGCTGATCTTGCACGGCACGTATTTTTTACCGAGACTGGCGAGCCGATTCCCAAAACTGCAAAGACAAACAATCCTCTAATCGGGATTTATAACGGCACGGCAGTTTATCTACTCTACAACGGGGTGTTAAAAGACAAAAGACCGGACGGCGGAAACGTCTTGACGAAGGTGGTTCTTGATGAGTTGCCAAAACATGAAGGGCCAAAAGTAATTTATGGAACGGCCTGCCGGTTCAGTCCAGTCCGTTTAAAACGGGAAAACATTGTCTTTAAACAGATTCCGTATGAAATAAAGGCTCGCTGATGCTGAAGCTGAAAGACTATCAGGAACAAGCCCTGGAATCGTTGAGGCTGTATCTGCGGGCATGTGACGAATTGCAGGATGCTTCCTTTGCCTTTTATAAAGTTACGGAAACCCTTTGGGGGCAGGGACTGCCCTATCGTGCTATCAAAGAACCCTCAGAACTGGCAGATATTCCTTATGTCTGTTTGCGTCTGCCAACCGGCGGTGGAAAAACCTTATTAGCCTGTCATGCCGTTGGGACAGCGAACACTGAGTATCTAAAACGGGGAAATTCCCTTGTGCTCTGGCTTGTCCCTTCCAATGCGATCAAAGAACAAACTTTAAAGGCGTTGAAAGACCAGAATCACTCATACCGGCAGGCACTTGAAAGTACCGCAGGCAGAATGACGATAATGGACTTGAGCGAAGCCCTCTACCTCCAGGGTGGTGTCCTCCTTGGCTCAACGGTCATTATTGTGGCAACACTACAAGCTTTCCGGGTGGAAGACAAAGAAGGCCGCAAGGTGTATGAAAGTGCCGGTGCTTTGCAGCATCATTTTCAGAACCTCCCGGCAGAAATACTCAATAAGCTGGACAGAGACGAAAACGGGGTTGTCCCGTACTCACTTGCAAACGTTATGCGGGTGTACAGACCGCTGGTGATCGTGGACGAAGCGCATAACGCTCGGACAGAGCTTTCTTTTGACACGCTGGCGCGCTTCCGGCCATCTGCTATCATTGAATTTACAGCCACGCCGGACAGCAGTAAAAATCCAAGCAATGTACTTCACAGTGTTTCTGCTGCTGAATTGAAAGCCGAAGATATGATAAAACTTCCCATTCGCCTTGAAACACAAACGGACTGGCAGTCTCTCTTAAGTGATGCAATTGCCCAACGGAATGACCTAGAGAAAAAAGCTGAAATAGAATGGCGCAAAACGGGGGACTATATCAGACCCATTCTGCTGATCCAGGCACAGCCGCGAAGAAAAGGACACGAGACATTATCCGTTGAGGTTATAGAAAAAAGTCTCATCGAGGATCATCACATACCTGAAAATCGGATTGCCCGGGCAACTGGAGAAGACAGGGGGCTTGAAGATATTAATCTATTTGATGAGCGCTGTGAAATTCGCTACATCATTACTGTGCAAGCCCTGCGCGAGGGCTGGGACTGCTCATTTGCTTATGTGCTCTGTTCTGTGGCAGAGCAGCGCTCTTCTGGAGCAGTAGAGCAGATACTCGGCCGTATCTTACGACTGCCGTACTGCACACCCCAGAACATAAAAGAACTTGGACGGGCCTATGCATTTGTAGCCTCAACGAATTTTGTTGAAGCTGCGCAGAATCTTGTTGATGCTCTGGTTGAAAACGGCTTCAACCGGCAGGAGGCACAGGAATTTATTAAGCCAGTTGAACCAAAGCAAGCGGTAATAAGCCTTCCACTTGGACAGCGCACCTTGCCAATAAAAACCATTACCCTTACTGAAATTCCTGATTTAACAAGAATTCCGCCTCTCTTGCGGGACAAGCTCGAAATAGATCCAAGTTCAAAAACGATAACCTTAAAAGATGTCCTCTACTCTACGGAAGAGGACGAAATTGCGAATCTTTTTGTGAAGGATTCCGCACGGGAGACATGGATAACAGAGGTTCGCCAATACAAAGAACAGGTGAGAGAAATGTTAAAAAGTCCTTCTGAGCGGGGTGAAACTCTAAAAATTCCTGTTTTATGTATCAGGCGGGGAGAACAGTTAGAGATGTTTGAGGAAGATTATCTCCTTGAACAAGGCTGGGATCTAAATGCATTTGATCAGAAACTGACAGCTCAGGAATTCAGTGTCTTAACCAGGGAAGGGGGGCAATTTGGTGAAATTGATGTAGGTTCGGAAGGCAAAATAAAGAGCACATTTATCCCCGATTTAAACCGTCAGTTAAAACTGATTGAGGTAGTGGAAAACTGGACTGATGCACAACTTATTCACTGGCTTGATTCTAATTTGCTCTACTTTATAGAACTTACATCTGTTGAGAAAGAGATATTTCTTACTGCAATGGTGAGCGACCTCCTGGATAATCGAGGAGTGAACCTGAGCCAGCTTGTCCGGAAGAAATTTGAGTTGCGGAAAATTGCTGAAGAAAAGATCAAAGGCTATCGTCAGGAGGCACGTAAAAAGGCACATCAGGAATTGTTGTTTGGCGATGGAAAGACAGAAATTATTGTTTCACCGGAAAGGTGTTTTACCTATCAGCCGGATCAATACCCCGCACGTTTTATGTGCACGGCTTCAGATAGCTTCAGCAAACACTATTACCCGAAAGTCGGCGAGCTTGACGATAAAGGTGAAGAATTTCAGTGCGCTCAATTCCTCGACCAGATGGAGGAAGTTGAATTTTGGGTGCGTAATCTTGACCGGCATGAACGATTCTCATTTTGGCTCCAGACTGCAACGGATAAATTCTACCCGGACTTTGTTTGCAAACTGAAAGACGGACGCTACTTAGTGGTTGAATATAAAGGTGCTGATCGGTGGAGCAACGATGATTCAAAAGAAAAGCACCGACTCGGTGAATTGTGGGCACTGAAAAGCGGCGAGCGGTGTTTGTTTGTTATGCCTAAAGGAAAAGATTGGGGCGCTATTAAGGCAGTTGTAAAGAGGATATGAGGTCAGGTTTGAGAAGAAAATAGGTCGCAGCACCCATTATTTCCCCCATTATTTGCCTTCAATGGCCTCAATCAGTTTGAGTGCGTTACGTGTAATCCCGTAGAAGGAAGATCCAGATTGCGAACCGTATCGCACATTTAGTAAATTTAGATTTACCAAAGTTTTAAGATCATCTTCAATAAATCTTTCTTCATCAACTTCCATCCAACCCCCTGGGATGAGCGTTAGGCCAATCTTGCTCATTGTTTTGATTAAGCCGAATTCTTTAGCCTTTGACCTGACCAGCTGTCTCAAAATACTTACTGCCTGATCGGATAATCCAAAATTTGGTCGCAGTAAATTGGCTATGCCACTGACACTCTCTACTCTGTTAAGTAGTGTGGCCAAGATCTCATCAATCTTGCTGAGTTTCGAGAGTATGATTTCACGGTCTTCTGATAGAGCCTTTTCGATTTCTTCTGAGAGTTGTTGCGAATGAAGGATGAGGTCTCTAATCTGTTCATGCCGATGTTCCTCTAACCACTTTAAGAAAACTGCACTATTCTGATCTTCTCTGGCCTTCCGCTCTTGTTTAAACAAGCTCAATAAACCGATGAGGGTTGAAAAAGCTGTAGATGCTGTTAATGGGTCCACGGTATCTCCTTATTTAGTGACTCATGGCATCGAATCTAAATGGGATCTGACGTTTCCACTTTATAGTTGACTCCCTTTATTGACCAAAATCTCTCACGCCACTCTGTCAGATACTTATGGCGAAAGTTGGTAAGCTCTTCAGCTCTGTAATGTTGGAGTATTGTTCGGTATGTTCTAATAGCAAATGATAAAGTCACTTTTAGGAGAACGTCTATTCCTTCTAAATAACGAATGGGCTCAAATACAATTTCATTTTTCTTAAACCTTATATGCTTTCTCAGAGCTTCTGCATGAGAGATTTCTGAAAACTGAGTATAGAAAAGCTCCCACTCTGAATTTAATCCCAATCGATTAGCCATATCTTTCAGGGAACTTGGTCCTCCGGGCTTGTACCAAGGTTCATCATGTCGTCTTTTCTTTATTTTGTCGAACTCATCATTTATGTCTCTGAATTCACTTTGCCTAAGTATTTTATCGATATTAGCAATTTGTTTTTTAGCTTCCTCCATCTTCTGTTTTTCCTCATCAGGGTCAACAATAGAAGATATTTTCTCAAGAGTTGTTGTGAATTCTTCTCTCTCTTTGGTTCCCGGAATAATTCTCTTGGCCCAATATTGCTGCCTGCGAAGGTCCCACACGTAATACTGCTTTGCTCGTTTATCTGTATCGGAGGATAAAATCCACAATATATATAAAGAAGTTTCCCATAATGATCTAGCTGGTACCTGAGCACTCATTACAGCGCCTTGGGAAACAAGTATTTCCACTGCATCGATCATCGCTACAGCGTGCTTGAGAAAATCTCCAAGTATTATTATGTCGGTTAAGGTTCTATCGCTGGAGACAAAACATCGAGGAATGAGGTTGGTGCCATAATTGGCTATTTCTTGGAGTAGCTCGATTGACTCTTTGAAATTCTTTTCAATAGCCTCCCTAGGTCCTTCGCGATCAAGGATTTTTTTGAGTGCTTCCTCTTTCATTAATAACAATTCCTACAAAGAAATGTTATCAATAAGATATATTAAAGATAGGGCATTATCAAGCCAGGATTATAGACGGAGAGGGTCATATAGACGGAGAGGGTAAACGGAGAAGGTCACCTATGAAAAAGGCCGTCAAGCAAAAAATGGTTCTCTCCCTCAAGCCGGTCCATAGGGTCTCTTAAAGGACCATAATCTCAGTCACCTATCCGTGCTCCTTCTGGGCATACTGTTTTATAAGGTGAAGAGGGTCAGAAGGTGAAAGGGCTTTAGAGCCTCTTGTTCCTTTATTCTTCTTCTATAAACTTTCTTGGTGTTAATACCCTTAAATTAAAAGGCACATTTCTTAGTTGCAGGAGATCACGGTCGCCGGTGATGAGGATAACAGCCTTTGCTTCAATGCAGCACTCACGCAGCATATTATCAGCAGGGTCTCTACAGAGAGTCACCTCTTTCAATGGCTGAACAACCTTTGCTGTTGATACCAGAGCAGCTATGCCTGAAACCAGCGATTTTAGCTGTGCATGATTTATTTTCCCTTGATCTGCAAGGGACAGAGGGACTTCACGATATTCTGTTAGGATGTCAGGAGAGACATAAATATCTGACTTAGCAAATGCCTTTTTAATGGCTTTTTCCGGAATGCCTCCAAAGGCAAAAGCAGAAACTATTACCCCTGTATCGATGACTACTCTACTTCTTTTTTTCGTATGCCCTTTTCCTTACTGCTTTGACGGCATTATTGATATCCTTCATTGTTAGTTTAGTTTTTTTGAAGGCTTCTCCTGCAACTTTAAAAGCTGCATCGAGTCTGTCTTCAGGAGAAAGTATGGAAAGGATGTAATCCTCCGGATTGATCTTTCTCGTAGCAATAGTCATCTCAACCACCCCCTTCTTTTACTCATTTTATTACAATTAATGCAAAGAATGGAAGTACTTTAAAGTTCTTGCTTCCCCTTGCTCAGTTCTGCAGCTATTTATTAGAGGAATTGGAAAGGCTGACGCTTCCTCCGTCCACGAGGGACAGGAGAGAGCTGCCTTACCTGTGGAAACCTCCACCGCCAGAGCCACTCCCGAACCTGCCGCCAAAGTCGCTCCGGCTGCCGCCCCCGATACCGCCGCCAAAGCCGCCCCGGCTGCCGCCCTGAAAGGAACTACTGCCGGTGTTAAGCTGTATACGCGGGACCTCCGTTCTGCCTAGTCCACTGCCTGAGCTGGCACGGAACGCGTTTATTCTTTCTACGGCCCCTGTCTGAAAGCGGACTTGAGTCTGCCGGCTGGGACTTCCCAGGCCATAACTCCGGTTATCCCTTCTTCCTTCCCGGACAGTAGCAAGAGACTCCCGCGATCGCGTCTGAAACGTACCCTGTCTTTGCCTGATGGGTTCCTTCTGAAGGTAACTCTGAAGATCGCCTCTCCCTTCCCGGGATCTCACAAAAGACTGGTTAACGTGCTGGGCGGTGCTTCTCTCTCTTGAGGCTAAAACTCTTCCGCGCGTCGAATCGTGCTGCCATTTCTTCCAGCCGTTCTCCTTGCCGTTCTTGCCGTTTTGGTAGCCCTTTCCATGATCGTCGCCGTGGTTACTGTCGCCATCATGGTGGTGATCTCCGTCATGATCCCCGTGATGATCGTGGCTGTCATGATGACAATAATCATCGTACACGTAAATGTTGTAGCAGACCCAGTTGGGGTAGCCCCACCAAAATCCGTAGGGGACGGGATACACCCAGGGACTGATAGGGTACACAAACCACGGACTAACCGGATAGTACCAGGAACCATAGACGACGGTTGGATTGTAGGCCGGCACATAGACCACAGTGGGATAGGCCGGTTCAATCCGAATCACCTGGTCATCCATCAGGACCTTTTGTTCCGGCGTCGTTCTTAAATTGCCCTCCTCTTTTGCCCTTTGGCGTAGATATTGGGCAGCCTCCATCACCTCTTTGCGCTGGTTGAGGAAGGCATAACCGAGCTTATTGGTCCATTCCAGGTTGTCATTCAGGAGGAAGAGCACTTCCGGAAAATGGACCAGGCTCTTCACGCTCGCGTCCCACTCCTTATCTTTCAGCGCAGAGTCCAGCGCATCGTCTTTCAAGCCTCCATTCTCCTTCAGCCATCGTGACGCCAGAACCACGTCGATTGGGTAGGTTGATGCCATAAAGATCTGGGCAAGGAGCGGATCGGGGTAAAGGGCGATCGGCGCCACTATCCGGCGTAATTCTTCTGTCTGATATCTCGTTGGTTCGGTCTGGGTTCCGGGTGGCGGGGTCGCCTCAAGACCGGCAGATAAGGAAGGTATGATGAGATTGACAGAAAATAAGGTTACGAGCGCCGTTACCATTACTGCCAAGCTTCTGATTATCATATCACCCTCCGACTTCATTCATCTAAGGGATTCTCTTTTTTATTATATATTATTTACATAATATTTGACACATTTTTAAGGGAAAAAGTTGCATCACCTTGCAGCCGCGATTTTTGAAGTTCAAGAGATGGAGGGAATATATCGATTTAATTACGGAATTCCAGGGACACCATACTTAATTCTTGACTCCCGCCTAAAAAAGATTCCACCCAACTCAACTAACTAATACGAACGCATTAAGTAAAGCGTCATTGCGAGGAGTGAAACGACGAAGCAATCTCTTGTTTATGAGGTGAGATTGCCACGCCTGCGTGCTGAAACGCAGCACTTCGGCGTGCAGGCACGCTCCCGTTGGTCGCTCGCAATGACAATGTAATAGCATTTAATGCGTTTGTATTAAGTGCCAGACACTGTTCAGCCTTCAATTTAAAAACCGAGTTTTTTTATATTCTTCGACCACCTGCCTGCTAATTCGGGAATACGCATGCCTTCTTGCGTACTGCTCGGTTCCCTGAACAGCCTCTGCCCTGAACTCAGAAGAGGCCATGGCGAATAGAAAATAAATCTGCCCTTTTTGCTCAATGCGTCGAACGCACTGATCCCCCACGCATCCGTTTGACATTCACCCCCGTGCTTGGACTGAGCCACAAACAGCTCATTGATGCCAAGATAAAGATTAAGTCTTCACGATGAACTATTGATACTTATTGGGGACGGGACAAGAGGGACATATCTTCAATGGTCATTCATGCAAGCGGAACGTTTTCCCTCCCAATGCTCCCCCGTCAAAGGGGATGAGGATGGTGACGGTGTCACCGTCTATGACCTTTTCTCCCAGGTCAACGATGGAGCGGTAGACCCGGTCGTTCACCATGATGAGGACTGGGATCATGTCGCCGGTCACGGGGTCTTTGATCTGGTTCTCAAAAGCCTTGCCGTAGGTCTTGGTCAGCTTTTCAATGAGGCTCCCGATGGTCTCATCAGAGCCAATCTGAAAATCAATCTCCTTCCCCCCCAGGATTTCTCTCATCCCGGCAAAGGTTCTAACTTTTGCCTGAGCCATATCGTTTTACCTCGGTTCCTTTAACTGCTTCTTAAGCCAGCTTTCTGCTACCTCGCTGGCAAGAATGATCCTCTTCTTATCCGGCTTGGGGTTGTTTTCAGTGAAGGTGATGGCGTTAACGGTACAGTATTTGAGGCAGACAGGGTCTCCGCCGCATTCATCGCAGAGCCTGCTGATTACGGGGACAGGCACTTCAGGGATTCCGACCAGGTGCACCTTGATCTTGGCCTTCTTGGGGTTGAAGTTCAGCTCCTTGACCATGGAGCAGGCCAGCTCGCACATTCTGCAGCCAGTACACTTTATGTGATCTACTGATAGATTCTTCTTCATCAGATTACCGCGTATATCCTGTAGGGGTGGGTTTTAAACCCGCCCCCCCATTGAATGATTTCATCATGTCTTCCCTATCCCGCCTGAAAAGAAGATCTTCTCCTTGCCTGTTTCTACGAGGGCGGAATCCAGATGTTCAAAGAAAGGCCTGGGTTTCGGGATGTCGAGCTGGTCCATCAGTTTTATTGTTTCCGGAGCAAGTGTGAGCGGTGTCTGCACGACGACCATCTCAAGCTCCTCTTCCTTCGTTTTTCCGTCTTCTTCCCACTGGATGAGGAGGTTGTTGTTCTCCCCTGTTTCCTTTATTTCAATGACATCGCCCTTCCGCTGACCGAAGGTAATGCCCTCAATCTTACCTGCCTCTTCCTTAAAAAATAAGAGTAATTTTATATCAGGAAAATTTTTCTGCGCAGCGGACATTTCCTTCACAGTATACATGAAAGCATCCCTGCCTTCAGCAATAAAGGCAATCGTTTGAGGTATCTCCCCGTCCGAGGGTCTGAGGATGAGCCCGCCGTACGGGCCGTCCTCCCGCAGGATGGCCTCGAACCCCACTCCGCTCACCACGTTCAGGAACTTTCTGTAGCCGAGCTCCTGCCTGGTTTTTGCCGGCACCTTTTCGACGCCCGGAGCGATCACGATGGCATCCACGGTGAGCTCAATCGCTTCTTCCTGCTGGCTGAAGTCAATCGCCTTGGGTTCGCAGGCGGCAAGGCAGAGCTTGCAGCCGAGGCAGCGGCGGCAGGAAAGGCACCTCTTTGCCTCGCGTTCTGCTGCATCCTTTTCCAGGACGAACTCCACCTCGGGAAAATCCTTTATCCTCTTCTCGACCGGCAGCTCAGCCATCTTTGCCCTGGCTGATGGGATGTCTTTGAATTCGGGGATATACCGCTTTCTCTCTTCGATCATGTTCGTGTCAACCCTTCATAAGACCGAAGGCCGGTTCTCCGGTAAGAATTATCGTAAGAACGACCAAACGTTTTTTTGAGCATCGAAGAATCCTATTTCCCTATTTCCCTATTTTTCAGAACTCTCTTTCAAAAACCGTTCAATAGATAATGCTGCCTTTTTCCCGGCAGCAATTGCCGCAATAGCGATGAATGGACCGGTGACACAGTCGCCGCCGGCAAATACCCCCTTGCGGCTGGTTGTTAGGGTGTCGGGGTCGGCGATAATGGTTCCCCACCGGGTGAGGGCAATGCCGCTCTCCCCGTCAATGAATGAGAGGTCTGATGCCTGACCGATAGCCGGCATGATGGTATCGAGCGGGATCACAAATTCTGATCCGGTAATTGGCACCGGCCTTCTCCTTCCACTCTTATCAGGCTCTCCCAGCTGCATCCTGACACACTTGAGAGCGACGGTCTTGCCTCCCTCTGCAACTACCTCTGAGGGGGCAACCAGGTACTCTATCTTTATCCCTTCATGGAGGGCTGCTTCAATCTCTTCATTGCTTGCGGGCATCTCTTCCCGGGACCTGCGGTAGAGGATTGAGACCTCCTTTGCGCCGAACCGGAGCGAGCTCCGGGCAGCATCCATGGCCACGTTGCCGCCTCCGATCACGCCTACCTTCTCACCCACCTTCACCTCTCTGCCGAGGTTTAAGTCGCGGAGGAAGAAGACGCCGGGAACGACACCGGGCAGATCCTCGCCCGGTATCTTCATCTGCTGGTTGTTGTGCGCCCCGACCGCAATAAAGATTGCCTTGTACCCCTGGTTGAAGAGGTCGGTGAGCTTGATCTCCTTGCCGATACGGGTATTGTTTTTAATCTCTGCGCCGAGCTGCCTTACCAGGTCAATCTCCATCTCGAGGATATTCCGGG
>Ga0315289_10008877_pt1 | contig 14509 bp, 12 predicted proteins | sample YL17G11_40_MG_FD_203452 | JGI IMG/M metagenome (GOLD analysis project Ga0315289, IMG submission 203452) | Sediment microbial communities from Yellowstone Lake, YNP, Wyoming, USA - YL17G11_40 | ecosystem: Environmental > Aquatic > Freshwater > Lake > Sediment | place: USA: Wyoming | collected...
CCCGGCGCCGCCGGCGAGCGTTCCTGGAGAGAGAGAGAGAAGAGAGAAGAGAGAGAGAGAGAGTGAGAGAGAGAGGGAGAGAAAGAGAGGGAAGAGAGAGAGAGAAGAGAGGGAGACGAGAGAGAGAGGGAGAGGAGAGAGAGAGGGAGAGAGGGGAGAGAGAGAGGGAGAGGAGAGAGAGAGAGAGAGAGGGAGAGAAAGAGAGGGGAGAAAACCGTGAGCCGAGGGAAGAAGAAGGAGAGAGCAGGGAAAAAAGAAAGAGAGATGAGAGACGAGGAAGTCCAACAATCTTCTTCTCACCGAGCAGCAGCGGCGCCGCGACGACCCCCGGGAACGCCTTGAAAGCGAAATCGACCCTAGCCGAGATCAGCTGCGCCCTCAGCACGTTGACGCACGCCTTGCAGGCCACCCGCAGCGGCAGAAAACCTTCGATCAACGTTAAACAAGCCGATCGCAGCGGCGAGAATGCGTAATTGAGGAGATACCACGCTGATGTCCACAGGATCGCGACGTCGTTCGACGAGAGAATGGCGAGGGGGGCGACCTTGCGGTCTCCGATCACGAGGGCGGTGATGGTGCCGCCGCCGAAGGCCGCCTAGTGAGTTTTCGGTTTCGTTTCGAGGTCCAACGAGGAAAGAGATGGGGTCTTGTTTTAAAGGCTTCTTCTCTCTCTCTCCCCTTTTCTTGCAATGCGAAACGAAAACCAAAAACGTACCAGGAAGCCGATCCAGTAGCTGCTCATGAAGTGATGCCGCAGGTGCGTGAGCCAGGACGCGACGGCCAGGCAGTGGCCGGCGAGCTGTACGTTTTTTTTTATTGTGAGAGAGGTTGAGGTCGAGAGAGGTTGAGAAGATGACTGGAGAGACGACGGATGAAAAACGCTCGAGTTCTTCTTCCTCTCCCTCTGCTCGATTTCAACCACTCACGAGAAGCCGGAACGGGATTCTGTCTATGGCATCCGCGAGGGCATCGAGGAGCGCCATTCTGAGGCTGTCGAGAGAGGATGAAAGAGAGGCTTGGGGGAAGAGAGAAAGTGAGAGATCATTCGCGAAACCGAAACAAGACGTTCACTGTCTCTCTCACTCTCTCTCCCTCTTCTTTTCTTCTCGTCTCTTCTTGTCCTTGTTCTATTCGAATGGGGCGCAAGGCTTTTGTGAGCCGCGCGGCAGCCGCTGCCCGCGCCGCGGCCGCGGAGAGCGACGACAGCGACAGCGGCGCGAAGGGGAAGAAGGGTGCTGCGACAGAGGAACCAAAGGAGCAAGCCGAGGCATCGCCGTCCTCGATCGCCAACACTGATGCTCCTTCCGCGCCTGCTGCTCCTGCTGCTGCTTTAGCTGCTTCTGCTTCGGCTTCAAAGGCCAGCGATAACGGACAAGATGGAGATGAAGCTGATCCCTCCGCGGCGGGCGGCAAGGAGACCCGAGGACAGTTGGTGCAGCGACACAAGAGGGTGAGATTGAAGTGTTTTATTTCTGGACTTTTTTTTCAACCTCGACCCATTCCTCTTTCCTCACGTTTCCTTTTTGCGCCGTCCCCCTCCCCCTTTCTCCACGCACCAACACAACACACAGGAGCTGAAAGCCCAGAAGGAGGCCTCGAAGCGCCTGGGGAAGAAGAAGAAGGACGAGGCCGCCGCGGCCGATGCGGCCCTGGCCGCGAAACACGAAGCGGAGCTGAAGTCGCTCGAGGTCGAGGAGGGAGAGAGCAGGAGCCAAGGCGGGAGCGCCTCCGCCGCCGCGAAGGCCGCCGCCGCCACCGACGCCTCGGCGGACTCCCTCTCGCGCTTCAAGCTCGACGACGGCGACGACAAGAAGGAGGAGAAGGAGCTCCCGAACCTGCGCAAGGGCTCCAAGGCCGCCCGCAAGCGCGCCGAGCGCCTCGCCGCCGACGCCGAGCGGGAGCGGGCGAGGGACGAGGAGCGGGCCGCGCTGGCGGGGACCGGCGCCGGCTCGCTCGAGGCCCGGGAGCTGGAGGAGACGGCGCTGCGGCCGCTGGGGCTGGCGGTGTTCGACGTTCCGGCCGACGGCCACTGCCTCTACGCGGCGCTGGCGCACCAGCTGGCGCAGGCGAAGGCGAAGGAGGAGAGGGAGGGAGGAGGCGCGAAGGAAGGAGGCGGAGTGGGCGGCGGCGACGACGGCGGCGGCGACAACGGCGGCTGCGGCTTCGATTTCACAGTCGCGTCCCTCCGCGCGCTCGCGGCCCGCCACATCCGAGAGCACGCCCCAGACTTCGAGCCCTTTATCGCCGAGGACGAGGAGCTCCTCGCAGAAGAAGGAGGGGAGCAGCAGAAGAAGACGGGAGAAGAAGTAGAGAAAGAAGAGAAAGAAGAAGAAGAAGGAGAGGGAAACCTGTCCAAGGTCGAGCGCTACTGCCGCCGGCTCGAGGGGACGGCGACCTGGGGCGGGCAGCCCGAGTTGCAAGCTCTTGCCAGCGCCCTTCCCGCGACCATCAAGGTCCTGAGCGCCGGGATGGAGCCCGTGGTCGTCGAGGACGCGAAGAAAAGAAAGGGGCCGGTGCGTCCCCCCCCCTTTCCTTTCCTTTTTCGAGCGATTTTTCCATTTCGTTCCCTTTCGGCTTCGTTCGCTCTCTTTGCGACCTTGTCTCCCTCAAAAAAGCAAAAAAAAATACGAAAAAAATTCGAAAACATAAAATGAAAAATAAACAGGAGCTCACGATCTGCTACCTCCGCCACGCCTTTGGGCTCGGGGAGCACTACAACTCGACGACGGTGGCTGCTGCCGCGAAGGAGGAGAAGGAGGGAGGAGGAGGCGAGAGCGAAGGCGAGAGCGGCGAGAGCGACAACGAAGGGTGAAGAAGAAGTCAGGGGGAGGGAGAAGCAAGAGGAACGAGAACGACGAGTGATTGTTTTTCTCTCTCTTCTTTTTCCATCTCTTGGATTCGAAGTGGAAATACTTTACTCGCTTGCTGTTTGTGTGTCTGCTGCTGCAAATTGAGAAGAATGAAACCAATGAATTGCTCAAAGAGAGAAAGAGGGGAGGGAGAGAGGAGGAAAAAAAAAACCTCTTTTTTCTCTTGTCTCTCTCTCGACCTCGGAACGCCGCAAGAAAAAACCCGAAGAAGAGGAAAAAACTTCACCTCTTCTCTTCAAGGGAACATCGCCGCGGCCCCAAGCCCCAGCCCCTCGTCCCACCCCATCATCAGGTTCAGGTTCTGCACCGCCTGCCCGCTCGCGCCCTTCATCAGGTTGTCGATCGCGCAGAGCACTATGGCGCGGCCGCGGACCCGGTCGGCGTGCACCGAGATCAGCGCGTGGTTGCTGCCGCGGACGTGCCGCGTGTGCGGGGCCTGGCCGGCCTCCAGCACGTGCACGAACCGCTCGCCCGCGTACCGCTGCGCGAGGCAGGCGCGCAGGTCGTCCGCGGTGGCCCCCTCGGTCAGCGAGACGTACATCGTCGAGAGCATCCCGCGCGCCATCGGCATCAGGTGCGGCGTGAACGAGACCCTCACGGCGGCGCCGCCGCCGGCCGCGTCGGCGAGGCCCTGCTCGATCTCGGGCATGTGCCTGTGCGAGCCCACGCCGTACGCGTTGATCCCCTCGGCGACCTCGGTGTAGAGTAGGTTGAGCTTGGCGGACCGCCCCGCGCCCGACACGCCCGACTTGGCGTCGATCACGATGCCGTCCGGCTCGATGAGCCTGGCCTCGAGGAGCGGCACGAGCGGGAGCTGCACCGAGGTCGGGTAGCAGCCGGGGTTGGCGACGAGGCGCGCCTTCGCGATGGACTCGCGCGCGAGCTCGGTGAGGCCATAGACGGCCTCCTTCTGGAGCTCCTTGGCCTTGTGCTCGCCGCCGTACCTTTTTTGTTTTTTTTGTTTTTTCCCCCCCTCAAGGTTGAGTTTTGAGGTTCGGGTTTTTCCCTCTCTCGAACGAAAAGGAAAAAAAGCATCATCTCATCCAAAAAGGAGCTTTTTGTTTTTTCAACTCTCACCACTCCTTGTACGTCTCGACGTCCCGCAGCCTGAAGTCCGCGCTCAGGTCCACGATCTTGACGTGCCTCGGCAGCCTCGCCAGAGTCTCCTGCGTCGTCGCGTGCGGCAGGCAGCAGAAGGCCGCGTCGACGTGGTCCCAGTTCACGTCGGCGATCTTGGTCAGCGGCGCCATCCCGGCCGTCGCGGCCGCGAGGTGCGGGTACACTTCCGAGTACGGCTTCCCGGCCTGCGAGTCTCCCGTCAGCGCGACCAGGTCGAGGCCCGGGTGCCCCGCGGCGAGGCGGACGACCTCCTCGCCCGTGTATCCCGAGGCGCCGAGGACGGCGACGCGGGCGGGGGTGACCTGGGAGGAGGGAGAAGAGGCCCTGGCGGCGACGGAGGCCTGAGAGGAGACGGTTTTTTTCTTTCAGAGTTTGGAGTGAGTTTTTGGTTGGCTGTTTTTCTTGCTTCGTTCGAAGAAGAGCGACAAGAGCAGCAGCAGCAGCAGAAGCAGCAGCAGGATGCCGCTGCTGCCGGTTCTCTCTCGCAAGAGAACACGCGGGGAGAACAGCTGAGGGGCGACGGAAGCAAAAGAGGAAACGAAGAACAGGAGGTCGAGGTCGAGGGCGAGAGAAGCTGTTGCGCCCTAAGCGTTCCTCGAGCATCGTTGCCGTTCGATGCCGCTCCCTCTTGCCCCTCGCTCCCTCTTCCCAAATCGAAGATTGTGGATCGAGAGAACCGCATCTCTTCTCTCCAGACATCCACTCGAATTTCCGATAGCGGAGGGTTAAGAGGCCAAGCGCGACGGCGTTTGATCTCGTCACCCTGTTCCTCGTCATCGGCGGCATTTTCCTTCGGCACCCTTCAATCAATCTCTCCTCACCCGCGTGGCGGGAGCGGTGGCCGCTGAGACCTTGCTCTGCATTTCAGCTCTTCTCGGCTGCTGTCGAGAGGTCGTAGGCGCGGAGCTGGCCGTCCTCATCGTCGCGGCGACAGACATGATTTTCGCTTTGTTTTTTCAAGAGAAGATCAAAGAAAAAACGAAAAAGTGAGAAATTTCCACTTTTTTGTTTTTTCGTCGAGTGCGGAGAAGAGGAAAGAGGAAAAGGCACTTGCTCGGCTCTTGTCCCCCTCCCTCTTTTCCATTCCGATTCCAATCTCACGAGCGCCCCTCTGACTTGCTGTGAGCTCTCTCTCTCTCTCTCTCTCTCTCTCTCTCTCTCTCTCTCGCGCGCGCGCGCTCGCTTCAAAGATGGTACAGAAAAGGCGGAGAGAAATCGTTTCCCTTTTTTCTTTTCCGTCAGGCCAAATGCCTTTTTCTCTTCTTCTTTCAGGCGACTTATGCTTCCTCTCCTGAATCGAATTTCTCCACGCCTTGCGTGCAGAGATTCAGACGCACTCTTTGCTGCTGCTGGGAGAGATGCGAACGCCGAAAGAAGAAAGAAAAGGGAGAAAGAAAAGAGACGCTTTTTTCTTCTTCGATCGCATCGGTTCTTTTCTTCCTCAGATCGATGTTCCTTCTTTCCCACAGTCACTCAGCCTTCGACATCGTCGCTGCCCTCTTCCTCGACGCAGAACGCCGCGCCCCGCGTCCATGTCTTCGAAAATCTGGTCTCGGCCGTCGCGATCAACGTGAGTCAAATGCGCTCAACCTCTTCTCTCTCTCTCTCTCTCTCTCCCTTCAAAAAAAAAAAAACAGTCGCACACCATCCTTCTCTACCAGATGGGCAAGTCCCCCAACTCCCGCACCTTTGCCGATTTCCCTTCTCCTCCCAAAGCAGCCGACGGCTGCATCGCCAGCTTCGAGGAGAGCCTGAAACTGAAGAATGCGACGAAATCCCAGATCTCGTACGCGGCGTCGGACCTGCACGCGTGGCTCGACTCGCTCCCTCAGGCGGGAGCCCTGGTGTTCGACGCGAAACTGCAAGCGTACGTGCCGTTCGATAAGGCGTGGCTGAAGCAGCAGGTGCTGCTGCGGCTGCAAGAGCTGGCGCGGGCCGCGGCGGCGAGGCAGCAAGGCCAGGGGGCTGCTCAGGGAGGAAGGAGGAGGTGAAGAGAGACGAAGGCGAGAGGGGAAACGATGGCGAGAAAGCGAGCGAGCGAGAGAGGATTCCTTGGCTGCGAAGAGCGAGAGAGGGTTCCTTGGCTGCGACGAAACGGCCAGCGCTTGTCCTCTCTTTGATTTGTAACGAAGAACATAGAGATAGGGAGCGGGAGAGAAGGAACGAAGGGAGAGGCGAAAAGGAAAGAAAGGAACTTTTTTTTTCCTGGTTAAATTTCTCCAAGAAATCGTTAAAAAAAATCCGTCGTCGTCGTCGGGCTCCCTCAGAGCTCGTCCCTCAGGTCCTTCCCCTCGGACCCGACCCCGCGGGCCGCCGCCAGCGCCCGCTCGGCGGCCTCCCCCGCCTCCAGCACGCTCCCCGCGTCGCACGCCGCGGGGGTCTCGAGCAGCGCCTCGTACTCGCACCTCGACGGCTCCGTCACGCCGGACAGCCTCGTCTCCTCGCCGCAGCGCACGGCCAGCGTCAGCGAGCGCGGCGGCCCGTTCCAGCACTGCTGGCCCCCGGCGAACCGCATCGTGCGGTAGAAGCGCTCCGGGAGCCCTCCGTCGGGGCCCTCCTTGGTGGAGAGCATCGCTCGAGCGAGCGCGTCCGGCTCCGACTCGGCGGCCCCCTCCCCCTTTCCGTCTTCCGCCGCGGGCAGCGGCGCGACCTCGGGCAGCTCGGTGCCCCAGCCCGCCCACGACCCCAGCAGCGTCGTCGGGCCGCCCCCGGAAGACCCCCTGTCGGCCTGGCTCGCCCCCTCGAAGAAGCAGACGGTGTAGACGTACTTGTCGACCTCGGCCGCGACGCACTCGCCGAGCAGCGAGGCGAACGCCGCGTCGGGGCCCAGGTCGAGCCTGTCCTTGGCGTCGACCTTCGCCCTCTTCTCCTCGAGGTCCCGCGCCGCGGCCTCGGCCTCCCGGAAGGCGCGCTTGGCGCGCTCCCGCGGGGTCTCGGGCCGAGCGGGAGGGGCGGGAGGCGAGGAAGCGGCGGCGCCCTTCTTGCCCCCCGCCGCCGCCGCCGCCGCCGCCGCCGCCCGGAGGAACTTCGCGACCCAGGCCGCCGCCTCCTTCGCGCCGGCGCCGGCCGCCGAGGCCAGCGTCAGCTGCCTTTCCGAGTGCCGGTGGAGGCGGTGGTGCTCCGAGTCGAGGGTAGGGGCAGCGTCGGGCCCGGGAGAGGAGGAGGAGGGAGGGTCGGAGGAGGCGGCGGCGGCGGCGGCCTCGGGGTCGTGGGTCCACTGGCTCGCGATCCGCCGCCCGGCCTCCTCGGGGTCCTCCTCCGCCTCCGCCGCCGCCGCTGCTTTCGTCGCCTCTTCTTTTGCCGCCTCTTCTTTGGGAACTTCGGGGGCAGCAGCAGCAGTAGCATCATTATCAGCAGCAGTAGCATCAGCAGCAACAACATCAGCAGGGGCGGCAGCAGCAGCAGCAGCGGCGGCGGCGGCGACTTCCGCTGCGGGCTTTTCTTCCGCTCCTTCTCCCCACTCCGCCCTGTCCCTCTCGTCCTTCTCCTCCTTCTCCCTCTTCTCCCTCTCCTCCCTCTCCAGCGCGTCCTCCTTCTCGGCGAGTTCCTTCGCCTCCCGCAGCGCCTCGGCGGCCTCGCGCGCCCTCGCGAGGTCCGCGTCGAGCCTCGAAAGGGAGCGCGCCCACGAGGCGCGCTCTCGCCGCGCCCTGGCGACGGCCTTCTCGCGCGCCGCCGCCCCGGCCGCGGCAGCGTCCGCGGCGGCCCTGGCCGAGGCCGCGGCGGCGGCGCCCTCGGCGGCGCAGGTGTCGGGACAGCGGACGGCAGCGGAAGCAGAGGCGGGAGGAGGAGAAGAGGCCTTTGAAGGAGAGGCGGCGGCGGGCGGCCGCTCGTCGCTGCCGTCGCAGCAGTCGCAGACGCCATCATCGACCGCCGAGGCGTTGAGGAGCTTAGGGACGGAGCCGCGGTTGGCGCAGTAGAAGACGCCGTTGGGGCAGGCGGAGGTCCCTGGTTGTTGTTATTGGGGAAAAGGGGCGGGGGGGCGTTGGTAGGGAGAGAGCGGAGGGGAAGGGTCGTGGGAGAGGTCGTAGAGCGAACGGAGCGATCGTCACGGAGCGATCGCCATCGGAAAGCCCCTTCTCCCTCCTTCTGTGCTCTCTCTCTCTCTCTCTCTCTCTCTTTCTCTCCCTCTCCACTCCCGCTCCTCTCCACTTCCTCACCTGGCTCGTCGCTCCCGTCCACGCAGTCGCAGTAGTCGTCGTTGACCCTCGACGCCGGGAGGGGCTCCCCGGAGCCGTCGAGGCACCGGAACGTCGCCGAAGACGATTCCAATGCAGAAGGGTAGAGCCGGGCCCTCGACGGCCGCACGCCCCTGGGGAGCGCCGCCGCAGCTGCTGTCGGCGCCGCAGAGGCGACCTGGATCAGAGGATGCAGCATCAGCAGGCACGAAAGGATCGCGAGGGGCGCGCAGAGCGCGCTCGAGCGCGGCCCCCGGCCGCGCCCTCGAGTCATTGTTTTTGTTTTTGCTCGCGAGCGAGAGGGAAAAAACGAAAATAAACAATGTTTGCTTCCTCGGTCACTTTCTCCGAAAAAAAAAACAAAGCAGACTCTTTTTCTTCTTCCGCGAGAAAAAGGTGAGTTTACGCTTCCTCCTTCTCTCGAGCTGAGAGGTTGGATTCGAGAGTCTCTGAAGGCCTCTGATGACGGCAGTGAGATCAACAGCTGGCCAGGATCGACGGCCGCAAAGAATGAACTTTGCAGAGAGAGAGCGCTCGATGGGCGCTAGAGCGGGCGGCGACGGCTTCTCTCTCAGCCGTCACCGCAGGAGCCTCTCTCTCTCTCTCTTTCTCTCTCTCTTTCTCTCTCTCTTTCTCTTCCTTGCTTCACGCGCCATCACTCTCCCTCTCCCACGTCGATGCCGAGGTCACAACAGCACCCTCTGTCACAAAGCTATTGAAAAAATAATCAAAGAGCCGAGGCGAAGCGAAAGCCAAGCGGGCGACGACACGGGCGATCGATGGCTCATCGCGCGAGAGAGCTCCTTGCTCGCTTCCCTTCTTTTTTCTCAACCTCCTCCTCCCTCCATCTCTCTCTCTGTTTCTCAAACAGCACAAAAAACAGCAACCATGGCCCCCAAGCTCAAGCTCCACACCTACCCGGGAAACAAGAACGCCAACAAGGCCCTCATCGCCGCAGAGTACGCGGGAATCGCGATCGATGTCCCGCGCTTCGAGATGGGCAAGTCGAACAAGACGCCCGAGTTTCTCAAGCTGAATCCGTTTGGGAAGGTGCCGACGCTCGAGACGCCCGAGGGCGGCGTGTTCGAGTCGAACGCGATCGCGCGCTTCGTGGCCCGCCAGTCCCCGAGCGCCGCGGCGCAGCTGCTGGGGAAGTCTCCCATCGAGCAGGCGCAGGTCGACGCCTGGGGTGAGAGCAGATTCCAAAGTTTTTTCTTCTTCATTCTTCTCTTTTTTCCCGTCATTTTTTCTCCGCTCTTTTTCCATTCGTTTCGCTTCGTTCCTTCTTTTCCTCTTTTGTATCAGTCGAGAGAACGAAAAGAGCTCACCCGCTTCTTTCTCCCTCCCTCTCTTTTCCCTCCCCCAACCATCAGTCGACTGGAGCACGGGAGAGGTCGACGCCCCGCTGCTCTCCTGGTACCTCCCGATCGCCGGCATCTGGCCCTACTCCAAGGACAAGGAGGCCGCGGCGCAGGCCGCGGTCAAGAAGGCGCTCTCCGCCCTGGACGCCGTGCTCGCCTCGAGGACGTACCTCGTGGGCGACCACGTGACGCTGGCGGACGTGGTGGGCGCGTGCAACCTCTGGCTGGGGTTCACCAAGCTGTTCGACGCCTCGTACCGCGCGTCGGTGCCCAACGTCTCGCGCTGGTTCGACACGCTCGTCCACCAGCCCGCCTTCGCAAAGGTGCTCGGCGACGTGTCCCTGGCCGAGAAGGCGGCGGTCTTCGACGCCGCGGCGGCGAAGAAGGCCGCGGAGGCGCCCAAGGCTGCCCCTGCCGCCGCTGCCCCGGCCGCCGCCGCCGCCGCTGCTGGCGCCGCCGACCCCAGCGCGCCGGCGGCTCCCAAGCCCAAGAACCCGCTCGACCTGCTGCCCCCCTCCCCGATGGCCCTCGACTCCTGGAAGCGCCTCTACTCCAACACGCCGGCCGCCAAGTTCCGCGAGATCTGCATCGAGGGCCTCTGGAAGGGCGCCGACGTGCCCAACTCGCCGACGCAGGAGCACTTCCCGGGGTTCGACCCCGAGGGATTCTCCATCTGGTTCTGCGACTACAAGTGAGCGCGTTTTTTGTTTTTTGGTTCTCTCTTTCCTCCTCCCGTTTCACGTCCCTCCTCTTCTTTGCTCGATCAAGAAAAACGAATGGATGGACAGAGGGGGAGCGGAGCAGGGCGAGCCCCGGTTTGTCCGGTGTGACGCCCGAGAAGAGACTTGAGAATACAACATAAGGCCCACCCCCCCCGAAAACTTCAAAAAAAACAAAAAAACAAAGGTACGTCGACGAGAACACCGTCAACTTCGTCGTCATGAACAAGGTCGGCGGCTTCCTCCAGCGCATCGACTACGCGCGCAAGTACGCGTTCGGCGCGATGTGCATCCTGAAGGACGACAAGGGCCAGTTCCCGATCCGCGGCGCGTGGATCTTCCGCGGCCAGGCGATCCCGCCGATGATGGTTGAGGTAAGATACGTTTTTTATATGCTTTTTTCGTTTTTGCGGGGGAGCGCGCGTGCGTCAGGCAGCGCGCGGAATCGTTTTCTGATAATGGAAGAGCAGAACGGCACAAGAATCGGCGGGAGGAAACGACATCAATCTCTCTCTCGACAGAACGAGGAAAGAGAAAAAACTCACTTTTTTGCTCTCTCTCTCTCGTGGGACCCCCCCCCCTTTTTCAAAAACAGGAGTGCTACGACCTCGACCTCTACAACTGGACCAAGGTCGACGTCAACGACGCCGCGCAGAAGAAGCGCGTCGAGGACATGTTCGCCGAGGAGGCGACGATCGACGGCCTCGAGCACATCGAGTGCAAGATCTTCAAGTAGAGATATGAGACGAGGAAACTTGGAAAAAATCGGCGCTTTTGAGAGATGACGAGGGGGAGAGTCGAGGAGAGCGAGAAAGCGGCTGCGCAGCGAGTGCGTTTTGTGTTATTTCTTTCTCTCTTTCTCTCGCTTTCCCGTCCCTTTTCTTCTGTAGTGCGTGCTTCTTCATGTAAGGCTCTTGATTGATTAAATATAGATGGATTTGAATTCTCACTTGGAAAATGCTCGTTTGCCATCTCTCTTTTTGCTTTAGTTCTCTCTCTCTCTTTCTCTCTCTCTCGCGCGCACGCGCACAAAAAAGAAAAAACTTTCCTTCTTTTTCACCGCCTCTTGCTCTTGGCGGCGCTCCTCGCCTTGGACGCCCTCACCTTGCCCGCGGTCCTCCCGGCAGCGCCCTTCGCGTCTTCCTGCACGATCCTCCAGACGGCCGCAGCGGTGGCGGCTCCGAGGAGCGGCGCGACCCAGAAAGCGGCGGCGTGCGAGACCAGACCCGAGGAGGCCGCCGAGGGCCTCCAGGACCACGCGGCGGCGACGGCGGGGTTGAACGCCGGGGCGTGCGCGGCGAGCTCGGAGCCGACGACCGTCAGGACAAGCGTCGCGGCCAGGGGGGCGCCCACCGCGACGCGCTTCCCCTTGGTGGAGCCGCCGCCGACGGAGGCCCAGATGACGACAAACGCCAAAATGGCGCCCAACACGGCCTCCGCCGCAAAGGCCGCTTTCAGCGAGGAGCTCGCGGAGATCGCCGGGGCCGGGAGGGAGGCCTTCAAGGTTTTGGGAACGGCGGAGGCCGCCGCCAGGGCCGCGGCGAGCGCGCCTGCGACCTGGGCGGCGGAGCGCACTGCCGCGACGCGGAGAGGGGAAGCGGCGGCTTTCGTTTTGGCCGAGGCGACGGTCCCGGCCGAGGCGACGGCGACGGCGAGCGCGTGAGCCGGGTTGAAGCACGGCGCTCCCGCGGCCCCGGGGCTGACGATCTTCCCGACCAGCCTCGCGACGGGGTCGAAGAGGGCCAGCCCGGCGGCGAGAACCGCGAGCCCGGCGCGGAAGGGGGAAAGGCCCGAGGCGGAAGAAAGCCTCGCCGCGGCCTCGCCCCAGGCCGAGGAGAAGAGGACGAAGAGGGCGGTCGTCACGGCGTCCGCCGCGGCGAGGGAGGCGACGGAGGCCGGGCGGCGCAGGGGGGAGCCTCGGGAGATTGCCATTTTCTCCCTTTGTTTTGTTTCTTTTCCCCCAGGGGGTTAAACGAGGAGGAAGAAGAAGAGGGAACGGGTTGAGAGAAAGGAGAGAGGGAGGCGGCAAACGACGACGACGCGCTGGGGGTTTTACGAGGAGGAAGAAGGAGAAGGAACAGGTTGAGAGAAAGGAGAGGGAGGCGGCAAACGACGACGACGCGCGAATCGAGGCGCGACGAGGATTGAATGGGCTGCTTGGATTCTTCGCTCGCTTTCGCTTGTTTCGTGCTCTTCGGGCTCTCGCGACACCGCAAGACGAGAGCGCGATCTCTTTCGGACGCCGCTGCTCACTTTTGAAAGGGAGACGCGAAGGGTAGGAAGGGGAGAAGGGGGGAAGAAGGAACGGGTGAGACAAAAAGATGAAAGCGAACGTTTCTGTCGAGGGGAGTGAGTTTTTCGCCGAGAGGAAGTCAGAAACCCGTCGCTCACGGCGAAAGAGAAGAAGAAAGAAGCAGCGCTCTCTCTCTCTCTCTCTCTCTCTCTCTCTCTCTCTCCTCGCGTGCTTCCTGCTCTCGTCTCTCTTTCTCTCCCACGCTTATCATGACGACATCGCTCGAGCTCCCGGGCGTGCGCCTGGCAGGACGCGGCGGGCTGGTGAGAAAGGAGAGAGAGTTTCCGCTTCCGCCGAATCAATGCTCTCTGTCTCGATTGGCGCGCCCGTCGACTCTTTGGCTCCTCTCGCGTTCTCTTTCTCTCTCTGTGTGTCTCTCTCTCTCCTCCTCTCTTCTTGCTTTAGCCGATCCCGCGTGTGACGCACCTCTATCTCGCTTGTGCATAGAGAGGAAGAGAGAAAGAAGGACAAACCAGCGCGCGATCCATTCTTTTTCTTCTTGCCTCTCTTCGATCGATCCATCGCCGCCGTTGGCCGCTTCTTTCTCTCACCTCGAAAAAAAAAAACTCCCCCCCCCACCAAAAAAAAACAGACCGACGGCGTCCTCCGCTGCACTCCCTCCGGCGTCGTCTGGAGAAAGGCCGGGGGCAGCGGCGGCGGCGGTCCCGGCACCTCGGTCGAGGTCCCGGCCGCGGAGATCGCCTCGCTGAGCTGGACTAGGACTCCGAGGGGAGGCGCGCTCACCGTCTGCAGGAGAGCCGCCGCCGCCCCCGCCGCCGCTGCGGAAAACGGCGCCTCCGACGGCGGCCCCAAGGCCGCCGTCCCGCCCCCCGCCCGCGCCGCGCCCTCCCCGCAGTTCGTCGGCGTCTCCAGCTCGTCGCTCGAGGCCGTGCGGGCGCTCGCCTCGGCGTCGTGGAACGGGGCGGCGGTCGAGGAGGTGCCGTCGGCGACGCGGGGCGCGTCGTGGGGCGCGCTCGCGCTCTGCGAAAACGGCGACCTCTCGTTCTCGACCGAGGGGGTCAACGCCGCTGCCTCTGCCTCGGACGCCGCTGCTGCAGCTCCCTCCGCCGGCACGGGCGGGGGGCTGGCGTTCCGCCTGCCGCTGGCGGACGTCTCGACGGTGCAGCTCGGGAAGGAAGAGGTCGGAGTTTTTTTCTTCTTCTTCGAGAAATGAGAGCCAAGAGAGCGAGAGAGCGCGTCCGAAGAAAGAAAAAGAAGAAGAAAGAAGCTCACCCTCGACCTCTCTTCCCCCCCCCCCCCTTTCTCCCCTTCCTCCCCCGCACCAACCTCCCTCCTCTCCTCTCCAGGTCACGCTCGAGCTCCCGGCGGACGACACCGCCGGTGGCGGCGCCGCCGACGACGCCCTGGTCAGCATCTCCTTCCACGTCCCGCGCGCCGCGACCGTCGCCGGGCTCGCCTGCGACCCCGCCGCGGCCGCCGCCGTCGAGGAGGCCGCCAAAGAGGCCGCCGCCAAGGCCGCCGCGGCGGGAGCGGGGGGAGATGAGGCTGACGCCCTCGCGCTGGCCGCCGCGGCCCCCCCCCCGCCGGCGGCGCTGCTCGCCGCGGCGGCGCGCTCGCGCTGCGACCACGCCGGCGGCGCGCGCGGCGGCGGCGAGCCCGCCTGCTCGTTCCCCGGCGTCGCGCTCCTGCTCCCGCGGGGGCGCTTCGACGTCGACATGCACGCCGGCTTCCTGCAGCTGTCGGGCCAGGCCCACGACTACCGCATCGCCTACTCCTCGATCCGCCGGATCCTCGTGCTGCCGAGGCCGCACAGCCCGCACGCGCTGGTCGCGGTCGCGCTCGACCCGCCCGTGCGCAAGGGCGCGACGTACTATCCGTTCCTGCTGGCGCAGTTCCCCGCCGACGAGGAGGTGGAGGAGGGGGGCCTGGAGCTGAAGCTGCCGGAGGAGGTCCTTGCCGCGAAAGACGCGGCGTGCGGCGGGAAGCTGCCCCGGGTGTTGACGGTGAGAGA
>Ga0315289_10008879_pt1 | contig 14508 bp, 13 predicted proteins | sample YL17G11_40_MG_FD_203452 | JGI IMG/M metagenome (GOLD analysis project Ga0315289, IMG submission 203452) | Sediment microbial communities from Yellowstone Lake, YNP, Wyoming, USA - YL17G11_40 | ecosystem: Environmental > Aquatic > Freshwater > Lake > Sediment | place: USA: Wyoming | collected...
ATCCCCAGGAAGAGGGGGGAGAAGTGGTCGATGAAGGTGGAACCCTCGGAGAGCATCAGGATGTCGGTGTCGCGCATGACGAACCACTGCGCGGGGGAAAAAACCGTGCCCGGGCCGACCTCGACCAGCTTGTAGGCCGGGTCGGGGGTGTATCGCCTCTGCTGGTCGATGCTCTGGGTCAGGATGGCCACCTGGCCGAGCCGGGGGCCGAACACCTCCTTCAAGTCCATCAGGGTGGTGTAAAGCTTGGCCTCCGAGCCGGTATTATTCACGCCGTTATAGCCAAAACAGATGACATTTAATTTGGGCTTGCGAACCGCTTCATCTTTCTTCAGCATAACCCGTTCCCTTTTTATTGGGTTTACGAGGGATTTCCACTCGAAGTTTCGGTTTATATGTTTTTACCAGAAAATAAAGTCAAAAGAAAGTGGGTTTTTAAAAACAGGTGATAGGTCAAAGGTCAAAGGTGAAAGGTGAAAGGGAAGAGTACAGGGAGCAAGGAGCAGGGAGCATGGAGCTGAGGGTAAGGAGTTTTGAAAATCTCCCTACTTCGCTGAAGCTTCGAAGGGCAGGCCCCCCGCCCCTCTTTTCATAAAGAGGGGAGTTTGAAAATCCTTCTTAAATAGATATCCCCCTTGGTCGAAAGGGGGAGGAGGGATTTTCGGACCTGCGGATTGTTTTTTACAGGAAAGCAGAGATTGCTTCGCTTACTTTGTTCGCTCGCAATGACACCAAAATAATTCTGGATTCCTGCTTCCGCAGGAATGACATAATGAATAAAAGCCTGCGGATACCTCTCTGCGCTCTGCGCTCGAGCTCTGCGAGCCCGACGTAGCCCTTTTTATGCTAAAGCTAACCGGGCGAAGTCTGGATTGCCCTATGCCCTATGCTTTTCAAGACAGGTCCACGAACGACCCGATCCGGCGGAGAACATCCTCCTTATAATTGGGGTTTGAGATGGTTATCCGCACCGCCCCGTTCGGGCAGTAGGTTACGCAGCGCCCGCAGGCCCGGCATTTTTCCGAGTGCACCGCCCGGCCGTCCTTCAGGGTGATGGCGTCGAAGACGCAGGTCTCCACGCAGGTTCCGCAACCTTTGCATTTCTCCGTGACCGTGACGCTCATTCCCTCCACCGGTGGGAAGATCTGGCGGAGATGATCGGGGGAGGCGTGGCGGAAATATCCCATCATGCAGCAGCAGTGACAGCAAAAGCACACGCTCAGGAGCTTCTTCCGGTCGGGCACCAGGAAACCGGTGTTGTCCACGTTAACCTTGCCGGCCAGGGGCAGGAGGCCGAGCGAGACGGCCCGGTCCACGTGCCGGTGCGCCTCTTCCTTGGTGGCGATCCGCCCGAGTCCGGGGGGGAATGACATGGCCGTCTCGCCCATGAAGATGCAGCCCACGTCCTTGGTGAAATGTTCGCACTTGAAGGCAGTCCGGCAGATACACTCGTCCATGATCATGTGATGCTTGGCCCGGTCGATCAGCTCGTGCAGGATGTTTTCCGGGAGGATTTCGTTGGAGGTGGATCCGACATCCTTTCCCACCTTGATGGTCATGGGCGCGATCGGCTCGATTTTCCGGTTGGTCGGCAGGTAGGTAATGCTGTTCTTCTTGGGGCTCAGCCAGGGCCAGGCCATCCGGAGGCCGGGGACCTTGCTGATCAGCGCGATCAGGCCTTCGATGCCCTGCAGCCCCCGCTTGGAAACGGCCGGGGTCCGGTAAAACCAGGTCAAAAGGGACTGCTTGGCGGTGTTCTTCTCCGCCCGTTCCGCGCGGGCTTGGAGAAAGGACCGGAAGGTCTGCTCGGAGGAATATTTCGGGCGCCAGCCGGTGGCGGCCTTGAACTTCTGGTTCAGGCCGAAGATGGTGTACTCGCCCAGGGTGACCCAGCCCGAGCCGGCGGGGAAAAGCCCGAGGGCGAAACCGATCCGGGAGACCACCTTCAGGAGGGGCGTGGGCAGGGGAATGATCTTGACCCCGGCGGCCCGGAAGCACCCCAAGGTCGAGATGGCGTCGTCGGCGGTGAGGTTGTAGACCCCCGGAATATCCTTCTTCAGCGCCAGATGCAGGGCCTCCCCCAGGTCCTCCTCGTGGATGAACTGGTTGTAGGACTGCCGGCCGGCGGGAAGGCTCGAGACCTTGAGGGACCAGAGCTTTGAGAACATGTTGTTGATGCGGGGGCCGCAGAGGAGGCCGGCGCGGAAAATGGTGAGCGTGATCCCGGGGTGGGGCTTTAAAAAATCCTTCACGAAGCTTTCCACCGCGATCTTGTTCGAGTTGTAATAGCTGTCCCGGTTTTCGATCAGGGGGGATTCCTCGGTCAGGCCCAAGGGCTGGAACGGGTGGGAGCCGTAGACGGTCATCGAACTCGTGTAGATGACTTTTTTAACCCCGTTCTGGAGGCAGGCGGAGAAGAGATTCTTCGAGCCGTTGATGTTGATGTCCCGGGTCTTTTCCTTGTCGGCGATCTCCCCGACGATGAAGGCCAGGTGGTAGACCGCGTCCACGCCCTGGAGGAGGCCGGCGATTTTCGGGCTGCGGATGTCCTCCCGGAAGAAAGTCACCTTGGGCGAGGTGCCTTTCCAGGGGGCGACATCAATCCCGATGATTTTCTCGATCTCCGGATCCCGGTCGAGCCGGGGCAGGAGGGTGCCGGCGAAATAGCTGTTCACCCCGGTGATCGCGACGGTCTTTCCCATGGTTGCCCCCTTTATAGAAATATGCTGAGAATACCCCTCAGCTTGCTGGGGGGATGAATCGGCATTGTGTTTAAAATGGATGTCATGACGTTCAATATCATCTTCGAAAATCGCCGGGTTTTAGTGAGGCCGTAATGCCCCACTGCTTGCAGTGGGGATAGGTCTCACGGGGCGATTTTGTTTACTTTTTCTCGTAGGTTTTTTCCACCAACTGGGTTTTCTTGGTAGCCCGCTCGAGCGTCTCGGGCTTGAGCCAGGTTAAGGCGGGCCGGATTTTCAAAAGCTTATGCATCTTTTCCAGGATTTCCTTTTCCAGCCCCGGGAGTTCCTCTTCCCGCACCCCTTCGGCGTATTCGACCTTGAGCTTCAGGGGCGGGACCACCCGGGGGGGCGGCTCATCGAGGACGATCCGGAAGGAGCCGGTGAGTTTTTCCGGGAAGGAGTGGATCACGCCCTCGATCGCGGCGGGGTAGACCGGCACGCCCTTGATCTTGAGCATGTCGTCGGCCCGGCCTACCACCTTATAGCGGAAGCCGCTCAGGCCGCAGGGGCAGGGCTCGGTGAAGACCTGGTGGATGTCGTTCATGGTGAAGCGGAGGTCGAACCAGACCGCCGCCTCGGGGTGGAGGGAGGTGCCGACCATGATCCCGGTGGCCCCGTGCTCGAGGGGCACGGGCTTTTTGGTCTCCGGGTCCAGGAGCTCGTAGTAGGCGAGGTCGTCGGCCAGCCAGTGCATGCCCTGGTAGACCGGGTGGTCGCAGGAACAGCCGTAGCCCGCGCCCAGGTCGAAAACCCGGGCGCCGTATTCGCGCTCGAGCCGGGCGCGGACGTCGGGGATCCCGGCCCCGGGCTCGGCCCCCAGCATCAGGATCTTGAGCCCCAGGGTTTTCACCGGCTCACCCAGGACCTCGGGGCAGCGCTCGATCAGGTGCAGGGCCAGCGAGGGGGTGCCGGTGAAGATGTTGACATGGAACATTTTCATGAACTGGAGAATCTTTTCGGTGCCCGCCTCCGCCCCGATGGGGAGGAGGGTGATTCCCGGGAACCTGCGGTACCAGAGGATCTGGGGGGTGCCGGCGGCGTGCATGGAAAGGCCGAAGCAGAGGCCGATCCGGTCGCCGGGGCGGACCCCGATCCGCCAGGCGGCCCGAGCCATGATCTCCTGGGAATCGTCGAGGGCGGCCCCGAAGTTGGGGTAGGGGGTGGGGATGCCGGTCGTCCCCGAGGTGGTGGTGAGGAGGTAAAGGTCGCGCATCCGCTTCTCGCCGAAGAGGTGGAGCATGAGCTTTTCCATGTCGAAGCCGAGTTCGGCCATCGCCTCGCGGATCTCGGCCTGGCCGACTACCGGGATCATCCGGGTGAAGTCGTCGAAGCTCCGGATGTCCCCGGGTTTCAGCCCGGCCTGGTCGAAGTGCTTCCGGTGGAAGGGGGTGTTCTCGTACTGCCACTCCAGCGCTTCCTGGAGCTTCCGCCACTGGAGGTCGCGTATCCCCGGGGTGTTGAGCCGGGGCTCGATTTCCATGTTCCAGTACTTGCGGTCCGGATTGTCCATGTTCACCTCTTTACTTTTTAAGTATATGCAGAGCCATGGCGGCCGCGTCCACCCCCAGGATGCCTCCGCCGTTATGGGTCATCCCGATCCGGGGGTTCCGGGTCTGGCGCGGCCCCGCGGAGCCCCGGAGCTGGTGGACGACCTCGTGGATCTGTCCCAGGCCGGTGGCCCCGATCGGGTGGCCCTTGGAGGCGAGGCCGCCGGAGGTGTTGGCGGGCTTTTTCCCCTCGATCTCGAGGTAGCCCTCGTCGATCCAGCGGGCCGCCTCTCCGCCCGGGCAGATCCCGAGTTCGATCAGGGTAATAATCTCCGAGGGCGAGGTGGTGTCGTGCACCTCGATCACATCGATCTCGTCCGGCCCCACCCCGGCCATCCGGAAGGCCCGGGGCCCGAGGCGCTTGGTCAGGGAATCGTCCAGCCCGGCGGAGAGCTTGCCGCTCCCGACCACGCTGGCCGCGATCCAGACCGGCTTATCCGTGAAGCGGGCCGCCTTTTCCCGGGAGCAGAGGATGGCGGCCGCGGCCCCGTCGCCGATGGGGGCGCACATCATCCGGGTCAGGGGGAAGGAGACATCGCCCGACTGGAGTACCTGCTCGAGGGTGACCTCCTCCTGGTACTGGGCGTTCGGGTTCCGGGCGCCGTTCCGGTGGCTCTTGACCGCGATCCGGGCGAAGTGGTTCTGGGTGAGCCCATACTGTTCCATCACGATCCGGGTGTAGTAGGCGTACATGTCCATGAACACGGAGCGTTTCTCCCCGCTCCCCGTCTTGAGAATCTCCTCGTCCGAGCCCCGGCTGGCCTGGAAGCTTTCCAGGTAGGCCTTGAACATCTCGATGTCCACCGCCGTCCCCAGGGCCGCGAAGGATTTTTTCTTGTCCTGGTCGTAGAGCTTCTCGAAGCCGACGATCAGGACCAGGTCGTAAAGCCCGGACCCGACCGCGTTCCACCCGAGGTGCAGGGCGGTGGAGGAACTGGCGCAGGCGTTCTCGACATTGTACATGGGGATGCCTTCGATCCCGAGGGGCGAGAGGGTGACCTGGGCCTTGATCATCTCCTGGCCGGTCATCAGTCCCGGCACCCCGCTCCCCACATAGGCGGCCTCGATTTCGGGGTAGGAGACCCCGGCGTCCGCGGTCACCTTTTCCACCGCCTCCCGAACCAGATCCTTGATCCCCCGCTCGAGGTGCTTCCCGAAGCGGGTCATGCCCACGCCGACGATGGCTACGTCTCTCATGATTTTTCCCTTCGGTTTCGCGATTACCTTTTTCCGTCATTCCCGACCTGATCGGGAATCCATTTGTTTTTTTCTGGATCCCCCTCCCCGATTTAATCTCTCGAGGACAAGTTTCGCGGGGATGACAATGAACAAACTGACTGAGCGGAAGCATAAACGAATTGGACTGATCAGTCAAGTAGGAAAAGTATCTTCCCGCCGGATATTTACTGAATAAGGTTCAAAATCCGGCCGGGTATCCGCGCCGGGTCTCGCCGGTTACATCGTCAGTAAATACGGGGATTTCCCGGGCGGAGAGGGGAATAAACCGGGACCGGGCCGGGCGCGGGACGGCGGGGCGTATTCAATGTATAGTTAGTGAATAGTTTCCGGATGGCTGGCGGGGGATCAGCCTTTTCGCTTTTCCGGAACCGACAATCCGCGGGTCAGGAGCCCGAAAAGGGTTTTTTTGATCTTGTCCGGGGAAATCTCGGGGTTGACCGCCTGGAGGTAAGAGAGGCTTTCGAAAATCCCGATCAGAAGCGTGCCCACGATCCGCTTGTCCCCGGGCGAGAAGAGGCCCCGCTGAATGCCATTCTCGAAGTCGGATTCGAGGGGACGGCGGATGGAAAGGATGATGTCCTGGCCGAGCTTCCGGACCTTGGGATCCGGGTCCAGGAGCGCCTCCCGGGCGAGATCGATGATCACCGCGAATTCGGAGAGGACGGGGAGGACGGTCTCGGCCCGGAGGATGAGCCGCTTCAGGGGATCCTTTTCCTCCCGGATCTCGGCCAGGCCCCGGGAGAAAAGCTCCCGGAAGATCTGGGGGGCGCATTCGAGGAAAAGCTCCTTCTTGTCGGAGAAATAAAAATAAAAAGTTCCCTTGCCGATGTTCAGGCCCCGGGTCACGTCGCTGACCCGGGTGTTGCGGTACCCCTTTTCGCGGAAGAGGCGGGAGCCTGACTCCAAAATGGTTTCCCGGGTCTTTATTCCCTTCGGCTTCCGGGGTTCCCGGGAACGGGGCAGGGCGGCTTTTTCCCGGGCGAAGGCGGGGTCGAGCCTGGCCCCGAAGGCCTCCGCGTTTTCCGCTTCGCGGTCGGCGATCATCCGGCGGACGGCCAGGAGCGGAACCCCCCGGCCTTTCACCTCCCGGATGAAGCGGAGTTTTTTCAGGTGGGCTTCATCGTAGTAAGCCATGGTCTTCCCGGTGCGCGCCGGGGAATGCAGAAGCTTCCCGGCCAGGTAGAAGTGGATCGTGCGGCGGGGCAGACCGGATAATTTCTCGAGCTCGGCGATTTTATAATGCTTTATTTCCCGGGGGGCCATTGGTTGCTATCCAGTAACTGTACATAATAATGGATAAGAATAAGGAAGACAAGAACCAGCGGAAACTGTGCGGCCAGGCGAAGAATGTGTGAAAAATAATCTTTTAATGAGTCCGTGGCAAAACACTCGCGTTGTCATTCTGAACCCTGAGCTTGTCGAAGGGTGAAGAATCTCTTTTCCGATGGAGAACTTAAAAATCCAGATCCTTCGCTGCCGCTCAGGATGAAAGACAGCAGGTTTTACAACGGGCTTAAAATATCAATAACTGACATCGTGTTTTCCGTTCGGCCGAAAAAAACCGGCGGGGGGATGGTCGGGAAAGCGGAAATCATGGGTTTGAGTATTTCTTGACAAGGTAGTCAATTATCGCATATATTTTTCCCAATATCCTTTGAGAAGGGAGAGACAATGGGACTCGAAAAATGGAGATGGGCGAGCCTGCCCCCGGCCGCTTTCCCGCGTTTCCAGCTGGACCCGGAGAAATGCACCGGGTGCGGGCGGTGCGCGGAGGCCTGCCCGATCCAGCTGACCGAGATCGTGGACAAAAAGGCGCGGCCCAACCGGCGCTACGATCATTTCCGCTGCATCGCCTGCGAGAACTGCATGGCGGTCTGCCCCCGGGGCGCGATCCGGATCGAGGGGGAATACCGGGTGGAGAAGGGCTTCTGGAAGAACGCCGATCTTTTTGCGGGCGGGAAGACCTGGCCGGAGCCCCTGCCGGGCTCGCGGGACCGCAAGTTTTCCGAATATGAAAAGGAGCTGACCGAGACCGAGAGGGTGATTTACAAACGGAGGAGCGTGCGCCTCTTCCAGAAAAAGCCGGTCAGCCGGGAACTGATCAAGCGGGTGATCGAGGCGGGGCGCTTCGCCCCCTCGGCGGGGAACAACCAGCCCTGGAAATTCGTGGTGATCGACAATCCGAAGGTCATCGACGAGATCGACGTCCTCTGCCGGAAGGTCTGCCGCTTCGGGACGTTCCTGATGCTGCCGAAAGCCTGGCGGGAGAAGAAGACCCCGGGGGATCAGGAAGCCCGGCTTTCCCTTTGGCAGAGGCTCTTCCTGCCGATCTTCGTTCGCCTGAACCCAGGCGAGACCGACCAGCGGGCCCGGGGCGGGATCAATTCGGTGGCGAGCGATCCCCAATACCATACTTTTTTCCACGCCCCGGTCCTCATTATGGTCCTAGCGGACAAAAGGGGGGTGGGGAGTATCGAGCTCGATTCCGGGATCTGCGGCCAGAACATCGTGCTCGCCGCCCATTCCCTGGGGCTCGGAACCTGCTATGTCGCGATCATCACCGCCCTCAGGTTCTTCCCGAAATACCGGAAGCAGCTCGGGATCGGCGACCAGTGGAAGATCGTTACCTCCATCGCCCTCGGCTATCCCCTGGGCAAGGTGGATAATGTGGTGGAACGGGAGCAGGCCAGGATCAGCTGGGTGTGATTGATAGCATAGAGCAAAGAGCATAGGGCAAAGGCAAAAGATAGGAAATGAATCTTGTGGCCCAGACTTCGCTATCCAGCCTTCGCCAAGGCTTCGGCGGACAGGAGCTTCGTCGGGCTCGCAGAGCTCGGTAGCCGCAGGCTTTAGCCTGCGAAAGCAAAGAGCACGGGCAGGGAGGTGATGGGTGATAGGTGATAGGTTATGGGCAAAAGATAGGAAAAGGAATGGTTGGATAAAACGAGATTGCTTCACTCTCTCCATTCGCTCGCAAGGACATTCCACGCAACCTGCTTCATTCAAATTAGGGTAGGGGTTCGATTTATCGAACCCGATTCGGGCTCAATGAATTGAGTCCCTACAGGTTTTAGTCTTTTTTTCCTGCCAGTTCTTTTTCCGCGGCGCGGGCGGCGACCAGGATCGGATCGATCGCCGGCGAGAAGGGCGGGGCGTAGGCAAAATCCAGCTCCGCCAGCTCCTCTACCGTCATCTTTTTATAAACCGCCACCGCCAGGGTATTGATCCGCAGGGCGGCGCCGTCCTTCCCCGCGATCTGGGCGCCCAAGAGGACATGGGATTTCCGGTCGATGATCAGCTTGACCAGGATGGGCCGGTTCCCGGGGTAAATCCGGGTACGGCTCGAGTCTTCAATCACCGGGGCGAATACGGAGAAGCCGAGGCTCTCCGCCTCCTTCACTCCCAGGCCGGTCTGCCCGATCTCGAGGTCGAAGCACTTGAACTGGGCGGAACCCAGGACCCCCGGATAAGTGACTTTTCCCCCGGCGGCGTTTTCACCCGCCACCCAGCCCTGCTTGTTGGCGACATCCCCGAGAGGTAAATAGACCGGCCGGCCGCTGATCCGGTGCCTCACTTCGCAGCAGTCGCCGGCCGCGAAAACACCCGGGAGATTGGTTTCCTGGCGCTCATTGACCGCGATCGCGCCGGTTGGCCCCAGGGTCACGCCGGCGTCTTCCGCGAGTTTCACCTCCGGGACCACCCCGGTGCTGATAAGGAAAAGGTTGCCGGTGAAAACGCCCTGGCCGGTCAGGAGCTCGGCCGCCCGCCCGCGGGGGGCTTCCCGGAATGCGCGTGCTTCCACGCGGGGAAAGAATTCCACCCCCTGGCTTTGGAGCTCCCGGGCAATCAGCTCCTGGAGCTCCGGCTCGAGGCGGCCTCCGGGGAGGACATCGTTGTGCAGGATGGTGTTCGCGATCCCGCGGGCCTGGAAGGCTTCCGCCATCTCGAGGGCAATGAAGCCGGCCCCGATCGAGACCGCCCGGGCCGGTTTCTCGGTATCCAGGAATTTTTTCAGGCGGATAGCTTCCTCCAGAAATTTAAGCCTGAAGATATTGGAAAGATTGCTCCCCGGAAGATCCAATGGCCGGGGCTTCGCCCCAGAGGCGATGATCAGGCGATCGTAGGGTTCCAGGGTTTCCTTCCCGCCCTCAAGGTCGCGGACCCGGAGTTTTTTCGCCCCCGGGTCGATCCCGACCACCTCGTATTTCAGGCGGATATCAATTTTCTGCTTTTCCCGGAAAACCTCGGGAGCGCGGGCGATCAGTTTCTCCGGCGATTTTATTACATCCCCGATGTAATAGGGCTCGCTTCAGGCCGAGTAGGAGACGAAGGGTCCCTTTTCAAACAGGACGATTTCCAGGCCGGGGTTGATCCGCCGGGCGCGGCTCGCCGCGCTGGTTCCCCCGGCCACCCCGCCGATGATCAAAAGTCTTTCGGGCATAAAACCTCCAGGTTAGTAAAAAGTGAAAAGTGAAAAGTTAAAAGTTAAAAGAAAAAAAATTAATTAAGACTGATGACTTCGGAATATCAATAAGATGGGTAGCCGCAACCTTCAGGTTGCGCCATTTTCGCAGGCTAAAGAGGCCACCATAAATTTTTATCTGCCATCCTTAATTTGTTGTGGCCGACCTTAGTCGGCTTTGGATGTCGGGCAAGCCCGACCACTACACGCAGGCTGAAGCCTGCGGCTACCGTTTATGATTTGCCATGGTATTTTGAATCGTTGTTCTAGTGGAGGATGGAGAGGTTGTCCTCGGCGGTTTCCCGGTTTTTCAACCCCAACATAATGTTCAGCCGGCAGGTCGGGCAGATCAATAGGTAGCGGGTCAGGTGGACCTCCTCCTCCAGTTCGATGGGGTCGGCTTCTTCCATTTCTCGGAGGATGGCCTGGACCTTGGAGGAGTCGTCGACTTCGGGAAGATGGCCGTCGAAGTCGGCCCAGATCTCGAGCTTGAGGATGTACTTCAGGGATCCCGTAGTCAAAGTGGAACCGCAGAGCTGGCAGGAATGCTTGAGTTCGACTTTAGGCTTCGAGCTCGACATGCCAATAGGCAGCGTCCACGAAATCCAGGAAAAGCTGCCATTCCTTGTAGGGGGTGTTAACCAGGGGCAGGCGGTAAAGCGGGGTCCACTTGGGACGGACCGGCTTCTTGATCAGCTTCATTCCCGCCTCGGCGGGGGTGCGCCCGGCCTTTTTCCGGTTGCAGGCGATGCAGCTGGTCACCACGTTCTCCCAGGTGGAAAGACCGCCGCGGGAACGGGGGTTGACATGATCCAGGTTCAGGTCGGTCCGGGTGAAACGCTTGCCGCAGTACTGGCAGGTATTCTGGTCCCGGGCCAGAATGTTGATCCGGCTGAAACGGACGGTCCGTCTGGGGAAGCGGTCAAAGGAGGTCAGGGCGATCACCCGCGGGACCCGGATGGCCCGGTCCACCAGGCCGATCGTATCGGAGTGGGTGGCTACCGAGAGCTCGCTCCAGCTCTGGAAATCGAAGGTGCGGAACTCCTCATTCACCGCCCGGGCCAGGTCCTGGTAAAGGAGGGAGAAGGCCCTCCGGACCGTGGTCATGTGGAGGGGGATGAAAGAACGGTTCAGGACCAAGACATTGGTGTGGGCGATTACTTGCGGCATGGCCTTAGTGCTTCGATTCGCAGCTACGGTAACGTATTTTTTAAAACCGAACTAAGAATAATGCTCACTTAGCACTTGCTAAGGATTTCCTGAATGATTACCTCTCCTCCGCAGACCGCGTTTTCCCGGACCAGGATCTCGGCCCGGTCGGCATCGTGGTCGCGAAAGGCTTGAATTATATCACGGTGCTGGGTAATGGAACCCTCCATCCTTCCGCTCATGGTCAGGGCGATCCGGAAGCGCTGGAATTGCTGCACGAGCTGGGTGACGATCTGGCCAAGCTTCGAATTGCCGGCGGCCTGCAGGAAAATATTGTGGAATTCGTTGTGCAGGTTGAAGAGCGAGCGCCAGTGGCTGATCTCCCGCTTGCGGTTGATTTCCTCGTTGATCTGATCCATCCGGTCGATCTGGGCCGGGATGAGCCGGGGGCAGGCCAGGCGCGCGGCGTAGCCTTCCAGGAGACCCTTCACTTCATAAAATTCCCGGACATCCTGCACGGTCAGGGGGCTGACCACCGCGCCCTTCCGGGGGGTGACCGTGAGGAAACCTTCGGCTCCCAGGGAGCGGATGGCTTCCCGCAGGGGGGTCCGGCTGACCTTCAGCTTTTCCGCCCACTGGGGCTCGCTCAATTTTTCCCCGGGCCGGACCTGGCCTTTCAGGATGGCATCCCGGAGCTGGTCGGCGATCTGTTCGCTGATTGTTCTGAGCGGGGCTTTAGCCATAAGTTGAATTATTAATTAATCACTAGGCTATCGTCAAGATTTACTATGAAATTGCGGGGGTTCGGGGGATTTGCATACAATTTTTATGGTGATCAGTGCCAGTGTCAGGGAAAATGGTTTATTTAATTCATCTGTTTTGTTTTCAATCTACAATCGTCATTCCCTCCGGGCCGTAGGCCCTACAGGGCCGGAGGCGTCAATCGTAAATTCCCTTTCACCTTTCACCTATGCCCTATGCCCTGTTATTCTTGAACCATGGATTCGCTGGCAAAAATAATCCGGACCATCCGGTCCGCGCCGGAACTGAAAAGAAAATCCCCGATCGGGGGAGCGGTGGCCCGGCTGGCCAACCCGGCGGGCGAGTTCCTGGTCAAGGCCGGGATGGGCGAGGATGCCGGCGCCATTCGGGTCCGGGGCGGCTACCTTCTCCTGTCGGCGGATGGGATTTGGCCCCTTTATCTCCAGAAGGATCCTTTCGCAGCCGGCCGGGCCCTGGTCATCGCCAACACCAATGACATCTACGCGATGGGGGGGAAACCCCTGGGGCTGGTGGATGTGATCTCGGTCCCCAATCCCAGGCTGGCGGAACCAATCTTGAGAGGGATAAAAACCGAGATCCGGCGGCTCCGGCTCCCGGTGGTCGGGGGCCATTTGCATCCCGACGCCCCCGCTCCCGGCCTGGCCGGGGCGGCGGTGGGCTTGGCCAGGCATTTATTGATGAGCAGCGGGGCCCGGATTCGGGACGACGTGATCCTGGCGATGGACTTGAGGCGCGGGCGCAGGGGTAAGGGCGGGGCGCGCACCTGGGATACTCATTATTGGAAGAAGCCGGATCAAATCCTGGGGGATCTCGGATTACTGTCCCGGATAGCCGGGAAGAAACTCGCCCACGCGGCCAAGGACATAAGCAATGGAGGGGTGGTGACCAGCCTGGGCATGCTCCTCGAAGCGTCGGGCCGGGGCGCGGTGATCACGCTTGAATCGGTCCTTTACCCGGTCCAAAAGTTCTCCATGGCCGATTGGCTTTTGACCTTTCCTTCTTATGGATTCGTGCTGACTGCCCCGGCCCGGAAATCCCGCGAGGTAGTCCGGATGTTTGACCGGAGGGGGATAAACGCCGCGGTGATTGGAAAGGTGGTAAAGGAAAGACGCCTCTGGCTTGAGTATGAAGGGAAAAGAGAAGTGCTTTTCGATCTCCAACGCGATCCCATCACGGGAATCTCCGCAAAAAAGTAATAGGTCATAGGTCCATAGGTCAAAGATGAAAGGTCAAAGGTCTTAATTAAATATTTGCAACTTTTAATTACTGACTTCGGACGATTTCACTAAATACCTTCCTTATATTAATATTGACAAAAGGGGTTTTTATAAGATAAAATTTAATCATTGACCAGTCGGTTTCGAATGACCAGTCAGTTTTTAAAAATCAAATCTACTATGGAAGAAATAAGCAGATCACAAAGAAAAAAGAAGAGAACTTTAGATAAAATCGTAAAGGCTTCTTATGAAGTTTTTTCTTCCCGGGGCCTATCCCAGGCCACCCTGGAAGAAATAGCGGAGGCGGCGGATATTGGGAAGGGAACCCTTTACGGTCACTTCGAAAGCAAGATGCACCTGATTGTATATCTGGTCCGGCATTCGACCGATGAGCTCATCGAGAGCATGAAGGGCCGGCTCCCGGAAACCGGCAATCTTTCTGACCGGATCAGGTTGTTGATCCAGGGGCAGCTGCAATTTTATAAGAACAACCAGGGGGCTTTCAAACTGCTTTTCTTCGCCCGGGCGATGGTCAAGCAGAAAAGCAACGATCCCCTGGTGGAGGAAATCCGGCAGGAGTTCAAACGCTTCCTCAATTTCCTGCGGGTGAGTTTCAACGGGTCCCTCCCCGGCGGTGAGACCGGCATTCCGCCGGAAGACCTGGCGGTGGCCGTGGCCGGCCTGGTCAGCGGGGCGTTTTCTTTCTGGCTGATTGAAGACAATACCCGGGACCTGGAAAAAAGGTCGGACCTGCTCGCGAATATCCTGCTCTCCGGCCTCGCGGCCAAAGACGCCAAACCAGCCTAAAAGCCTACAAGTTAAGAAGCCTAAGAGTATTTTGAGCTTTTAGGCTCTCAGCCCTCGCCTAAAAAATTGGGTTAGACGTCAGACGGGAGACGGTAGACGAACAGAAGAAAATACAAAGATCAGAAAGACAGATTTAGATTTTTAAATCGTCTAACTTCTTACGTCTCACGTCTTACTTTTTTTGTCTTCGCAGGGGCTACGGCCCGGGTGGTGTATCTTTGAATTCTTCCTTCCAGATCAGGCGGGCGCGGTCCTGCTCGAGCCGGTTTTCAGGCTCGGCCGGGGGGAGGACACCCGGCTTGGTCTTCAGGACCCAGGAGAGTTCTTCCCGGGCCAGGTCCTTCTGGCCCATCGCCAGGTAGGTTTCCGCCAGGTAGACCCGGTTCATAAAGAAATTTGGCGCGACCTCCAGCGCCTTTTTCATGAAGTAAACTGACTCCTCCAGCTTGAAGTCGATGATCCTCCGGGCGATTTTCGGGATCTCGAAAACAAACCGGCCCCAGTAGCGGTAGACCCCGCCGAAGTAGAAATTGATATTGTCCCGGCTCACCACCATCATG
>Ga0315289_10008880_pt1 | contig 14508 bp, 13 predicted proteins | sample YL17G11_40_MG_FD_203452 | JGI IMG/M metagenome (GOLD analysis project Ga0315289, IMG submission 203452) | Sediment microbial communities from Yellowstone Lake, YNP, Wyoming, USA - YL17G11_40 | ecosystem: Environmental > Aquatic > Freshwater > Lake > Sediment | place: USA: Wyoming | collected...
AATCATTATGGAATAGTTGGACTTGCCCATGGGAATAATCGGGAATTATGTAATTATACCGTTAATTTCGATATTTGTGTTTCTTATAGGCCAAAGAATATGGTTTAGCCTCAGACCGAAAGCGAAAGTAGTTTGGTATAGTCCAGAGCCAACCAGTTTTCAAATGCAACGCGGAAAAGGGTCCCTGTATACACAGACAATTTTTATAAAAAACAATGGCAAGGAAACAGCTCTTGCTGTCGAGATTACACTATTGCGGAAGCCTGATGCAATTACCTTGAATCCTTGGAGAAAATACCAAGACTCGACCTCCCCCAATGGTCAGCACACTATAGTAATAGATAATCTTGGCGCAGGGGAATTATTCATGATTCAATTGTTAGATTGTACAAATAAACCCTCGCTGCCCGTAGTCCGATCTAACTCTGGTTTGGCCGCACATAGAGAGAGAATATCATTTTGAAAACCCTCAAAGAAATTGATGAACAATGGCTCCTAGCATTGAAAGAGCTGGAAGAGGCTCGTTTAGAATATGAGACATTGATGTCGCAACCATTGCCGACGTCACTATCTTTGCAGAGGTTACCGAAGGAAGAAATAGAGAAAAAAAGAGCAGAGGAAGAGGCGGCTAAGCAGCAAATATTAAAGGCGTTGTCTTCTGCAGAGACGAAAATCAAGAAAGCGGAGGAGCGACTAGGCATAATACGAAATGAATTTTATGAAGGACTCCAGAGAGAGCAGAAACCGCAGTCAAATCCTTTCGAGCTCATGGATAAATGCAGAAAAGCGACCGCAGTTTTCATTACAAAAGGTGTTGAAAATCTGGCCTTTATGGAGCTAATAGCCATCCCTACCGATATGTCTCAAATTGACATAAATGAGATAAGAAAGGCCCTGAAAGTAGCCTGCGTGGATTACAGGGGGTGGCCATATTTGTTTTATTTGGAGAGTTCAAAGGTTTCCCCGCAACGTGCCGACGACAGGATTTATGCAGTAAATAACGAACCATTTTTTGGTAGACTTGAATTTGATTATTGGGCATTCTATTATCGTACAGGGATTTTTTACAGCAGAAATCTAACTGTTTATTCGAGCCTGAGTAAACCCGATAAATTTTCATACTTTGATGAAGCTAAGATTCTGGGGGAGGCGATTATAGCCATAGGGAGATTATATAGTTCTCTGGGCTTTCACATCGCTTCGGAGATCACTCTTGCTGTTAGGTATGAACCTACCAAGAATATGGTCGCAATTGACGGGACTATTTTTGAGAGCCAATATTCAAATCGTTTTTCTGATTCAAAATTGACACATGAGATTATTCGTCCTCTGGGAGATTGCTTGAACAAACCTGCTCATGTCGCCAGCGACATAATATTCTATCTTCTGGGTAAAATAGGGTATTGGGGTGGCTATGGGCATGACGGCTTTGTGGCTGATATTGAGAAGCATTTGAAAATCCCCAAGAGTTAGCGGGGTTTCTTCCCCGGCGGCATCCGGACTCCGGAACCCGACCTATTTGACCGTGACCAAAGTAATGAAACTATTTGCATTATATCCAAAAAATAGTAATATTCTGACATTCATTTTATGGTAATGGATCTAAGCCCATTAACCAGTCTACAAGGAAGGCAAAATTGAACGTTACTAAGATTTATCAATCAAATCCAGTTAATTTTCATTTACTCCCGGATTTAATGGATGCTTTTAAATCCAGGTTTCCGGAAAGTAATCTCATCGACTCCAAACAGGATTATGAACTAGGCCTTATAGAAAGCTTTGAAATCGTTACCTCCACCCAGAGAATAATTGCATATGAAAATTCTGAATTCCGAGATACGCTAAGGATACTGGATGAGCCTATAATTTCCTTAGATGCTAGGATAAAATGCGTATACTTGGTTAAACACCTTAAAGGGGTGGAATGTGGCGGCGCTCCGTTTATTTTTGAGTATCGCCCGAACCAAATTATGGTCATTCTTGGCAGAAATACGCTTCAGAATATAAATAAATCATTCTCTGCTATTGAAGAAACGCTATCATTGAAAATTGACAAACAGCCCCAAATTCGGAGTGATATGGTACCGAGAAAGAGAACTGCCTTTGTCGCTCATGCATTTGACCAAACTGGCAGAAGCTATGCTTATGAATTAGTTAAATTTCTAAATCTTCTGGGCTTTCAGGTTTCTACAGGGGAAGGTTTTTCCCCCATTGGAATTTCCAAAAAAGTTAAGGAGAGGTTGGCGTCACAAGAAATAGTAATAATTATCATCTCTCAGAAAGAGAACTCTACCTGGTTGATTCAAGAAGCCGCCGGGGCATCATTTATAGGAAAACCGCTCTTCATTTTACTGGCAGAAGGTACTGAATACAAGGCAGGGATTCATGGAGATCTGGAATTTATAGAATTTCCAGCTGGGACCATCTCTACTTCTTTTACATCGCTCTTAGAGGGTTTCAACGAATTAGGTTACAAGTTTAGATGATTTCTTGTTGCATCAGGTCTTAGGCCTCCGAGACCTGACGCCAAGTCAAGGCTTGTTTCAAATTACTATCGCCATTCCATCCATATTTCTTGTTGCGTCAGGTCTTGGGTTTCCGTGACCTAACGCCAAGTCAACGGCTCATCTCTATTGTTATCGCCATTCCATCCGTATGTCAAGCGGTCCTTTTCCGCACTCCATGTAGTCTGTGGCGCTTGACCAGGCCCAATCCTCGGGCCATGTAACCGGAAAAAACGAGTCGAAACCGCGGGGGGTTTCGACCTACTATTCCCAGGTTTCTGGAAAAACCTCGGCTACTGTCGGGCGTCAAAAAAACAGCGCCAGGTTTTGAGACCCGGCGCTGGATTAGTCGAGGTTATTGGTATCTTACCATCTTTCGCGTCCGCCGCTGTAACCGCCTCTGTCGCGGTCACGGCCGCCGCGGCCACCGCCGCCACCGCCGCCGCCAAACCTGCGTCCGCCGCCGCCGCCTCCACCCTGCCTCTCGGTGCGAGGCCGAGCCTGGCTGACGTTCAAAGCGCGGCCATCGACCTCTTTGCCGTTGAGGCCGGTAATGGCCGCCTCGGCCTGGGTGTCGTCCGACATTTCAACGAAGCCGAAGCCGCGAGAATCGCCGGTGTAATTGTCTTTAATGATGCTGACCTTGGCAACCTCGCCAAAAGCCTCAAATGCCTGCCTGAGCTCGTCCTCACCGGTCGAGCGCGACAGATTTCCGACGTAGATATTCACTCTACACTCCTGTTTTTGTTTATCTTCCCACGGCGTTTGTTAGCGTTCGTAAAAAAAGATAAACGGTTAAAATGCGCACTATCGCGCCTATTCTCCACGTAAAATTCGACAGGTAACAATGCTAACCTTGGGAAAATTAACAAAGGAGAACTATCATTTGGTATTAAGATATCTCTGCCCACGAGAACTGTCAAGGATTATTTTTGAGGCCTCTAACTCTTTTGCATGACACAAAAAAGCGCCCTGGGGGGCTTCCTGTGGTTGCCGTGAAACGTAGTATCTCTGAGGGAGCGGATTCCGAGACTTCCCGAAAAAATCTCCTCGATCTCGTCCGGCCGGAATCGGTAAGGTCCCGGTCCCGGCAGTTCCTTATGGCTGAAGGTCTTGAGTAGCAAGTATCCATGAGCCTTCAGCAGGCTGCTTACGGTCGTGACATATTTCTTGCGCATGTTGCCCTCCAAAACATGGAAGCAGCCACGGTCGACAATCAGGTCGAATGCGTTATGCAGCTTGGTCTTAAGAACATCCCCGCACACGAATTCTACCTTGACTCCCTGATCCGATGCCCGCGAACGGGCCTTTTCGACAGCCGCCTCCGAGACATCGATGCCTGTGACCTTAAACCCCAGTCGGGCCAACTCTATCGCTTGTGTCCCTGGCCCGCTGCCAATATCGAGAGCCGGGCCCCTGGCAATTCGCAGTTCGGCAAGGGCTTTTTCGAAATCGCGGTCGAGCCTGGGGTAAAACCAGGGCATCTCTTCAACTGCGACCTGCTGATATAAGTCGTTCCAGTGATTTGTGGCGACAAGCCTGTTCATCAATTCCTCTTGAAGCTTTTAAACCTTGCCAGATGATGACTTGTTCCGCAAAGGTGGGTGGAAGATATTATCAGAATTAGGGATTACCTGAGGAAGGCATACCAAATGGCCATTAAGTGCAGGAGACATTCTCTGGGTAGCAAGGGCCCGATGACCATCGACAGTTACAACTCGCGACTTGGTTAGGGGTTATTGGACAGGACCTCGGCCACAGTGTAATGCGATCCGGTGACCAGGATGACTTCCTCGGGCTTGCATAAATCGCGGGCTGCCTGGTAAGCGTCCCGGACTATGGGAATAACCTGGAAGTTCGTATGGATCTTGGCGATATCTTCGGCGAGTATGCCAGGGTCGGCGGCGCGGTCGGTCATTGGTCGCGTCAAGATGATTATCTCCGCTATGCGATCGAGCTCCTTAAGCATCTCGTGATAATCCTTGTCGGAAAGGATACCGAACACCGCAATGATTTTCTCCTGGGGATAGAATTCCTTGAAGTATTCGCGGATCCGCTCAAGGGCGGCGGGATTATGGGCGACGTCCAGGATGATGTCGGGAGACGAGTTTATTCTCTGCAAACGACCATCCCAGCGAACCGTTTTGAATCCGGTGGCGACGGCAGCGGACGACGTTCTGATCCCCGTTTGCTGCTCGAAGAGTTCGACGCCTATGAGGGCGCAGATGGCGTTTTCGAGCTGGTGGCGGCCCGGGAGCGCCAGGCGAAGGTTATAGTACTTGTTGGAGCGGGTAAAAATGTCAAGCTCGGTGTCATCACGGGTGATGTTCTTGATGACCCATTGGGTTTCATCGAAGACGGATACGAGCTTCGATTTATTTTGGGCGCAGACCTGGCGTATGACGCGGCGGGCATCGAGATTTCGCGCCGCCGTAACGACCGGTATGCCGGTTTTTATGATGCCGGCCTTCTCGAAAGCGATCTGCTGAACTTTAAGGCCGAGCCATTGAGTGTGCTCGGTTTCGACATTGGTGATGATTATCACGGCCGGCGTTATGACGTTGGTGGCGTCGAGACGCCCTCCCAAGCCGGTTTCGATGAGAGCGATATCGACCTTCTCTTGCTTGAAATACACGAACGCCAGGGAGGTGACCGTTTCGAAAAAAGTGATCGGCAGGCTTTCGATCTTCTTACGGTGGGAATTGAAAAAATCGGTAACGTATTTTTTGTCGATCAGTCGCCCATTTATTTTTATCCGCTCGCGAAAATCGACGAGATGGGGGGAGGTGTAGACGCCGACGCGATGTCCCGCCGCCGAGAGCATCGCCTCCATGATAGCGACTGTCGAACCCTTGCCGTTGGTGCCGGCCACGTGGATCGACGGAAAGCTTGTCTGCGGATTGCCGAGATAAGAGAGGAAACGAGTGATATTGGAAAGGCCGAGCTTGACACCGAATTTTTCCATTTGCAAGATATATTCGATGACCTGGTTATAATCCATTTAGACTAAATTCCTCTTTTGGCTGTGCCCCAGCAGATACTGAAGGATTTGCGATATCGTCTTTTTGAGTTGTGGCCTGGCGACTATGGCATCGAGAAAACCGTGTTCCAGGAAAAACTCGGATGACTGGAAAGCAGGTGGGAGCTCGCCACCAATCGTCTGCGCGATGACTCTGGGCCCGGCAAAACCGAGGAGAGCTTTGGGCTCGGCTATGATTATATCGCCGAGAGAGGCATGAGAGGCCATGACGCCGGCCGTGGTGGGATTAGTGAGCACTGAGACAAACGGAATTTTCATCTTATTCAGGACAGCCAGCAGCGCCGATGTTTTGGCCATCTGCATCAGAGATAGAATCCCTTCCATCATGCGAGCGCCGCCGGAACAGGACACGATCACGAGGGGGAAATTCCTGTCGATGGAACGCTCGATGGCCCTGGCCAGCTTCTCCCCCACCACGCTTCCCATGCTGCCGCCGATGAAGTCGAAATCCATAACTCCAAACGAGACATCTAGGCCATCGATCTTGCCGATGCCGCACACTATGGCATCGTTGCGTCCAGTCTTCTTGCGGGCGGCGGCGATTCTTTCGGGGTATTTCCTGGTATCTCTGAACTCCAGAGGGTCCTGCGAAGCAACGCCGGCGTCCTGTTCCTCGAAACTGTTGTCATCCAGGAGCAGGCTTATATATGACGCCGCTGGTATTCTGAAATGGAACTCGCATTTCGGGCAAACCCAGTAGTCCTTTTCCAGGGACATGACGGTCAGGATTTCATTGCACGACTGGCACTTCGTCCAGACGCCGTCGGGAATATCCTTTTTTTCGCCGCCGCCTGCAGATTTCCTCGAGCGACTAAACCAGTCGACCACTAAAGCTCCTTGATCATAAGAATGGCGTTTTCGACAGGTCCCCGGTAATAGCCGACTCGGCGGCCCATTACCTTGAAACCGAATGAACTGTAGAGTTGGCGCGCGGTGGCATTCGATTCCCTGACCTCGAGAAATATGGAGCTGCATCTGCGCTCGGCGCTGAGGCTGATGATCTCGCTCATCAGAGCTTTACCAATACCTTGCCTTCGCAGCAAAGGGGAAACTGCAAGATTGCCGATCTGCACCTCATCGAAAATTATGTAAAGGGACGAATAGCCGGCGATCTTGTGATCGATTTCAGCAACCAGCGGATACGACAATTCGTTGCCAAGATCGGACTTAAAGGCCTGGTAACTCCAGGGATCGGAGAATACCTGGTTTTCGATCGCCGCCACTTCCTGCAGGTCCTTTTCTGTCATTGTCCTGATGATGATCTCCGGCATTGGCTCACGGTTTCCATTCCCTGGGCATGGGCACACGGATATAGTTGGGGGTTGCCGCTCGTAAATCAAGCGTTTTTCCCTCTACTATCGCCTCTCGTCCGGCGACGGCGACCATGCCGCCGAGGTTGTTCTTGTCGTACCCTTCTTCGGGCAATGGCAATTTATCCCCGAGGCGGCGTCCCAGTTCAGCGAGGCCCGGACCTATAGGCACATACCTGTCGGAGATCAATTGCAGAACATCTCCGGCAGTCCCCACTGAGTCTGGAATTGTTTGTTGAAGGCCGTTATTACTTATATAAGCGGCGTAGTAAAACTCGTCGCGCCTGGCGTCCTTAATCGCAACGATGCGGCTGGATGAAACGTTGCAGCACATTGCAACCGCCAACAATGTCGAGACGCCTGTCAGGGGGAGTTTCAGCGACCAGCAGATTCCTTTGGCGACAGCCAACCCCACTCTCAGCCCCGTGAAAGATCCTGGCCCGATGGCCACAGAGATTCCACCCAGAGATGAGAGCCGGAAGCCACGGTCAGCGAGGACTTTTTCAACTAAGCTGTGCAACAGATTCTTGTTCCTTGACCCCGGATCGGAAGCCCGGGACATAAGCATGCCGGACTGGTCGGCCAGGCCGACAGAAAGGAATTCGTCGGAACTATCTATTCCCAGGACTACCAACAGCAGAAACCTCTATCATGCGCCCGTCGTCACTTGCAAACGTCAGGCGCACTTCGAATCTGTTTTCGGGGAGCATGCTCTCGACACGTTCGGCCCACTCTATAGCGACAACACCGTCGGAATTCAGATAGTCGGTCCAGCCGAGATCGGTTATCTCGGCGTCGCATTCCAGCCGGTAAAAATCAATGTGGTATAATGGGATATCGCCCATATATTCATTCACCAGATTAAACGTGGGCGACCTCACAGGTTGGCGACATCTCAAGGCCATAGCCAGGCCCCTGACAAATGTGGTTTTGCCTGAGCCAAGGGGTCCGTAGAGGGCGACAAGGTCGCCGGGCCGAAGAATAGAGGCAAATTCACGAGCGATCTCCTCGGTTTCGCTTTCGCCGGATGACTCGGTATACAGCAGGCGCTTCATCGGCAACATGATATGAAGGAGCGCTATTTGACACAACCACTAAGTTGCGGACCGAACCAACAAGACCTATTTGGGCTTGAGGGTGATAACAGGGAGAATCATCTCATCCAGGCTTATCCCGCCGTGCTGGAAGCTGTTCTGGTATTGGCGCCGATATTCCGAGTATTTGGTGGGATAGACGAAATAATAATCTTCGAGGGCAATGATATAGGTGGTCGCCAGGCCCCAGGTGGGCAGTCGAAGCTTTTTTGGCTCCTTGACCAGCCAGGCCTGTTTGGGATCGCAATTGAGATTGTCGCCGTATTTATAGCGGAGGTTCGTGGAGGTATCCTTCTTGCCATAAGCCAATGCACCTTTGGTGCCGATGACCGAGCCGTGGTCGGTAGTGATCACAACGGCGCAGTCCCATTCGGATATTTTTCTCAGCATTTCGAACATGTGGGAGTATTCGAACCAGGATCGCATCAGAGAGCGGAAGGCGGCTTCATTGGGGGCCACTTCCTGAAGTATCTCGGACTCGGAGCGGCCGTGAACGAGAATGTCGACGAAATTATAAACTACGGACAAAAGTGGTGTCGCCGAATAGCTGTTTATTTTTCTGGCGAGATTCTGTCCTTCATCGAAATCGAGGACCTTTACGTATTTTGGCTCGTTCTTGAATTTGAGACCGAGCTTGGCCAGCTGGCGATCAAGAAGCTGGCGCTCGTGGCGATTGCGCCCGGTTTCGTTGGCGCCGCGATCCCAAAGCTCGGGATAGAGCTCCGCGACCTTGTCGGGGTATTCTCCCGCGAATATGCTGTTGCGCGAGAAAGGGGTGGCGGTGGGCAGAATGGAGTAATAGTAGTCCTTCTTTATGCTGAAATACTCGCCCAAAATCGGCTCGATCATCAGCCATTGGTCAAGCCGCATGCAGTCGACGACGATGAAGAAGGTCTGGACGCCCTCTTTCAAGAGAGGCAGAAGATGGTGCTCGACCACTTTCACGGACAAAGGCGGCCCGTCGTTAGACGCCAGCCAATCGCGGTAGTTTCTGATGACAAAGGCGCCGAACTCCGCGCTGCTTGATTTTCTTAAATCCTGGTGCGACTGTTTGAGGCCGACGTCTCTGAATCTTTCTAACTCCAAATCAATCTCGGACAGCTTGACGTGGATTTCGATCCAATCCTTCCAGTGCAGAGGGCCGGAAAGCATGGAGTTGATTTTCGAGAAATCCGTCACAAATTCGCGGGTCAGGGTGTTCTCGGTGAGTTTCTGCCGCTCGAGGATTTTCTTGATGGCCGAAAGCACCTGACTGAGGTTGACCGGCTTTGTCAAGTAATCATCGATTTTCTTTCCAATGGCCTCGTTCATGAGGTGTTCCTCTTCCGACTTGGTGACCATTATAACCGGCAGAAGCGCGTTGACGTCTTTGATGCCCTCGAGCGTAGAAAGTCCGTCACGGCCCGGCATCATTTCGTCGAGTAGCACCAGGTCGATTCCCCCCCGCGCCACCAACTGGATGGCATCGTCGCCGTTGGTGGCTCGCAGAACCTTGTATCCCCTTTCCTCGAGAAATATGATGTGGGCGGAAAGCAGGTCGATTTCATCGTCGACCCAGAGTATCGTCCCGACATCCTCTTTGACCGGGTTCATAACGGTAACTCGACGGCGAAAATGGTTTTGATCCCCGGCTCGGACGTTCTCAGGCTGATTTTGCCGCCGTGGTACTCCTCGATTATCCGTCTGGCAAGAGTCAGGCCCAAACCCCAGCCTCTTTTCTTGGTTGTGAAACCCGGGGAGAAGATTTTTTTCTGTTCTGAAAAGGGTATACCCTTGCCGTTGTCCTCTACAATTATAGTGACTTTCTTCTGCATGGCATTATGAGCGGTTGAAATGCTAATTACACCTGTCTTCGGATTTGTAGCCTCCATGGAGTTTTTCACTAAATTCTCTACGACCCACCTGAGTAATTCGCCATTAACTCTTGTAGCCGGAAGGTCATCGTAATGCTCTGTTATCGTGACTCCTCCGGCGGGCAATCTCGGCCGCAAATAGTCCACGACAGCTCTTACTATGTCATTGACATTATGTTCGGAGAGGTCGGGAGCGGAGCCTATCTGCCCGAAGCGGGTGGCGATGCGTTCCAGGCGATGCAAGTCAGCGAGCATTTTGTCGGTCATCTCCATGAAATCACCGTTGTGAAAATCGGCGGCGAGCGCAATCTTGCCCTCCTGGTATCGCATACGCAGTAGTTCCACCCAGCCGATGAGCGACGACAACGGGGTTCCCAGCTGGTGCGCGGTTTCCTTGGCCATGCCGACCCAGATTGAACGCTGTTCCGACTGCTTGATGTTGCGAAATCCAATGAAGGCTATGGCGATAAAAAGGGTCAAGACCGATATTTCGATGATGGGGATGATGCGAAGCTTCCAGATAAGATCGGAATCGCCGTAGTGGAGGATGCTTATGACGGCGGTATCGGATTTAATCTCGATGGGCGTATTCTGATGATCGTATTCCTTAACCAGCTTGAGAAGCTTATGGCGGATGGCGGCGGAGGTGTCGGTCGGGCTGTATTCCATAGTCCAGGCCGATGGATTGCCATGGCGATCGGTGACGATCATGGGGAAATTCACTTTGGTTATGATATTGTCGAAAATGAAATCGATCACGGCCGGGTCAGTCGCCTCGCTGGCGCCATACTGAATTAGATGAGCGTAGGCCTCGCTCAACCGCTTGGCGTCCTTTCGGAGGTCGCTCACGACTGCCTGATTGAAGTAAATGAAGAGCGCGATGACGGCGATAATCCCAATCGCCAAAAAACCTTTGAATAGCCGGGAATATCCTTTGTAGAGCCGGTCATTGTGTTTGGCTGGTTCGCGAGGCACTCTATCCTATCCTTTCAGTGTCTCAATACCGCGCATATAAGGCCTCAATACTTCGGGCACAATCACCTCGCCGGAGACGGTCTGGTAGTTTTCCAGGACGGCTGCTACGGTTCGCGGCAGCGCCAGGCCCGAGCCATTGAGGGTATGCGGAAAGGCCGTCCTGCCGCCTTTTTCCAAACGATAGCGCAAATTTATTCGTCGCGCTTGGAAATCCTCGAAATTCGAGCAAGATGAAACCTCCAACCAGGTATCCATGCCGGGCGCGTAGACCTCGAGATCATAGCATTTTGCGGCAGCAAAGGAGAGGTCGCCCGTGCAGAGGAGTCTGACCCGGTAATACAGGCCCAGTCTTTGAAGCACAGCTTCAGCATCTACGACCAGGGACTCAAGCTCGTCATATGATGTTTCCGGCTCGACTATCTTTACCATTTCTATCTTGTGGAACTGATGTACCCGCACGATGCCTCTTGTTTCCTTGCCGTAGGAGCCGGCCTCGCGCCGGAAGCAAGGCGAAAAAGCAACATAACGTTTGGGCAAAGAGTCGGGGGCCAAGATTTCTCCGGTCATCATATTGGTGAGAGATACTTCAGCGGTGGGTATCAAGTAGAGGCCATCTTTCTCTATATAATACATTTCATCGGCAAGCTTGGGGAGCTGCCCGGTGCCCCGCATAGCGCCTTCGCCGACGAGATAGGGGACCATAACCTCTCTGTATCCGTGTACGCTCGTATGTAAGTCCAACATGAAATTGATAAGGGCTCTTTCTAATTGCGCCCCCTGATTGGTGAGGAAGTAGAACCCTGAGCCGCTGACATTGGCCCCACGCTGAATATCGAAGGCGCCGAGCATCTCCCCTATTTCCCAGTGCGGCCTGGGTTTGAATTCGAATGACCTGGCTTCTCCCCAGCTTCTGACTACAACGTTATCGGCGTCGGACGAACCTACCGGCACGGAATGATGGGGTATGTTGGGTATCCAAAGAAGGAGATCATTGATTTCGCCTTCGGTTTCCTGCAATTCCCTGTCCAATTCCGCAATCTTGCCGCCGGTTTTCCTCATGTCGAGGATCAGGCCGGAAGCATCTGCGCCGGCCTTCTTGAGCTTCGAGATTTCGGCCGAAACCGCATTGCGCTCAGCCTTCAATTGCTCGGCTGTTCCGATAATCTGGCGACGTTTCTGATCGAGAGCCAGGTATCCATCGACATCGGCTTTTTCGCCCTTATCGGATATTGCTTTTCTAACTCTATCTGAATTCTGTCTGATGTATTTAGGATCGAGCATATCAAGCCGCCTGACTTTCGATGGTAATCTAAAGCCCGCTCAATTGCCGTATTATAGCATATAAGTCATAGAATAGGGACGATTTTTCGGTATACTCGAGATCCAGGTCAAATCGCTCGCCTGCGTTTTTTCCTCGATACCCGGGGCCGAAAAGCCCGGGCTTGGCGAGAAACTTCCTCCATATCCCGGCGCTTTGCGCTTTTGCTTTGTCAAGCTCTTCAGTGGTGGTAATAGTGGTTCCGATCAGGCTTAAATCGCCCTTGATGACTGCCAGCAGCCCCCACATGCTTCGGAATTTGGGATTGCCCATTTTGTCGGTTTCGCACCTGATGGTTTTTCCGTGCTCCCCAATACCTATTATGGAGTACGTGGAAGGCGGCTGAATCTTGCCGAGTCGAACCAGTCCAGCCCTGGTAGCATAATACGGCGACAAGAGGATCAGGGAAGCGGCGGCCGTCGAAATGTCCAGAAGGCGCTTAAGCATGCGTGAAAAAATCTTGCGTGTGTTGATCGTTACCAGAATGACGTCGTTGGAGATGGTTGCGAATCTTTTCAAACCCCGCAACGCCCCCGCTGCCTTTGCGGGCACGAGAAACCTGGTATCCATGAAAAAGGCGGCGTTGAATATCGGCCTCAAGTTGTCTTTGGACGATGCTGGTATATCGAGGACTACGCTTGCGATCCTGTTGTCTCGAAGTATCCCGCCCAACGCCGAAATCGGCCCCAGATATTGGGCGCCATTGGGAATGCAGTCGCCGACATATCCAACAATCTTGTAGAACGGCACGGACGATTTGGCAGAATCGAGGCGCTCGGGGCTTAAAGGGCCAGGCATGACAATCAGAGCCTCGAGCTTTCTCTTGCCCGATTTGATTCTGTCAGCCAAGATTTTGTGAAAGATGCCCCTGATGGTGGAGTTGACGGCTATCAGTACAAGCGCAAACAAAGCGACCGAGAGCGGCGAAATCTGAAAACCGCCGCCAAATCTGTATGTCGCCAGAACGAAAACCATTCCGCTCAAAACCACAAGGCGGGTTAAGTTCAAGACCTGATAACGGAATTTCAACTCGGGGGGAATGTCATACATGCCGCCGGCAGCGAAGACAAGAATCCAGAAGATTGCAATCCAAGCCGATGGTATGAGAAGGCCGGCGGCTGCCGGAAGCGGCAGAGGCCCCATCAGAAAAGCGCTCTGCCGCATGAGCACATAGAGGAGAATCGAGACACCGACTGAGACAGCATCCAATATCAGCGCTAAGATCCGCCTGTTCAAGAAGAGAAAATTTTTGTACAAATGAGTGCCCGCAAAGGCCAGCGCCAGCGCCAGTAGGGTAATCACCAGGGTTTGGTACGGTGACTCCGAAATGAAGAAGAGCATCACGCCCATAGCAATGAGAAGAAAATTGATGCCGTGGATCAAAGATACCGTAATCCCCCTGTTTAAGCCCATGAAACTGATTTTGTGCGACGAGTGGTCTTTGCCACCTATGTATACTTTGCGGCCTTCATTCAGGCGGCTGACGGTGACGAAAATCAAGTCGAATACGGGATAGGCCATAATAAGGAGAGGCGAAAGAGCGTCGGCCAGGCTCTTGGAGCTGTTGAGGTGAACGACGGCCAGGCAGGCAAGGACATATCCGAACAGAAGGCTTCCGGTATCGCCGAGGAATATGCTGGCGGGCGGCAGGTTGTAGCGCAGAAACCCCAGGGCTCCCCCGGCCAATGCAAAACTCATTATCGCGAATATCGGCATTTCCTTAAGCACGAAAAGCACGCCCAGGCCGATGGCTGCTGTCATGGCCACGCCGGCACAGAGGCCATCCATGTTATCCAGGAAATTGAGGGAGTTTTGGACGCCGACTATCCAGACCGTGCCGAAAACCAGGAAGGCCGGGAACGACACCAGCGGGGGAAGCTTATCCACGAAGGCCAGAAAGATGACCGCCGCTACTATCTGGCCGAGCATCTTTGGCCCTACCCCCATTTCGAAGGCATCGTCATAGATGCCTATGAGAACTATTAACACAGCCCCTGCAACGATGCCTATGGCCGGTCTGGCATCAGCGAAGGTAATCATCATTGATGACGTTATTAAGATGAAAACAAAACCAATGAAGACAGCCAGACCCCCTCCAAGTGGGATAGGAGCGCCGTGAATCTTGCGGGTAGACGGCCTATCGACGAAACCAATGGTGAGCGCCAGCTTGCGAATGGCCGGAATCAACGCCAGGGAGACCGAGAACGGTAGCAAGAAAGAGATTATATAAAAGAAGCTCATTGCTTACGGTAATCTATAATCTCCGATTTCTCCGGGCTGGTTTTGGCCTTGTAAGGGATGGCGTATGCGATCTTGGACAGGTCGCGGACCCTGCAGCTCATATCATCGAATCCCCTGATAGAGGCCTTGTCGTATTTGGAGTATATTTTCTCCGACACCAATGAGAAAGGAGT
>Ga0315289_10008881_pt1 | contig 14507 bp, 10 predicted proteins | sample YL17G11_40_MG_FD_203452 | JGI IMG/M metagenome (GOLD analysis project Ga0315289, IMG submission 203452) | Sediment microbial communities from Yellowstone Lake, YNP, Wyoming, USA - YL17G11_40 | ecosystem: Environmental > Aquatic > Freshwater > Lake > Sediment | place: USA: Wyoming | collected...
AGCCTCGCATAATTGTAACCAAGCCCGTTAGTTCAGAATTTCTGGCACATCCATAAGACGAAGAACTCCAGAATCCTTCCGCTAATCTCGGCAAATCGCCCCTTACTTCAGTAGCAAGAAATCTCTCCCTCGGCTCTTGAATAGCCTTTTTAACCAAGTTGGGTAATTCTAATATATTATCTGTTCCCAGAACGATATTCACAAAGGGAGCCTTATCAAAGATTTGACTCTTCAACCTCTGTGCCACACATCCTGCCAGGACAAAAACCGTATGGGGTTTTTCCTCTTTAGTTTTTTTCAATGCCCCCAGATAACTGAGCGCCCTATCTTCAGCATGCTGCCTGACAGAGCAAGTATTTAGAATTATGACATCTGCCCCTTCAGGAGAATCTATCTTCCTATACCCTTCCCTCTCCAGAAGCCTCTCCATAACCTCCGAATCCACATCATTCATCTGACAACCGTAGGTTTTCACAAAATATTTCATGTGATAACTCCTGGTTTTTGTGAAAACCTAAGCATGGGTGCCTCCAACATTAATTGCATTTCTTACTTTCAGCATATATCCTAACCAACCCTTCTTTTTGTTCTCTTGTTAACTTCTTAATATTTCTTTCTGCATGTATCGCATTCTTATAATATTTATACTCTTTAACATATGCTAATTTTACTGGCGACTTCCCTTTTAGATACTTTGCTCCATTTCCTTTATTGTGCAACTCAATTCTTTTCTCTAAATTATTTGTGCTTCCTGTATAATACGCTCCATTCAAGCATTGAACAATATAAACATAGAATATGCCTTCACGTTTAAATTTCATGTGTTATAAATATTTTTTCATCTCTATTTAATATAGCCAAAATCACCCCCGCAGATTTTTCGTCCTGGGAACTCAAAATCTAATCGCGGGGGCAGGTTTTGCGGTAATTGCACCAACGGTCAAATAAAGTTGTGGGCATGTACTCTATTTATTAGCAAAGACTTTTAGAATTTCTGCTATTCCCTTAATCACGCTTTTTGCCTTCAGTCCTTCTTAACAACTCCAAAGCTTCATTAACCTTTTTTAATTCTGCCTTGAGTTTTTTCCGCTCTTGTGTCTGTTTTAAGATTTGTTCCGGTTTGTTTCTTCCAAGATACTTATGTATTATTTTTTTACCACTTCTATATTGTAAATAGTAATACTGCCTGCCAGATATTTTCCTTTCCTTCGCACTACCTTTGGGCAGACCGGCAAGCTTCTTTTCTATCTTCATCTTAACATTAAGATAATGTTCTTTACTTTCGGATAAGATATTTTTTAATATGCTCATCTTTTCTCTCCTTTACACTACATTATACCATAAAATCAAAAAATGTAGTGTAAATATTCCACCTAAAATCCAGTTTTCTAAACATTTGGTCCAAAAAGTCACGTAGGTTCATCAGCTATAGAGTTATTCATAATCATAGGGCAGGTTTAAATCTCACCTACTCACTTCTTTTTCTATAATGTCTTCCAATGGTTCTCTTCTTGTAATCCTCCCTTTCCAGAAGCCTCCCCATAACTCCCGAATCCACATCGTTCATCTGACAACCGTAGGTTTTCAAAAAAATTCTCCTTCTTAGAACTCCCTATTTTTTTGAAAACCTACGGTTGACCTTTTGTTTCGGCTTTACAATGTTCTTTTTTCGTTCTTTCAAATTCAATGAACTAATCCACCGTCCCCGCTGATTCGTTTTGCATTCGCAAAAGCGAATCAAAACGGCGGGGGCTGCGTTTGTGGTGTATGCACCGTTCGCCCTCGCTGGGGCTCGGGCTCACTCCACGCTTTGATTTGCGAAGCAAATCAGTGGAGGGCAAAAATCCTAAATAAAGAAGTCCTTTTTATATTGCGGCGGCCAAAAAATTTTTAAAAGGTGTTTGATTTTTACATTATCAAAGAACACCTATAAATTCTGCAACTACTCTAAAATCATCCGCAGATACATCTTCAAGTACAATATCATTAAACTCTTTATTATCTGGCGAAAGAGTGATTTTCTTGTGTTGCCATGTGCCATCTTCAAAATATTCCTTTTCGCTACTATACCGCTTGATAGTAAATTTCTGATGTGTTTCCGGATCAGTCACCTGCCTAGATTCAACAAGGACAATTTTGCCGTTTCTTGAGCCTCCACGTTCAAAACGAAATAAACAAGGGCTATCATCAGGAATAGTTGGCTCCATGGATCGCCCCCCAACTTTAGCGATAAAATAATCTTCGTTAAAGTTCTTTTTAATGTCTAATTTCTTCCAACCGATAACCTTAGGGTATTTTTGCTCTCCACTAAATGCTGTTGCAGCTGCTTGCAGTGAAAGGACTGGCAAATGCGTTGAATACTTATTCTTTTTCAGTATATCTTCATCAGGAATAAGGTCACTGAAAAATAGGTCTGATTTCTCATTTCTTGTTTTCTTCTCAACAAAATGTAATTTAAGTATTTTATCGAGTGCATCCTTAAACTCTTGCTTTTTTAGCGCTTCATTATAAAACGGTAAGCCAATCAATCGATATTTATCCGATTCAAACAAATCAACAATTTTGAAATGGCTTTCAATCTCTTTGAGAAAATCTTCTTTCCATTGGTCTGTCTTCAGCAAGTGCTGCCCCTTAGGCTCAACAAATAGCTGAAAAGACAAAGACTTTTTTGTATCCTTTTCGGTAAGGAATAATACAAAGTCCGGCTCAATCGCCTTGCCGTCAGAGAAGTGATATATTTTAAATATTTTCTCGTTTCGTAAGAGGTAAATATCTGTGTATTTTTTCTTAATCTCATCCATTGCATGCCGGACAAACTGGATAAAATACTTTTCCTCTGACGTACCGTAATTCTCATCATACATATACCAGTCATGGTCTTTAAGGTGTAATCGCAAATCGTCTCTTGTTGTGGCACTCATAGCAATACCGTATTCTTTGTCGTCTCCACCGATTAAAATTTCGCTTGTCCTTGAGGAGTCAACAAACTTGCAAATACTAAACCCTTTAAACTCTTTTGTTCCAATATATTCCGTTGTGCTGGATTCAATTTTATTTGCCAACTCTTTAAAAACACTCAGGGCAACTTCATATTTGTCTTGATTATTAAGACTATCTAACCGCTCTTTTGGACCTAAAATCTCAATATCAACCTCACCGAGATAATCGTCTGATGTTAAAAATTCATCAATAGATTTGAGCGAAGGGAAAAATCGTCGAAGATTAGAAAACCAGTAGAAGTCAATCTTATCCAGTGCCTTTCTGTTTATATGCTTTTCAATTCTGTTAAACTTAATGTTGTATTGCTTTATATCCTGTTCTTGACCGCCATTTTGTGTGGCTTCATCAAACACCCCTGTTTCAGTCGTCTTACCGACTCTCAATTTATGCTTAAAGATAGCCTCGGAGATAAGGCCATGCATTCGTTTGACTGTTTCACGATTGTTTTTCTGTTGTTCATTAAAGAAAAGTAAACCGTTTTTCCAAAACTTTGTTTTCTTTATCTCATCCTTAATGGAAACGGTTACCTGTTTTCTTCGGTCATCCGGGGGAGCAATACCGCTTTTTACAAGCTCTGCTTTAATCTCGCCGATATAGCGGGAGTCATTAAGGCTATGGTAATGAAGTTCCTCTAAGACTCTCAATTCGTTATTTATATCTTCGTCATATTTACGCTTAAACCTATCCTGACCTTTTTCAATTGTAAAAGGATAATACCTTGCACCCCTACCTATAAGTTGAGCTTCGGCAATAGTTGTTGGTGACGATTTTCCCCATCCTGTTTGACGTGTTTCGTATAACCTGACTATATCGTATAAATTAAGCGCATCCCATCCCTCGTTAAGCATGTTAACAGTAAAGATGACCCGAATTTCGTTATGCTCAGCTTCAAGGGTATTTACTTTAATCTGCTTTTCTTCGCTGTCTACTTTTGAATTAACCGCAATACTCTTTTCCTCCGAGAAATCCTCTTTAATTTCCCGGACTAAATTCTCATAAGTTATGCCATTATCTTTAAAGAAGTTAAATGCTGTCTTGACTACTCCGTTAAGATTGCTTTTTTCAATTTTCTTTATATCGCTGACCTTAAGCCTTTTTATTAGTCCTTTAAATTTACTCTCGGCTCCTTCCGACTGAGCGATTGTTTTCTGCGATTTAATCAATATGACAGGCTTAAGCTGAATCTTATATTTCTCGGCGACCTTACGTCGATATTGGCTCAAAATAACCGCCTGCAAGGCCCTTTCCATAAGGTCAAGGTCAGACTGCATAATCTGAACGTCTTTAGAAAACTTATCCTCTCTAAATTCTTTCAAGGTATATTGATAAATAATTTTATCCTCATATTTCGTCCTTATATCCCTATTAGAAAGATCAATAGTAGCCGTGTATTCCAGCATTATGTTTTTAGTATCGCTCTGGAATACCTTATTGACCGTATTTTCCCAGCTTGTGCTTTCTTCTCGTTCTTCTTTGGTCATCTTCGCAAAGTTCTTGGTCAAAGCGTTTATATGATGGGCTTCATCAGATAAGAAAACGATTTTCTTATTCTTAAAATCTTCCAGTGTGATCAAATTTTCCTGCGGAGTCCATATCCGAGAATGTAACCCTTGAATAGTAGTAAAAAGAATGTTGATGTTGTCCTGATTAACGCCTTCAAAGTTATACACTTCCTGAATTTGCACCTCTTTATCGTTAAAAATAATCTTTTCCGCAAATAGATATTTCGGCGAAGACTTGTCCAGAAAATTTGCCTTCGTCTTTTTTATAATGGTAGTGCTGTTGACGAAAAAGATAAAATTCCGATAGCCGAGCTTGTAGAGGTAAAGGATATTCGACGCCATCAGAAATGTTTTCCCGCTCCCGGTCGCCATATTGAAAAGTAGGTGAACAGGAAAGAATTTATCCGGGTAGTCCGTTAAATAGTAAATAACGCGGGCGATAGCTTCCCGCTGGTATTCCCTGATCAAAAACCGCTGATTAAGGTTTTTGACGATGTAATCTGGCAGGGCCTTATATTGCTTAAGGAAACCTAATTGCGATACAGAATTTAACTTTTCAACTAATGTTTGGCCGTTTGCCATATTTATACAACCGCTTTATAAAATTCTTTATTGAGCTTCTTATCTTCCGCACCGACCTTGTAAGTGACGTCATCAATCTCGCTAAAATTAACGTAAAGATGGTTCTTGTCGAGGCACTCGCATAATACCTGTTTTTGTTCTTTAAGCGGTAATTTCTCAAGTTCCTTTTCATCGAATTTAGATAAATCTACGTCATAGCGGAAGAACGCCTCTTTTTTTATTTTCTCATAAATATTTAAGAGTTTTCGTGCGGTATCGGCTTCTTGAATCTCTGTCATATATTCTTCGTTCCATTCCTTAAGCTCCGCATAGACGAATGAACCGCCACCTTTCCAATTAGCATCCTTTGAAATCCCTCCGGAATCTTTTCCTTTTATAACTTTTATGAGGCGATTTCTCAGCATATCAAATTGATTATTTATCTGCTCAACCAATATGTATTGCCTTTTTAATTTATGGGCAACCACCCCTGTTGTTCCGCTACCAGCAAAAAAATCTAAAATAATATCTCCCTCGTTCGAAGAGGCTTGAATTATTCTATTAAGTAGAAATTCTGTCTTTTGAGTGTCAAAATCGATCCGTTCCTTTGCTGTTGGTATCTGCTGGAAAGACATAATGTCATACCAAACATCGCCCGCTGGTTTACCCTTTTTTATAACTTCATCTAAGTATAGTTTCTCACCCCTACCATCAAAATATTTACGTCCGTCCTTTTCAGTCTTATTAAACCGCTCTAGATATTCCTTTCTATGGGGCATTTTTTGTTTGTTAAAAATAAAATTATCTTTATCTTTTGAATAAAACAATATTGTGTCGTGTCCTCTTATCCAGTTATTCGCAATCGTTTTAAACCCTGATAATACTGTTACATCCCAAATAATTTCTCTTTGAAAATTTTCCCTGCTGAATATCTCATCCATTAACACCTTAAAATAGTGAACTTCATTGTAGTCCAGTTGTATATATATAGACCCATCTGGAGACAAAAGCTCTTTTGCTGCTTCAAGACGATTCTTCATAAATGTTAGCCAAGTTGAATGAGTAAATTTATCGTTATATTTAAAGCTATCATTTTCCGTATTATACGGTGGATCAATATATATAAGTCTTACCTGACCGATAAATTTTTGCTTCAAACAATGCAAGGCAAGTAGATTATTTCCCTTTATAACTAAATTATCAGCCCCATTAAATCCGCTTAGGACATGTTCACCCTTACTGTCATATCTCTTGAAGTTAGTTAAGAGTTTCGGCTCAAATAGCCTATCGATTTCGTCCGGGGAGAGTGTTTCATTATAAAAAATCTCATCCCGTTTTTGATCTTCCTTGTCCTGCCCGCCCTCAAGCACACAATCCTTATATGCCCACGCAAGGACAACATCGCCTTTTTCTTTCAGATAATCGCCGTTTGTCATTAACCCAATCTTATTTTTGAAGCTGGTAAAAGAATCGGGCAGAAATTCTTTATTGTTCACAAACGAGATGAATTTATCCTTATCAAAGACGAGCACCTTGTCTTTCTTGACCGTCTTTTCAATAAAAAAATGTTCTTTTGCCTTATTATCTGATAGGAGCAGTTCAATAAGAGATTGGTCAAGTTTGAGGGCTAATTCGGTGAGTTTATTTTTTAGCAATTTCCCATCGGTAAATATTCGTTCGTCTTTCTGGAATAATTTCGTTAAATCGTTCATTAAATTTTGCATAATACTCCCTCTCGGTTTATTTTCTATCTCCCCTCCGTCTTCTAAGTTGTTCGTTTATGTCGTTTAGCAGCTTTCCATCTTCTGTTTTCCAGTATTTCGGTCCTGCTACACCATGTTCGTCATGTTTAAAGCCGTGTTTTACAAGGAGTATTTTAGCTAGTTCCGAAGTTGAGTAAATTCTGCCGTCGTTTTTGTATTTTAATTTGTTTGACGGTGCTATGATCTGTGCTTGTTCATCCTTGAAAAGCCTTGTGTTGTAGAAATATAAGGTTTGTCCATTTTTTATTAGTACCGCATTCACTAATTCCTCGAAGGCAACTCTTCTGGCCTTCATTGTATAATCTAGGGTTGTTCCAGCAGGCGTTTTATGTACATAAGTAGCTATTTGCGGAATCTTGAAAAGTTCAAGAGGTAAACCTATTGAGTGCCAGATTTCTGATTTCTTTTCCTCCATCTCTTTAGCAAGGGTTTCTCTGTCTTTTTTTAGCTGTTCAATTTCCTCTTCTTTCGTTTCTATATCTGCATCAATACTTTCTATTCTTCCTGTGTATTCTTCGTCTATTTTCTCTTCTTCTGTAATAGTATCTTTTATCTCTTTTTCCCTTGCTTCTATCACCTTAATAGCATTTTTATTCTTCAAACTCTCACGCCCCAAAATACTTGAAAGAATCTGCCACACAGAATCTTCAACAATATTTTCTCTTTTAATAGAGTAAAGGAGCGATCTCTCAAATTCTACTCCACGAAGAGGACTATAAATCCTGATATCTGCACCATTTGCTATCACAGCAATGAGTGCTGCTTCACTAAAGGTATATTTTTTGATTTGGTCGATATGATCCCCTAAGTCTTCTGTATAGTTCTTAGTATCAATTAACACTTTGCAGTCCCTAGGTAATTCCTTGATAAAAATATCTATTTCCTTGCCTTCTTTAGTGCCGTATTCAAGATCGAGATTTTCTTTTTTATGGCCTAGTAATTCCAAGAGAGGAATAATAACTTTAAATTTTACATTCTCCTCCTTAAACCCTACCTCGTTTTCTCTTAACTGTGCGATTCTTTCAAGTTCTTCCTTAATTAATTTTTCCATTACATCTCCTTTAGGTATAAATCTTTAATAATTTTTCTATATGTTTTTAGGTAGCCGCGGTTGTAGCAATTTTCAGTATATCTTTTTCAATTGCCTTGGGAAGCCTAGGAACTCCGAATCTTCCCAAATACGAAGAAAACCTTTGTTGAATGTTAGTAATATATGGCGGAAGAAGCCGGCACAAACGTTTGACCTTAATTTTTGAGAATTTTCTTAACTCAACTTCTTTAAAGCTGAATCTGACTATCCCATCACCGTCCAATAACCAAACAAAATCCTCATTAACCTTTGGAATTAAGCCAGAACCTACATACTGAAGACTTTTCAAATCCGTATCAGGAACTTTGACTCCACAAATTACATAAATATTATCGCACCCGGGTCTCCCTGATACCGTGTCACATTCAGGTCGAATATTTAAGAAATATTTATCAGTATCCTTGAAAATGTCTCCCGGTTTAACGCCCTCTAACTTGCCACTGCATAACTCGCCATCTTGAAACATGATTCTTCTGAAGATATCTTTAATCTCCTTTAGGTCTGGGGCTTTATTTAATTTTGTAACCTTTTCTTTCTCTAAATCCTGCAAAGTTACCCTACTTGAAATCAGCTGGAAAATTACTTCGTTTATACAGGAATGAGGAACTTCCTTTTCTTCCTCGCAATGCTCCCAAAGAACTTTCGGCCAACTGCCATTACTTTTATTATATAAATCCCAAAATATCTCATTTTTTGCCTTAAGAAACTCCTTGTCCCAAACCTTTAAGATATAAATCGATGGAGTTTTGTAAATCCATTGGTTAATTTCGGCAAACAGCTTATCATTCTGCAAAATGTCATTTTTGTTTCGAACATAAATGAAATCTCTCCCCTCTTGGTCAAAATATAACCCCGCCTTTCGTAGCTTATCTAAAATGTCAGCCTCTATATCGGACTGTGCTTCGTTTGTGAATATAAAAATGGGCGCAAAACAAACATTCTTCAATTTTTTTATGAATTCAACTATTCTTTGTTTGCTATCCGTGATTAACTCCTGTCCTGCCTGAACACCTGGTGGAAGCTCAACCGATGTAATCTCCATTTTCCAATCTAAAATAATGAAATTTACTGTAAGAAAATTATGAATACATTTCTCGGCTGAATCTATATCTTTGAATTCTGTCGTGGGAATCCCTTTATCATGTACCTTTTCAATTATTTTATTTATATTATCTTGTCCATCAATCCCAATTCCATCGTCAATAACAATTGCAATTCCTTTTAGTATATCCATATTTACTTCCCCAAGATTAGTCATCAACTTCGGCATCTCCAAAATTCACTAAAAAGTTCGCCCCTGACAAAATTTTATTTTTTTCTTTTCCTATAAGTTCTATAGAGAAATCATAACGGTCGAGCAACTGTCGCGTTATATACAAACCTAGCCCTCTCCCCTTAACACCCTTTGTGGTAAAAAATGGCTTAAAAATATATGGCTGATCATCTTTCTTTATGCCCGGGCCGTTGTCTGCAAAAATAACTTCTGATTTGTTCCCGTCAATGACAATCCTTATTGTTTTGTCTTTTTTATCTGCTGTTGTTAACCAATAAACTGCATTATCTATTAGATTAATGAAAGCCTGTAAAAGAATGCCTTCAGTGCATTTCACAACGAGAGGCGCCCCTTTTTCCTCAACCAAAACATTAATCTTCCTGTCTTTAATAGGTACGCTGTAATACAGCTTTACTTTCTCAATAATCTCTTTTATCCTCCAATTTTTGCTATGCCTTCTTGATGACCTAAACAAAGGTTGAATGCCATGTAATTGATCCTCAATAAATGCAAATTGTCCTCTAATTTTTTCAGTTGTTTCTTTCAACTTTGGGATATCAACTTCTTTAACTTGCATCATCTCAAAAAGCAGATTAAGTGTTTCTTTGGCTCGCTCCATCATGATCATCAAATCATGTGAAGCGGCATCTACAGTCATCCCAACACCAGCAAGATCTTCAACAATCTCAACTCTTTCATTCAAAACACTTTTTTCTTTATCATAATTCTCAGCGAGAAAACCAATTAACTTGCAACCTTTCGTATCCTTTTTGTCTTCCAAGTAATTTTTAAGAGTATCTATATCTTCCTTTACTTTTTGCTCCGTAGCTAAAATACCTTCTTCCTCTTCGAGTTTTTTCCTTTTATCCTGCCGGTCATCCTTATATTTTCTAAATTCAGTCCTCAATAATCCAAAAATGCAGAGGTTAATAGCCTTGAAGTCTTCATAACCGTAGCCTATATCCATTAACCCTTCTCTGTTAGTTTTGTCTCTAAGAGTAGGGTTATGCTCACTGCTGATTTCAACGTAACCAATTACTTGATCATTGCTCAAATAACTACCCGCCCTAACAGTTCCTCTTTTGATATCAATTCCCAACCAATCATCCGTAGGATCTCCGTAAGGATAAACCCTTATGCCATCCCTATAAAGATATACTCTGTGGCTTCTAATAATATCCCTATCTTCCGTTGATAGCTGAGATTCAAGAGAAGCCCTGCGGTCAAGGTCAAATACATAAAATTTAAAGCTAAATGCTCCGCACTCTGGTTTTCTTAACCCTTTATCCTTATCCAAAAATTGTTTGCGAATCTCATCATCCACAGATATTTCTTGAAACGTATTGGAATATTTTTTATTCTTACCAAGCTTATAATTTATATTTCCCTTATCATCAACACTACCTTCTATTTTAATCGGCGCGAGCTCTAATAAATCCTTCAACCTTTCCTGCTCTTTCTCGGTAAAGAAAGTAACACCATTAACAACGATGTCACAGCTAAAGTCAGCATCATTAAAAGGGGAGATCAACTTTAAACAATCATTAAATATTTCTTTGATTTTATCTGTTGTCCAATGTCCTTTTAGGTTGGTTATTTTTATGAGAGTGCCGTGGTTAACCCTTTTAATCCTGCCATTCTTAAATACAATCTCTTTTTGCGCGATCGTCTCGGGCGTTCTGATTTCATAATTATATTCGATATCGTCTAAAAAAAGCGGTTCTTCCGATTTTTGCTCCTTTTTACTTATAAGCTCTTCATCATAAATAGATAAATCGCTATTCAAATAAATTTCATCCGCATTGTCTTTTTCAGGTCTTGTGAAAATCTCAACTGTTGAGCCGAGCTTATAAACCGCAAACCTACCTATACCCTTTTCTCCCTGAATGATTCTTCCCTTCTTTGTTTCCTCTTCACCTCTTTTTTTCAACAAAAACTTATAGGGGGAAGCAGGATTTACCCAAGACTTCTGGATAACATCAAAAGACATTCCTATGCCATCGTCTTCAATTTCAATCACTGAGTCTTTTTTTATCTTCAACTCGCCACCCTCATCTTTAAAATTGATAAAGCGCACTTGCACCCATGAAGCATCAGCATCATAAGAATTCTTTATGAGCTCCATTAAAGCAACTTTTTCATTTCTGATAAGCTGTTCGCCTATCATCGTAATAATACGAGCATGAGGTCTAGGCTTAAAGGTACCCTGTTTTATCATTGTAATTCTCCTTCTGAATCCACAAAAGGACTCTCATTTCTTAGCAAAAATGACATATTCGTATTGATATATTCTTCTCTTTCCCCCATGCGCGGCATCACTAAATCTGCCTGCTTTGTCCCTATATGGAGTGAATATCTTTGAAGACAGTTTTCTCTTAACAATCCTTTTATATTCAAAACCGATATTTTTTAGCAATTGGATCGTTACTTCTGCATTCGGAATCTTAATATTTCCGTACTCAGTATTCCCAATTATAATGCATGCATATTTGCCTTTTTTAAGCACCCTATACATTTCTTTATAACATCGCGAAAGGTCGTGGTAATAATTGCTTACATGCCTTGCAAGCTTCTTATTTGTCTCATTTAATTTCTCTATGACCTCTTCTGCTAGTTCGCTATCTATGTTTTTTCTCGTCTTTTTTCTTGAAGAAGTCCCCACAAAGTCTTTCTTAATTTTCTTGATATCCTCTGCAAAATTGAACCATAATATTGAAAGCTGGTGTAATTCAGCGTACTCGTAAGAAGTGACATAGGGAGGGGATGTAACAATTAAATCAACATGTTCGTCTGGCAAGTTTATATTGCGAGCATCGCCTTTTTTCATATGACAAGCTACATCCTGTACTTTTTTTGTGCTGAGTAAACCAGAATATTCTTTATTTTTCCTTGTCATATACTCCAGGTGTTTAGTAAATGCAGAAACAGGATCAATTATTTTCTTGGAATTATCACGCATCGGCTTAATGCTTTTTGAGTACCAAATCGAGCAATTCTTTAGTATGTTTGAAAAACCGCAATTATAAAACAATCTTATCTTGCTATCCTTCTCTTCCTGAATACAGTCATAAATAATCTTAAGCTTATTAAATTCCCCTGGTTTAAACCAGTATTTCAAGCGTTCATTGGCATTCTCGAAATAATTGGTGTTATCTTTTTTATTAGCAATTCGTTCCAACAATATCTTATTGTTTTCTTCCAGAATTTCCGAATCTATCGCAATGGTCTTTGCCCTTGCTATGAGCACAGCTACCCTATTTACGTCAAGTCCAATACTCTCACGCCCACTAAGCTTGGATTCGACTAAAGTTGTCCCGCATCCTCCGAAATTATCGAGGACCATATCTCCAGGTTTAGAATATTTGATTATTATTTTTCTGACTAATTGGGGGATGAATTTGGCAGGATACCGATGGTAACCATGTGTTGCATAAAGTGTTTCTCTCCGGCTAACATCTACAAATGACCAATTCCTATCAGATTTCATAGAATCTAGATTCATCATCTTTTTGCTTCGCGCTAATACAACCAAACCAAGCCCCTTTTACTTTACATTGCTTCGGTTATTAATAAAGCTTTCCAAATCTCGAGTTTTATTCTTTTGTTTTATTATTTATTTCCCTCACTAGCCCATTACAAAATAAATTTATGGCGCCGGAGCATTTATCAATCTCTTCGGGCATGATTTTAATTTCCTCTTTAATCTTTTCCCCTACCTTATAATTCCCTTTTGCTCTTGCCAATTCTTTAGAGACAAAGGTACCGTTATGTTTTATGCTGTTAACAATCAAACCCAGAATGTTGCAATCACTAAAACCCTCTATTTCATCAAAATCAATATCTATTTTTTTAAAAGACTCCTTAATTTTCCACATTTTCATTTTTCTATAGTCACCTTTAAAGGCAATCTTCCCCTGTTTTTGCAAATGCCCAGTCAATGACCTTAAGATATGTTCAAAGACAAAATAATTATGGCTGATAACAAGCATTCCGGCCAGATTCTCAAATTCGTTCTGCTCGTAATAATCATCTATCAGGCTATCCAAAAGCTCATCATACGCCTCTTCACCAACTTCTTCTTCCTTATATTTCCCTTCTAAAATACTTTTATTTTCCTGGAATTTTCGGATCATCTCATCGTAAAATCTTTTTGACGATTCCAGTTTCAGTTCCAAATATTTTAGTGTTATCTTCGGAATATTAAGCATGTATAACGCGTTCCTACTTATTCGTCCTCGCCCGGATAAATTCTTCCAAATCCTCAGGCTTAATGCGCCACTGGCCAATCTTTGTAGCCCGGATCTCTTTTTCTCTTATTAGTTCGCGCACTCTATATTCAGACAGGCCAAGCTGTTTAGCAGCTTCTTCTACTGTTAGATATCCTTTAAGCAACATCAGAAACACTCCATTTTGTACTCTACAACATTATGCCACATAATACTACATTCCATATATTTACACAAGCTAATTCCGCTAAGGGGAAGCAGGCACACAAAGGGCGCTGCGGAAGCCTCCTCCTTCGCCAAGGCTACGGCGGATAAACTCCGGGCTGAAGCCGCCCGGCTGTGACTGCTGGGTGGGCGGGGTGATTCGGCTTCCCCGCCGAAGGGATTTCATCCCTACTAGGCTACAGGCGGGGGCGGACTCGACCGAGCAAAAATCAAACACCTTTTAAAAATTTTTTTGGCCGCCGCAATATAAAAAGGACCCTTCGACTTCGCTCAGGGCATGCTTTTTTATTTAGGATCTTTGCCCTCCACTGATTTGCTTCCCTCCAGATTTGCTACCGCAAATCTAAACGGAGGGACAAGTCGCAAATCAAAGCGTGGAGGACAGGCGAGGGAGAGGACGCAAAGTGTTTGGCGAATTTGGCCCCCACCTCCCCTGAAATCTGAAAGATTTCGGGGACTTAATCCTGGGAATTTTGCAATGCAAAATTCCACAGGGCAAAATGCGGCAAACAGAAAGCCGAATCGAAACCCTTGCACTACCGCTAAGCGAGCGACCAAGCGAGCGTGGAGTGAGCCCGAGCCCCAGCGAGGGCGAACGGTGCAAACACCACAAACGCAGTCCCCGCCGTTTTGATTCGCTTTTGCGAATGCAAAACGAATCAGCGGGGACGGTGGATTAGTTCATTGAATTTTAAAGAACGAAAAAAGAACATTGTAAAGCCGAAACAAAAGGCCATCCGAAAGTCTTCAGAAAAACTTTCTTACTCATAACTTTTTTGCTGAAATCTTTATACTTACCAATGCATTACTAACTGCATTAATTTCTTCTTCAGACATATTTTCAATTATATTTTTAACTGTCTCATC